>Ga0126379_10001995_pt1 | contig 12764 bp, 10 predicted proteins | sample PanSoiMetPlot_24_FD_92640 | JGI IMG/M metagenome (GOLD analysis project Ga0126379, IMG submission 92640) | Tropical forest soil microbial communities from Panama - MetaG Plot_24 | ecosystem: Environmental > Terrestrial > Soil > Tropical forest > Bulk soil | place: Panama | collected 2016-02-17
CGTCCTTTGCAGGTCGGGCGAACGCAAAGTCGAAGGACCTGTTGTTTCTTCGGACGGAACTGAGGAGAGTAGTCACCTCTCGCTGACAGACCTGTTGCGCCGCAGCAAGCACGAAATTCAGATCAATTACTTCCGTAATGTCGGCTTTGACGATTCCCCTTGCCTTTTTTGAACAATTGCGTGACTGCCCATCATGGGTGGCGCAATCCCCTTTTGGGCACCTAGAGCGCCGAGCGATTCCCATAACGGAAATGCCGTTCAAGATTTGGAACCCATAGCCCTAGATTAGCTTCCGCTGCTCCAGAAACGCACGCGCCACGACCGCTTCATCCCGCTTATCACCGTCCACAGCGTAATTCATCTGTCGCATCTGTTCGGCCGAAATGCGGCCTGCAAGCCGATCAAATGCTGCAGTCGCCTCCGGAAATTCCTGCAGCATTGGCGGGCGAACTATTGGCACAGCGTCGTAGGGCGGAAAGTAGTGCCGGTCATCCTCAAGCACGGCAAGCCCCAGTGCAGCGATGAGCCCATCGGTGTTCGAACCGGCAACAATGTCGACCGTGTGGTTCAACAGCGCGCGATAGAGTAGCCCAAGATCCATTACTCGCGGCTCCCCGGCGAATTTCAAATCGTAGGTGTGCACCAACCCGTGATAGCCGTCGGCACGCTCCAGAAACTCGTATCCGACTCCGAGCCTGATCGCGGGCGCATACGGAGCAAGCTGCGACAGCTTGGTGATCCTAAGCCGCTCCGCATCCTCCCCCCGCATCACCATCGCGAAGCTGTTGTTGAAGCCCAACGGAGGCATCACGGCCAAATCAAATTTCTGCCGATACTCGCGTTTCACTTCCCCGTACACCTGCGACGCATCGCCTGCACCTTTTTGCTTCAGCACAGCTGCCAGCGCAGTTCCTGTGTATTCGGGATAAACGTCAATTCGACCTGCAAGAATGGCTTGCTGGCAAATGTAAGTTCCCGCCAAATAGAACCGCCGCAGCACTGGCACACGACAGGCATGCTCTAACATCTGCGCGAACATCTCGCCGAGGATCACTTGCTCAGTGAAGTTCTTGCAGCCGACGACGATCTCGCGCTTCGGCGAGCGGCAGCCCGTCGCAAGTAGCACCATCGATCCGCAGAGGAATGCGCGGCGGTCGAGCATCTCAATGCTGCCTGCGCGCCAGAAGTTTCTCCACTCCACCCAACAGCAGATCGGCCAACAACGCCATCAGCGCCGCAGGAATCGCGCCGGCTAGGATCACGCTGTTATCCACCATGGCGATGCCGCGGAAGATGAACTCGCCCAATCCTCCTGCGCCAATCGCTGCGGCGATCGTAGCCACGCCGATCGTGATCACTGTTGCGGTGCGAATGCCCGCGAGAATTACGGGCGACGCCAGAGGAAGTTCCACATGCCACAGCAGCTGGAACGATGTAAGCCCCATCGCGACTGCGGCTTCACGCACAGCTTCGCTGATGCCGGCAATTCCGATGTAGGTGTTGCGCACGATAGGCAAAAGCGCATAGAGCGCGAGCGCCGTGATGGCCAGTCTTTCTGCGCGAACGCCGAGCCAGGGCAGCGGTAACAGCAAGCCAAACAGCGCGAGGCTCGGAATCGTCTGGAGTACATTCGTGCCGCCGAATACCAGCGTCTTCAGCCTTGGCTTGCGCGTCAGCAGCATTCCCAGCGGCAAACCAATTACCATCGCAATGAGTATTGAGGCCGCAACGAGCGTCAAGTGTTCACCTGCCAGAGTTGCCGCTTCGTGCTTATGGGTTAACAGGAAGTTCAATTCGCCACCAACACCTAATTCGTGCCGTCCCCGATTCGCTCCGCCTGATACGCCGCGACGTAGTTTTGCGCCACCTCATCCTGAGAGTGCAGAAATTCCTGCGGAGTTGCGACGGTCCGCAGTTTCCCGCTCTCCATAAGGGCAATCCGATCGCCCAGCAGCAATGCCTCGCCAACGTCGTGCGTAACGAACACCACCGTCTTGTGCATCTTGCGCTGGAGCTGGAGGAACTCCCGCTGAACCTCTGCACGCGTCAGCGGGTCCAGCGCGGCAAATGGTTCGTCCATCAGCAGAATTGGAGGATTGGCCGCCAGCGCCCGTGCCAATCCCACTCGCTGACGCTGCCCGCCCGAAAGCTGATTCGGATATCGACTGCCGAAGTCGCTCGTCGGTAGTCCGACTAGGTGCAGCACCTCTTCCACGCGCTCGGCAATTCGCTTGCGGTCCCATTGCTCCAGCGTCGGAACCAGCGCGACATTCTTCCACACCGTATAGTGGGGAAACAGTCCTACATCCTGGATCGCGTATCCAATGCCTCTGCGCAGTTGGATCGGGTCCCATTCTGAGGAACTCTTTCCCTGCACCAAAATTTCACCGGCTGTCGGCGTCAGCAGGCGATTAATGAGCTTCAGGCATGTCGTCTTGCCCGAGCCGCTTCGGCCGAGGAGCATAAGCGTCTCGCCCTCGCGCACCGCGAGATCGAGACACGAAAGTAGGAGTCGATTAGCCTCGACACGATAGTCGACCTGGCGGAATTCGATCTCGTGTGGCGATCGTGTTTCGGGCAGCAAATCACTGGGAATGGCGCTCGGCATTGCGCACCAGCCTACCAGAACCGAGCAGGGGCCAGCCGAAGCCGCACAGAAACAACGAAGGGCGCTCGCTAGCGCCCTTCATGGAGAGTCGATTCATCAGGTTATCGCCGGCTCCAGTTTCCTCCGCCGCCCGAGCGTCCGCGGTCTCGACCTCCGCCATATCCACCTCCGCCGTAACTGCCGCGGCCACCGCCTCCACCACTGCGTGGCCGGTCAGCCTTGGGACGTGCTTCGTTGATGTTCAGATTCCGACCGCCAAGGTTCGAGCCATTCAGGGCTTCCATGGCCTTGCTGGCGGCATCGTCGTCCGGCATCTCGACGAAAGCAAAACCGCGAGGCTGGCCTGTATCGCGATCAGTGATGATGCTTACCTTGTCGACGGCCCCATACGCTTCGAACAGAGAACGCACCTGGTCTTCCGACGCATCGAAAGACAGATTCCCTACATAGATGTTCTTCATGATTTGCCTCGCTTGGGTGGTTAGGTGAGTGGGACCACTGGACTCTGCTCGCGACGTTCTGGAGGAACTTACCACTATGTGCAGAAGGCAGGCTTCCCTGCCCTCCGCAAACCTTGTTTAGAGAACCTGTACGTTTTCCGCCTGCCAACCCTTGGGGCCGCGCTTTACTTCGAAGCTAACTGCCTGGCCTTCCTGCAGCGAGCGGAAACCATTGGCCTGGATGGCCGAGAAGTGCACGAACACATCCTCACCGTTCTGACGGGAGATGAATCCAAAGCCTTTGGCATCGTTAAACCACTTTACTGTTCCTTGTTCCATGTGTATCTCAAATGTCCTTGTGTTGATGTTGCGCTGGGGATCGGAAGGTTACTGGCAGGATCGCTCGTACTAACAGGAGGGATAGCTGCGAAACGCGCCGTTCAACAAACGCATCTTCAGTATACACAAATGCTCACCGGACCGTTCGGAGAACCCTTGAGGACTCTGCTTCGAGCCCTGGAAAACCGTTAGGAGTTCTTGGGCTTCGACTAGCACTTATGTACCCCCAAACTGGCCGGAACCGGGAAGCGGCACGGGCGGCAGCCAGAAATGGGCCCTCCGCCTCTTGACATCTGGAACAACGGTAAGCAGAATTCCACCACCAGGGCCGAACGAAACTTTTCCGCAGCTTGGCTTGCTGTCTCCCCCACCGCGCTCGGCTCACAAGGCAATCGGCCAGATCGCAACCGGGCCTTTCAGCCCGAAAGGAAGCTCCCATGAGACGTGGCAAGCTCTTCATCTTCGCGGCGTTTGGAACATCCGCCCTTTTCCTGTTGGCGGCAGCTTCGGCCCAGCAAGCCCGCTTCTTTCCGGATTTCAATCCAGCCACCACACCCGTGGGCTCATTGCAGTTGAATGGATCGCAGCTGACCACGTTCAACGGCCATCACGTCCTTCGACTCACTCCCGGGATTTCGGTGCCTCATTCAGAGTCGTCGACGACGTGGTTCAAGGTCCAGCAGCCTGTGAACGCCGGTTTCACCAGCTGGTTCCAGTTCCAGATTCACAATGCCGCGATCTGTTGCAATCCCGGTGACGGGCTGGCATTCGCGATCCAGAATGGCAAAACTGATCCCAGCTACGGTGCCGCGGGTGCGGGCTTAACCGCCCGCGGTGTCAGCAATGGCGGCATAGGGTACACCGGTATCCTCAACAGCCTGGCGATCGAATTTGATACCACTGCCAATGCTTGGGATCCGACGGTGAACGGTTCGAACCATGTGGCAGTGCAGGGCTGCGGTACGAAGACAAATGGCCCGGTCCACGTACCCGGGACATTCACCATTTACAAGAACAACAACGTCACCAGTTGCCTGGTGAACTCCGGGCTAAACAACAGCAATTCTCTGCCGCATCTTGGAGTGACATGTTCCGGCGGCTCCTGCGCCGATGGCGCTGTGCATGATGTCGTCGTGGAGTACTCACCAGTCAAGGGGGTCTTTACCCTGATGGTTTGGGTCGATCCACCCTACATTCCGGGAACGCATACGCCGCTGCCGGGTACGACCCCTGCCATCAACATCGCCTACAACATCGATGCGACACAGAATCCCGCTACCGGGCTCAACCTGGCGCTGGATTCTAACGGCCATAAGACTTCGGCCTGGGTCGGGTTTACGGGTTCGCAGACTTCGGAGCCGCAGCAGGAAGACATCATCGCCTGGGAGTTCACGCCGCATACTCCCATTTCGATAACGCAAACCATTCAGCCGGGCTGCCGCTTTACCGATCCCACCTGTAAGGCTACGACCTTCGCCTATGGCGACCATGTGATGAAGGTCTATTACTTTCCGGGATTCACGAACCCGAACGGCTTGACGATGACCGTCACCGCTACCACAATCTCGCGCAGCCAGTTCTACCAAGAGAGACTGCTGGGTACACCATTCATCAACGAGCAATGCGTGACCTATCTTGGAACGGGCGGTAACTGCATCGTGTACTCGGTCAAGTGCTCTGGGGGTAATATCGGTCCGGACGGTTGCCCAACCAGCCTGCCCCAGACCTGTAACACTCCCAGCGATCCTGGTTGCATTGTCTTCAACACCTCGTACTACAGCGCCGACCCGGTCAATGCAAACAATGCAGATTTTCTGTCCGCCGATCCGATCGGCAGTAACCAATGGCAGAGTATCTTTCTGGAATTTCTGCCAAATTACCTAGACAGCGGCACGCTGGGAGGCAAGGGCACCGGCTCCGACTTTGTAGCTACTTTCTGCGTCGGAGCGAATTGCCCAAACAGACAATGAGATTGGCAGCTTTTAGAGAAAAATGCCCCTCGGCCGTCAGGCCCGGGTTTCCCTCTGCGCTGCAAAACCGCGGAGAATTAAATTTGCAATCCTTTGAAATCAAAGACTTAGTAAATTGTTCGCAAGTGATTGAGAATTAAGCTATTTACACCAAGGATTTAGCGGTTCTTTCTGAGATTCTTTTTCAGCATTGGAACTTGCAAAGAACAATAGCGAGTCGCGCCTGGGAGCGATCGGGTTCGAGGCACGCGTCGGGTACCCTCACAAGCGGGTTGTAAAGGCGCTATGGGTCCAGCGGCAGAAAAAGCAAGAGAGTTAAGAAACCAAAGTCACCCGGGCAGAAATGTGAAAAACAGAACGCCGCTGGGGCTACATTGGCGGTTTTGAGCGCGCGCTGACGCGCACGCCTGAAAGCACATCGCGGCTCCGCGGCTTGCGAATGTTGTTGCGATTATGCGGCGCCCTGGTAGGACTTCACGGATTGCTGGTAAACGTCTTTCAGGTCGGAGCGATCGAGCAAACGGCCGACGCCGGGCTCTTTGCTGATGGATTCCAGAATGCGCACGGCCTGCTGATACTGAGGCGCGTATTGGTTAGTTCTGCCAGTGCGACTATAGCTCTGGCCTAGTAGGAAATGGGCTTGTGCCTGCTCGACTAATAGGCCTAGTTTTTCGGCGCGGTTCATCGCGCGGTCGAGTTCCCCTTGTGCATCTTGCGGCTTACCTGTATCCAAAAGAGCTTTGGCGAGGTAAAGGGAGGACTGTACAGAAAGCGCCCGCAAACCAACGGCATCGGTCTCCTCAACCAGCTTCTTCAGGACGGGAATGGCGGCAACGGCGCGGTTTTGCATGACATCAAGCCTGGCCAAATCGAATTTCGAGCGCGTCAGCACCTCGCGATTCTTTGCCTTGGTGGCCATCTGCATGGCTTTTTCGTATTGCTGACGGGCCGAGCTGTAGTCACCCGCATAGAAATAGCTGTCGCCCTGGAAATTCAATACCTCGGCGATAATTCCATCGTTCTTCACATCGGTAGCCAATTTGACGGCATTGTCCAAATACTTGCGACCTTCATCCCAGCGACCAACTTCAGAGAGAGCCTTACCGTATCGACACATGGCTTCGGCGTTTTCCCAGGTCTGGTCCTTGGCCTGCTCATATTCGCTGACCGCTTCCTGCGAGGCGCTCAGGGCGGAGCCGTACTTGCCCTGGCTTGCGTATAATGCGCCCACTCCGCTGGAGTTCAGGGCGATTCCGACCCTGTCGCCGCTGGCGCGATGAATCTCCAGTGCCTTGAGATACTGGCCGATTGCGGTGTCATATTGACCCAGGTCGACGTTTACGTCGGCGAGGTTGTACAACGACTCTGCCATGTCTTCCGAGAGCTTCAGCTTTTCCCGCATCTGGTAAGACTGCTGATAGTAGGTCAGGGCGTCCTGGAAATTGCCCAGGTACCGTCGCAAGGTTCCGAGATTGTTTAGACACAACGCCTGGTCAGCCTCGTCATTTAGATCGCGGTAAAGCGTCAACGCGTCATTTGTAACTTTTATCGCTTCTTCATACTCAGCATGATCGCCGTAAAAGGCGCCCAAATTCAGCAGCACGGCCGCGGTGTTGGCTTTGTCGCCGATCTTCTGAAAGCCCGCCAGCGACTCCTTGTAATTCGCCAGCGCTTCTTTGGAGTTGCCCCGCTTGGCCTCGGTCCAACCGATCATGTTCAGGCTGCTGGCTACACCCTTCTCTAAGCCAAGCCTCTTGCGGATTTCCAGAGCGGCCTGGAAGTTCTTCAAGGCCTCGTCGAATTGATTGAGGTTGAAATAGGCAGTGCCCATCTGCTGCTCGATGGAAGCCTTGGTTTCATCCTTGCCGAACTGCGTCGCAAGGCTATAGGCCCGGTTCAAAAATTCCAAACCAGCCTGTGGATTGCCTGCTTCAATCTCGACGCGTCCGCTGGCCAGCAGTGCATCAAGGTTATTCGGATCCGATGAGCGAACACGCGCGAGCCGCTTGCGGGCTTCAGCGTAACTGCTAGCGTCCTCGTACAGCGCGGCCAGAGCTAACTGCGAATCGGTGTCGTCAGGGTTGGCCTGTGTCAGCTTCTCGTAAGCCGCCGTGGCCTTGGCAGTATCGTTCATCACAAGTGCGTGGTTGGCCTCAACGAGATACTTCTCACGCGTGGGCAAGTTCTCGCTCAGTGCCACTGCACGACGTGATGTTTGCTGCGCCTTATCGTCGAAGCCCAGCTTGTGATAGGAGAGTGCCAGCTTTGAATAGGCCAGGGCAAAATTCGCATCCTCGGTGACAGCATCCTCGAACTTCTTGGCGGCTTCCTGCTCTTTACCCGAGCGCGAAAGCGCAAGCGCCTCGTCATAGGCACGCAACGCAGGGACGGATTTGGTCAGCGTAAATTGTGACTGGCCTTTGAGCTCCTTGATTACATCGGGATCGGTCGAAAGGTTCGCCCGAACCTGAGAGGCGAGGTTATCCAGTCCGGCAAGAAGATCCTTCTCACTGGGCACATCAGTTTTTAGCGCATAGGTGTGATCGTTCTTCAGGTCGTAGACCGTTGCGTTGATGCGAATCTGATCGCCGAATTTGGAGTACTGCCCATAAACGACCGTGGTAGCGTTGGTGAAATCGGCAATGCGCTTCAACGTGGACAGGTCGAGCTGTGACTGCGGAGAGATATGCAAGTCGCGCAGCACCTGCTGCAGGCGACTGGGAGAAACCAGGCGAACCCGCTGCGACTGGCCAATGTCGGTACTGAGTGTCTCCGACAAGCTCGAAGAAAGCCAATTCAGACTGGGGTCGGACGACTCGTTGTAAAACGGCACGATGGCGAGAGAGACGGCAGCAGGCTGCGGTGTGCCGATGCCTGCGCCGCCTCCGATCTTCGATTTCAAGAGCACACCGCCACCGACTGCAAACAGCAGCGCAGCGACTCCGATGGTCACCCACTTGACAGGCAGTTTCTTGGGTGGCTGCACTGCCTCTATGCCGACTTGTGACTGAGCTACTCCTGTTTGCCCCTTGAAGGCTGAGGTGCGCAGCGCCGACTGCCCGGGAGTGCTCGAGCGCGAACGGCGACCCTCGAAGGTGTCCAGGTCATCGATCAGTTCCTGCACGGTGTTGTAGCGCAGGTTGCGATCGCGCTCCAGACACTTGGCCGTGATCAGGCTTAATTCCGGAGGAATTGTGGGGTCAACGTGTGACAGAGGAACGGCGCGTTCCTGCGTCCGCTTCACCAGGCTGGCGATGGCACTCTCAGCGCGGAACGGAATGTTGCCAGTCAGCAGTTCGTAGAAGATCAGGCCCATGGTGAAGATGTCGGAGCGAGCGTCAAGCTCGGAGCCCATAGCCTGCTCCGGCGACATGTACTCCATGGTGCCGATCATCATTCCGGTCTGTGTCATGCCGTCGCCCTGGACGGTTTTCGCCAGACCGAAGTCCATAATCACTACGCGGCCCGAAGCATCCTTCATGATGTTGCTGGGCTTGAGGTCGCGGTGAATAACGCCTTCGTGATGCGCCGCTTGCAATCCGGAACAAGCCTGACGCACGACGTCGATTGTTTCTTTTGGCGAGAGCTTACTTTCGCGAGTCAGGATGGTGCGCAAGTCCTCACCCTCGATGAATTCCATGGTGATGAACTTCACACCGTCAGCCTCATTGAGGTCATAGATACGGATGATGTTGCGATGCGTGACCTGCCGAGCGAGCACCAGTTCCTGCTTGAAGCGCGCGAGAATGGCAGGATTGCCCGCGAGATCGGGGCGAATAACTTTCAAACCAACCGTGCGATCGACTTCGAGGTCGTGGGCCTTGTACACGGCACCCATGCCACCCATGCCAAGCAGTTGCTGAATCTGATAGCGGCCACCCAGCACGGTGCCGACTTCGAGCAGGGTTGCGCCAATAGCGGCAAAGACCTGGTTGGGAACGCCAGAGCTGGGATCGCGTCGCCGACGGACTTCAGTGATGGTCGCATCGTCGGAGGAATCGCGCTTAGGTACGGGTGAAGGAGAAACGGGTAATCTCTGAGTGCCAACTTGAGTGAAGTCTGTGTCGGATCCTTCGGCGAGGGTCATGCCGTCGGAGCCAAGCGCGGGACGAGGATTGGCTGCCGAGCTCTCACCGCTGGAAACAGCGGTACCCTCCACCCCTCTTCGCGATGCACGATCGGCGTCGCTTCCCATATCACTCATTCACAGGTTCCGGCCATCCAGACCGGGTCAGTCAAGCATCGTTCGGGCAGGTATTTCCGAGTATATCTTGCTTTTGCACTCTCGATGCTGAACGTTTGTTCAGGTTACAGCAGGGGTAGACATCTCGGATCTACCGTAGCAAGGGCAACAACACCGACGCTCAATAGCATATCGCCACCTAAGTGGACTCTCGTGCGCACCCTGCTGAACGCCACAGGCGCATGGCCCAAGCCCAGCCTAAAGTGGGAATTGCCAGCGTCATGCCAGTCGCAACAGCCACTGTGCCCGGCCAAATGCCTGCGTCGATTGCCCGACCTGCAAGGAAGGCGGCAGCAGCTAAAACGAGCATCGAGATCGCTAGCTCGGCGCCGAAGACACGACCCCGAAAACGATCATCTGTGTTCAAGTGCAGCAGGGTTGTCGAAAAGACCCACACAGTGGATGTACCGCAATGCGCCAACACAATCACGACAACCGCAATCCAGACATTCTGAAGATTTCCCAGGCAGATGTATCCAATCCCGCCCAAGACGAAACCAAAAAGGACGGCCAATCTCAGATTGGATTGTTGGTGTCCGCCTATTCGCGTGGCGAAGACGGGGCCGGCGAGTGCTCCAATGCCGCGAGCTCCCATGAGAAGACTCATGCCAAAGAGGGCAGCGCCATCGGGTTTGAGGCCCGCGAGTGGCAGCGAATAGACGCGCGTAGCCATTACGGGAAAGAGCACCCATGAGGTACCGACGATGGAGACGCCTCCTTTCAGGCACACCAGAGCAGTGAGACAAGGATTGTGCATGATGTAGCGGTAGCCGGCACGAAGGGCGAACCAGCCTGCAGCGCGGTCTTCGGGATGCCGGCTGGCAAGGTCGGCGTGGAGCTCGAGGAAATGCATTCGACTGATGAGCAAGGCTGAGGCTCCAAAAGACAGCGAGTTAATCACGAATACCGCATCACGGCCGAGCCAGGCTGCGACGATGCCGCCCAAGACTGAGCCGATTGCGAGATCGAAGGACCATGTCGCCGAAGAGAGGGTATTGGCGACGATTACGTTATCTCCGACAACGATATTGGGGATGGAAGCGGTGCGCGCCGGTTCGAAGAAGGCGACCATCACGGTTTCTGCGAACAGCAACAGGTAGATCAGCCAAACGAACTCGCGAGTACGCACCAGTAGCATGCAAGCAACAATGAGCATCCGCATCAGGTCGGTCGCGATCATGACTTTGCGACGGCTGAAGCGATCGTTCACCAACCCGGCCAACGGTCCAAGCAGTGTGATGGGCAGCACTTGCAAGACCAGCGCCATGGCCACGGCGGAGGCTTTGCCTGTCAGGTCAAGCAGGAGGCTGTAGATGGCCAGCGTGTAAAACCAGTCGCCGTTCTCGCTGACGATCTGCGCGAGCCAGAGTCGGCGGAAATTGGGATTTCCGCGAATGAGCCGAATGTAGTTGGAAGTGCTGACGCCGGTGGAAGCCATAGCTTTGACAGGCTACAGCAGGCGCAGAAAACGTGAATATCCTTGCGCTGTTTAAAGGCGAAGGCGGAGAGGCTTCAGCGTTTCACTGATCCAGAGTGGCGCCGGAATTTAGCCCGCCGCTAGTTCACTCCTGCGGGGTTTGTTATGGGCAGGATGGTCATTGTAGGCTTGGCCTCGTCGCCCATTGGCGGCAGCGGCTGGTGACGCATCGCAGCAACGGCCATGCGGCCCAAATCATACGCGCCCCACAAGATATTTGCACGCCAAATGTCGCTGCGGAAAATTAGAATCTCGCGGCGGAGATAGCGGAACACGTGATTGCCCGGCTTGAAGTTGGCGGACGATGAGCCGGCAGCAAGTCCTGGGACCACGGGATTGCAATCCTGGAGTTGCACAACCGCGATAGACCCGTCGGTGCGCACCAAGTCACCGTTTGCATTCTGGGTGATGGTAGAGATTCCGGGACGCGGGACATAGGCTACGGACTTCACGCATCCGCAGAAGTTCAAATCGCGTATGACCGTTTCACGTTCGTGATCGATGTCCGGCGAAATGTGATGGACGAAACCCTTGGACTTCACAGAAAGGTATGCGCCTGTGTCATGGGTCGAGGAACTCACCCAAACGGGCTCGATGGCACCCTCCGGTACCCATTCCCAAATCCGTAGGTGGTCACGGCGAGCATAACTGTTGAGGCTCTTCTGCCAGTTCATGTCCTCGGGCTTGCCGTCCATCAGCAGAGTAATCATGGGTTGTTGTTGATAACCGCTGTTATTCAGCAGCGCGTAGAAATTCTTGATGAACGAGTGACGGGAGTGAGGGTCGCTGTTGTGCCAACCTGCTTCGCGGAAGGCCGATTGCACTTGCTCTTTCGATCCAAGGAATACCAGGTTCACAAGGTCGGCACTGGCCGACTTGAGGGTTGTGGTACGTTGAGGCAACTGCTGCACCCAACTGTAAGCCAGAGATACATCCAGGGGATCGTTTTCCGGAATCGTCCTCACTGGCGCAGGAAGTGATGACATCACGGTCCGCATCCTGAGGCGCATATCAGTGCCCGAGGGGTAGTAGATCTCGGGTTCCGGGAAAATGGGAAAGGTTGCCTTGTAGACGATCAGTCCCATGTCGGAGTAGGGATTCCACGTCGGCAAGTGGATCAGGCGGCTGTTGATGCGGCCCTGAAACGTGTCCGTGCTCATCACTCCGTGAATGACGCCGTTTTTCACCTGCTCGCGCGAGTTCTCGACTTCTTCGACACGCGCGGACATCCGCACGGTTGAATCGTCATCGAGATCCAGCTGGTTGAATTCCAGCTCGAGTGCGGCCGTTTCGTGACGAATGCCCCAGCCCACCTTGTGCGTGCTGTGAACAACGCCCTCGACAGAGGTGCCCATGGGAACCAATACTTCGTGCCCGCAAACCAGGTCCTGTATAAGGACTGCGTGTACGGGATCACCGACTTTTGCGGTGTAGGTGGAAATGGGATTGGTGAGACGAATCCAAAGCGATTGGCCGGCCGGCCACTCGTCACAGGCCAGAGAAACAATGGCAGCGCACATCAGCGAGAAGAATGCGAGTTGGCGCACCACTCCGAGCAGGATTCCCATGCTATAGAATCACCTTCCCCCACACCAGGATCACCAGGAAGTTTCATAATACCCGATTGCCATCACCTATCTGTGAACCGAGGTCGTAATTGATGAGGTTCAAGGGATGCAATCGCAAC
>Ga0126379_10001996_pt1 | contig 12761 bp, 10 predicted proteins | sample PanSoiMetPlot_24_FD_92640 | JGI IMG/M metagenome (GOLD analysis project Ga0126379, IMG submission 92640) | Tropical forest soil microbial communities from Panama - MetaG Plot_24 | ecosystem: Environmental > Terrestrial > Soil > Tropical forest > Bulk soil | place: Panama | collected 2016-02-17
GACAGATCGAGCGACACGAAGTATGGGTCGGGGTTTCTCCAGGGACCGAGATTGACCGATGATTCCAGTCGGGCCCATTTCGCCTGGGACATTGGCGGGTAAGCACGCAGCAAATCATCGAACCTAAGCCCAGCCCACCAGGCAATCGCGCTCCAACCCTCAACGCATACCAGCCGAGTGATTTGCTCACGTACCAGGAAGGATGCGAGCAGGTTTCGAATGCTCAAAGAAACGCTTAAGCCCGAAGCGAGCCCGTCGAGAGTCAAACGCCAATCTGGAATATAGCTGGGGCCGGGCGTGGCTCCGTTGTAATTGTTCTTGAGCGGGGTAATCTGCGATTTTGTGTAGGTTGGCACGATGCGATTTCTTGAATACAGAGCCTCTGCGACATCATCATCGATGCGCAGGGATCTATTCAGAAGCCACTCCTTTTTCGGCCAGTTCTTTTTTTCGTGGATGATGCCCCAGCGTTCGAGAGTAGTTTGCGGCAAGAGAGACACACCGCCTGCGGCCGCGGCCATCGCACCCATTCCGAAGAGCAGGACATCGCGGCGACTCCAATGACGCAAAAGCTGCGGAGCCACTTCCATCACCTGTGGACGCCGTTCCTGTAAGAAGCTTGCGGGCTTTTGCGGGGACACGGATTCCGTCGAGGATGTGTTGTCCGCCTCTGGCGCAGACTGTTCGTCTTCAAGGTTCATTGTGAAAAGTCCTCCGATCTCTCCACCCTCGTCGACCAACCTACGATCATGCTACGAAGCGTGTCCCACCCATCCGCGAGAACCAGGATCACATGGGGCACGACAAAGAGAATAAAAACCCACATGAGCCAGAAGTGCCACATGCGCGCTTTGTCATAACCACCGAAAATCGCAGCCAACCAATAGAGCTGCATGGGTTTGTGAATCGCCCAGCCCGTGAAGACCGATAGGAGGCCGACGACCGGAACGGAAAAATAAGCCACGCGCTGAAGTGCGTTGTATTTTGTTTTGAAGCGCGGATGCGGCCAGGTGCGGCGGGTTAATTTTGCAAAGGGGAGGCCCGTGTAATAGCGAAACATCTTCAGCGCATCCCGTAGGTCGGTCCGGCGAGGCAAGAGAGAGCGCCATCCAGCTCCCATAGCCGACCCTATAACGAAGACGAGGCCGTTCAGCATGAATAGATAAGCACAGAACCAGTGAAGGCGCAGAGCCACGGCCAGCATGCCGGGACCAAGGCTTATGTGGTTGTAGACCCAGTCTGGCGGATTGCTGTATTGATGCAGCCCAGGCACATGCGCGCATATCCAGACGCCGATGTCTGCGAGAGGATCAACGTTTCCCGTCTGTGGATCCGGCTTGTGCTGATAGACCGGAGATGCCCAATAAACGGACACGCCACTCAGGATGAGGCCCAGGAGGATCGGCACGTTCAGCCAGTGGCTGCACCGCACCAGCAGGTGGTGCCTGTGAAGTACAAGCACGCCGCCTTGACGCTCTGGCGCGCTTGTAACGACGGGTTCCTTATCGAGCTGGGCGACGGAATGTGGCACAGGTGTTGCCGCCGCTACCCTCGTCGTTGCCATAACTCCTCCTTTCGATTTTCAGTTTTGGTTCAAAAGACATTTCGCTGCTACTGCTGAGGCGGCAGAATCCCGCTCCCGGCTTTCGCTGCAGCTTGCTCAATTAAGTCTGCAATCTCTTTCGGGTGCGAAAGCATTGGGACATGACTGGAGGGGATAGTGATTGAAGTAGCCTTCATCGCCGCCGCTTCGGCCTTTTCAAGTTCCGGAGGAACAGCGCGGTCGTTGTTTGCAATCACGAACCAAGACGGCTTGGTTCTCCACGCGGCAGTCGTGATCGTGGCCCCGAAAACAGCTCCTGCTGTGGAACCCTGTGTCGCCGTCAACACTTGCTTCTCCTTGTCTGGCAGATCCTGAGCGAAGTCTTCGGCGATTCCCTTTGCGGTCACGGTCAGAAAACCTTCAGCATCTGCCCGGACTTCGCTGAATAGCGGAGCTGGCGGAAACGGCTTGGCTGTCGAAGCAACAGACTCGCCGTCTGACGGCGCGAAGGCAGCCACATAGACCAACCCGACTACCTTTGGATCGTTTCCTGCCTCCGTGATTACCGCTCCACCATAAGAGTGGCCCACTAGCAGTACGGGGCCATCCTGCAATGCGATGGCGCGCTTGGCAGCGGCTACATCGTCAGCCAGCGAGGTCAATGGATTCTGCACGGCGACTACATGCAATCCCTTGGCTTGAAGCAGTGGAATCACTTTGGACCAACTTGATCCATCGGCCCACGCACCATGAACAATCACAATATTTCTGACGCTTTGCGGGGATCTCGTCTGAGCGACCGCTCCCCTGTGAAACATGGCTATCAGTAAAAATCCTGCAATTGCAATCAAAGCGATTCGGTACGCTTGCGAGAGTTTCATCTCTTTCTCCCTCGTTGAATCAACTTTGAAGTCATGTTTCGTCACGCTCTTGCCGCCGCGGTGCCTGCGAACTACAAGCACGCCGGGTTGAGACTCCGGCGCGCTTGTAGCGATCTGTTCCTTATCGAGCTGGATCGTGGAGTGTGTCACGAGTGTTCTCCACACTAGTTTGGAGAGGTCATGCTGTTGGCCGGCGCGGGCGCAAAATGCGCACGGCCATCCTCGATCAGCCACTTATCGCCGTGGCGGGCGGCCACGTAGAAAAAGTTGACCGGTATCACGGGGATGATCGTCCCATCCGGGCCGTTGACATTGTGCAAGGTGAGGAGCGCGTCGACGAACGCGACATCCGGTTTGATGAAGCGGACCCGGTAGTTGGAGAACGCCGCTTGCGTGGTGTCGTTGACTGCTTGCGCCTCGGAACCGAAGTCTTTCACCATGGCGCTGTGCCCTTGCAGATAGTCGCCCACTGGAGTCACGAAGGTTCCATTTTCGGCGAATAGGGATGCCCTGAGTTGGGGATTCTTCTGAATGAACGCCTTAGCAAAGGTATCTCCAAGCGCGCGAACGGCTGATTCGTCCTGAGCACCGCCTGCACTCGCAGAGCCGGTCGCACCGATAACGAGCGCACATACGAGAAATGCTACGCCGAGAAGCTGCATCCGGCGTCGGAGCGTTGATTTGTGCTCCTGGGCCGCGGAATCGGCTCGGCGCGTTTGTGAGATTTTCATTTCTTTCTCCTTAATGTTCATTTTTTCCTCCCTAGTTTTCCTTTCTTCTCACCCTTTTAAGGGCGTATTTGCGAGAACCTCTACTTTTTCAACCTGCGGAGGAACCGCAAATAATTCGCTGGCTCGCGCCCCCAATGCCTTCGCGATCTCGCCAGTCAAGTGGGCATTGCGGCCCGCTTCATTTGCAAAGGTATCGAAGATGCCGAACTTTCCAGGCCCGAGCTTGATCGCGTACCATTTCAATGTTGTTTTTTCATCCAGCGCGAGGGGCTGAGCTGACTTTAGAAACGCCTCGGCATCAGCCTCCTTGCCTGAACGTGCTTCGAGCGTGACCAACAATCCGATTGCTTCCACTGAGTTACCTCCTGCGTTGAATTCGTTCCCACCGATTGAACCTGACCCGGGATACTCGACGCTCTTGGAGCATCTTGAGCGCGAGCTTTCGGGTTCAATCCAAATCAGCCGCTAGCAGAGCAGGTTTGTTTACGCTTAGCTCTGCTCACTGTGAGTAGATTCCACATCGGATGCGAAGGTGTACGGATTTTTGCTGGGATGGTCGGAATCCTGCTGAATTCATGCTTGCAGAGACAGAACTCTAACGAATCACAACTAAGTTTCGGGCTGTCTTGAGTGACCGGCGACGAGAGTTCGAATAAGTTGCACTGGGCCCAGTCAGAATTTTTGGAGGACAAAGTGGTGAGGCGTATGAAAGGAACGATGAGCTACAAACGCAAGACAGATCCAGATCTTAGCAGCTAGGTAAAAGGCAACCTGTGAAAGTCACATTCTGTCTGAGGACCACAAAATCACAGGCCTATCTTCGAAGCAGGTCCCGAGGCACAAGTCACTTCAGAGCCAAGAAAATCCTGGCGATACTCTGTCGGGCTAACTCGACAAGCATCACGAAAGACCTGGGCGAAGTGCTGCGGTGTTTTGAAGCCACAGGCCAAGGCTACGTCAAATACACGCGCATCGGAAGCACGCAACATTGCCTTGGCACGCTCAACCCTTAGGCGCAGAACAAATTGATGCGGGGTCTCGCCTGTTGACTTGCGAAACATCCGCGCGAAATGAGCTGTGCTCAAGCCTACCGATTGCGCCATCTCGGCGAGACTCAAGTCGTCTTCCATCTTCGCATGGACCAACTCTTCAATCTTTCGCAAGCGCGCTGCGCCCAGGCCGCCTCGGTATGCCGGCACAGGATGCTGCCTTACTGCATGATCCTTGACCAGCGCTACGGCCATCGCTTGTTCGACAGAATCCAGAAACAGCCGCCCGCTCGGAAAACCAGCAGCCATCTCCGTGTGAACCGCAGCAACCAGCCCGCCCAGGCGGTGGTCCTTAAACTTGCGCTGAGGGCGCAGTTCTACCTCACTATTCGCTCCATCCGAGGCGGCGGTCAGTGCCGCATCGGAAATACCGATCTGCAAATGCGGTGTGGGCATGAGTCCCACCCACTCTCCCACATGGCGGCCGCACAGTGCTGAATCGCCCGCAACGTAGTCGAACTTTTCCATCGCGGAACGCCGCGAGCTCCATTCAATTGAGCCGGGCCCCAGCATCATGGCGAAAGCCTGGTCATGCCGCACCCAATGACGCGGCTCTGTGACAGATTCAGGTGGAAAGAGTACAAGTTTCATTCTTTTGCTTCATACCCTTCTGTTGTGGATACAACTGCTTCAAGAATTTCACGCAGCTGACAAAACACACATCTGGTCGTCCTCTCTACCTCGCATCATTCTTAGTATTGATGATTTACGGAGCTTGACTCTGGCGTGGAACAGCCGCGCTTTGGCCGCAGCCTCGGAGATTCCCATTGCGGCGGCAGTTTCCCGTATCGAAGTCTCTTGCAACTGTTGCTTCTGAACCACCTCACGGAGAGCGGGCCGCAATTCTTGTATAGCGCTGTTTAGAATTCTTGCTTCTTCTCTTCTTGCACAATGCAGTTCTGGATTGGGTGCCCGATCCGGTATTTCGTGGTTAAGCCCGCCGGTGGAAGAGTCTTCGGCTTCGCCCAAATCAACCACGGGCGCGTTTCGCTTTTTGCGTAGAATCATGAGCGCCGAATTAATGGCGATACGCGTTAGCCATGTCCCGAATTTTGATCTGCCGTCGAAGTTCCTCAGATGAACAAAGGCACTTAGCAGCGCGTCTTGCACAGCGTCTTCCGCATCTTCGTGGTTTCGGGTTATATTTTGAGCCGCCCGAAAGAGCTGTTTCGCGTGTCGTTCGCAAAGTGCAGCGAACGCCGTCGAGTGACCCCTCTTTGCGGCTTCGACAAGCCTTTTTTCAACGGGCTCGTCCGAACCAGCCGGGAAAAAACCCTCCTGAATATTCAGGCTGGAAATCGCTGAATTCTGCGTGGACATTTTGTCCTCCATTGAGATTGAGCTCAGCTGGACAGCTGGACTATGCGAGAAACTGCAAAAGGACACATCACGGGATGGAATGGTTTTTAGCTACCACTCCGCAGGTGAGCCGAAATACCCCTTTTGGTTGATAAGCGAACGTCAGCTACGCAATATGGTGGTTCAGAAAAGACTCGTTCAACTCAGGAGCTTACGGCTCCGGGTGGTGAGATGATGGCGGAATAACTATTTCGCGGCGTCCAAACAAATAACCATCGAGGGAAAAAGCCCCAGGCCCCAGCAAAATCACGGAAGTAGCCATGACGAGCATTCCGAAAGCTACGAACTTGGTGTCGTGCAAACCCAAGAAGGGCGAAGGAAAACTGGACAGATCAATCCCCAAGAAGCACAAACCTGTCAATAGCCCAGCCAGTGGCGTGAGAAATCCGATTACCAGCCCCGAACCGCCAGTCATTAAGAGCACACTCAAGCTCCATTTGAACCATGTTGCACTCGTCGAGGTACTCAGAAGGTAGAGAAGCCCCGCGACAATCGAACAAATGCCAACCGTCACGCGCAACAGCAGCAGGCCTAAGCCCGGCCGACCACTCGGAAAAGTAGAAAATAGTCTTTGCAGCGCGTTTCTCCTTGTCGCGCTTTTGAATACACGTTACACCTCAAAATAACCGACCATATCTTTAGACTGGAATCCCATATAGGGGTGTCTTTATGTACCACTTTAAGGTGGTTAGGTTATTGGGATTCAGGGCTTTCAGAGCTGAATGATCCCCCGTCGTAGCCCAATAGCGACGGCTTGTGTGCGGTCGCTCGCTCCCAGCTTGTCCATAATGTGCTTGATGTGAACTTTGACCGTTTCTTCCGTTATCGATAGCTTTTCCGCAATATCGCGATTCCTGTTCCCCCCGGCTATTTGACTCAGCACCTCGATCTCACGGCTGGTCAAGGCTTCGTCGCTCAGGTGCTCGGCCAAGCACGCCGCAACTTGTGAAGGAATCTTTTTCTTCCCCGCATGTACCTGGCGAATTACCTCAACCAGCTCCTTTGGAGGCATATCCTTCAGAATATAGCCACGCGCACCTGCCTCCAGGGCCCGCTGAATCTCTACGTCTCCTTCAAAAGTCGTGAGTATGATGACTCGCGCCTCGGGAAACTCTCTCCTTAGCTCGATCATTGCGTCTATGCCGTTCTGGCCCGGGAGTCTCAGGTCCATGAGGGTTATATCTGGATGGTGTTTGCGGAACTGCTGTAAAGCTTCTTGTGCATTCGAGGCTTCCGCTACCAACAGCATGTCTGGCTGACTGTTAATGATCGCCGTCAAACCTTCGCGCAAGAGCGGATGATCATCCACGCTTAGTACCCGAATGTGAGCTTCTTCGCTCATCGAATTTGTTCTTCCACCGATCGCGATTCTTCGCTACGCTTTTTTCTCGAGAAGAGTTTCAACAGACGCCGCTCACTTCTGGCGCCCGGCAGCAATTCGAAGGCGAGTTGCCCCGGTACAGAAAACTCGACCTCCGTACCAGTTTCCGCGCGGCTCAAGACTCGGAGTTTTCCACCAATTCTTTCCGTTCGTTCCTTCATTCCGGAAAGCCCCCAATGTCCCTCGCGCCCCGAGCGCAGCACCTCGGGATCAATTCCACCGCCGTTGTCGCGAATGAGGATCCGCAAAAGCCGAGGCGCGTATTCCACCTCAACCTCGATGTCGCTTGCGTGAGAGTGCCGGAATGCATTGGACAATGCCTCGTGGCAGATGCGATGAACGTCATCACGGACTAAGGGACGTAGCGGCCGGGACTCACCCTCGACTATAACGCGAAAAGCAATCTGAGACTGCTGCGGGAATTCTTGTCGAACCTGCGAAAGGGCTTGCTCGAGATTCAAAAGACTGCCCTTCGCCGAACGCAAGCCCTGAACGGCGTTTCGGCCTTCTTCAATAACCCTTCCCATCAAGTCCAGAACCCGCCCGACGAGCGGCTTTGCGGGCGAATGCGGCGGCAGATGTTCGTCCGCAACGTGAAGTTGCATCGAAGCACTCAGCATCCCTTGCAGCAGCGTGTCGTGGAGCTCTTGTGCAATCCGCGTGCGCTCGGCGAGCCGCTCTTCGAAGCGGAGATTCAGCTGCTTCGTCAACTGGGTCACGCGCAGGCGAACGAAGGCGAGTGCCACGATTATCGCGGCTATCGAGATCAAGAGGCGAAACCACCACGTCTGCCAGAATAAAGGCTCAATGACCAATTGCAGTACAGACTCCGAGCTATTCCACACTCCTTCGCTGTTGCTGGCTATTACCCGAAAACGATATTTGTCCGCTGGCAGGTTCGTGTAGACTGCCTCTCGCGTCGCCGTAGCGTCGCTCCAGTCTTGATCGTACCCGTCGAGCTTGTACTTGAACCTGATGCGTTCCGGAGCTGTCAAGCTCAAGGCCGTATAGTCCAGCGTTATTCTGCGGTGAGGCGGCGGGATGCGAAGGAAATCCTCGGGTGCGAAGAATCGGCCGTCGGCGGCAACCCCCTCGATGTGAACCAGAGCGGGAGCGGAGCTCAAGCTCATTTGTTTGGGATCAACGAAGGAGATCCCCGCGTCGGTGGAAAACCAGATTCTGCCGAGTGAATCCGCAATTACAGATTTCTGCCGTTTTGCGACATGCGTGCTCCGCAAACCATCTTCCAGGCCGTATTCACGGACAGTCCGGTCACTAAATTCATTATTTAAACTCTTGTCCCGGTCGATCTGCAGAATGTGACTTGCCGTCGCCAGCCAGACTGCACTCTTTTTGCCCGACGCCATCCCGAGGATTTGTTCGCGCAATCCTTCCGGCCCTCCATCGGGGATGCGGATCGCTCCGGAGCGCAGAAACGCTAAACCATGAACCGTGCCGATCCAGAGCGCCCCGGCTGGTGCTTCCAGGAGGCAATTCACATTTCCTGGTGGCAAGCCGTCCCGGCTCGTGTATGTGCGCCACCGTCCGTTGGACAAAGCGTTCAGCCCATTAGGCGTTCCAAACCACATCGTTCCATCAGAAGCTTCCAAAATTGTCGAGATCGCGTTGGACGCCAGCCCATTCGCGGTTGTGTACGTTTTGAAGCTGCCGTTGCTGAACCAACTCACGCCTCCGCTAACTGTTCCCGCCCAGACCGTCCCATCTCGGTTCTCGTGAACCGTGTAGACACTGTTTTGTGCGAGCCCTTCTCTTTCCGTGTAAGTCGTCGCCGTGAAGCGCTCTTTGTTTAAGTGCATGTGGGTTAGCCCTCCGCGTTGCCGGCCAATCCACAAATCGTCTTTGTTCCCATCGATCGAATAGACGACGTCTTTTGCCAATCCTGCCTCCTTTACACTTCCAACCCGGGCGCCTTTCATCCAATAGAGTCCGCCTTCGGCGGGGGCAAACCATGTGCGCCCTTCCGAATCGACATAAATTGGGCCCTTGCTGTCCGGGGGAAGGCCACTAGCAGCGGAATAGGTCGTAAACATGCGGTCCCGGAGGCGTTCCAGCCCCTCAATCGTTCCCACCCAGAGATTTCCCTCGCGGTCTTCAAACAAACTGTTGACCGCCTTGGCAGAGCGCTTCTCCAGCCGTTCCGGCGACGAAATCCCTCTGGGATCGACCCTTACAAGACCGCTGGCCGCTGCTACCCAGATGTTCGAGTCTCTGTCTCTTATCAGTGTTGACGCTTGGATGTGTATAAGCGCCGAAGACATCTCGGTCTGCGAGAACTCGTTCCCGTCCCAGCGTGCCACACCGTTATCGGTACTCACCCACAGCTCGCGGTTGGTAACAGCGAGTAGAGAATTAATCTTTCGATCCGGGAGCCCTTTCGCAATCCAAGCAAGTCGTCCTTTTTCAAGATACGCAACGCCCTGTGATTGCGTACCCATCCACAGTCTGCCATCCGGTCCCACTGCCATTGAAATGACCAGTCCTGGTGCGCCGGAAGCGATCTGTTCAAGCTTACCTTTGCTGTATCGGACAATGCCGTCTTGACTGCTGGCAAAAATAATCTCCCCGTTTATGCCAGCGCACATTGCTGTGAACCTTGTATCCCCCGTTCTGGGGGACATTTGAACATCTTTAAAGGTCCCATTTTGGTAGCGGAGCAATGTTGGTCCGAGGCGCAGCCACAAGGCTCCCTCTCCATCTACAGCCAGCCCCAGGACATGGCCATCAGGTAGGGTCGGGTTGTCCGAGTGCTGAAAAAGACGAAAGCTCACGCCGTCGAAGCGGACCAGGCCCTTCTCTGTGCCGATCCAAAGGTAGCCGTCTGGGGTCTCGACCAACGCATAGACGGGTCCTCCGGGGAATCCCTGCTGTGCGCCCCAGTGGTCCCGCAGATATTGGGAGATTGCTTTGTTTGAGCCTAGGCCATTCGCCGAACCCGCAAGACACACCAAAGCGAGAGCTGCCAGGAGCCCTTTGCATGACCAGCGAGGTCTTATCCTCGTATCAAGGGAGGTATTCGAATTTCTCAATAACAACCTCGTTTTCGTGTTGCAGTGCCTGCCGGGCATTTCGAAAAATGTAAAGGTTCATGCGCACTGACTCGCTCCCCGGAGCAGGAACACCCGACGTGAAAACATGTTCGGCAACCACAGGCTCTTTGCCGCCTTTTCCGGACCCGCGAACCGTCTTGAACGAAATACTCCCTGGTTCCCAACGAAAAGAGTTCGTGAGCACTCTCCCCGGCATCGTAAACCGGAATGCGTTTTCGGGCACATAAAACGGCTGAACCACAAATTGCGCATTTCGGTCGGCGGAATTCTCGCCCCAGCGAGACGCCTCAATGTCCATTTCGCGGTGGCGTGGCTCTGTCCCCGCATAGTCCCACGTGAACATAGTAAAGACGGCGGCAGGCTCCAATTGAGAGATGTCTCGCACGACAAAGGAATAGGTGCCGTATCCCAAGCTGCGCGTCAGCGTCACTTCTGCGCAGGTCCAGTCGTTTAAGCGTTTCGCTATCCGCAGGTGCAAGGCTCCTTGAGAGTCGGTCGAGGCATTGCTCGCGTCGTATTCATTCTGGCCCCCGCGGCTGCTTGGCGCGTTTCGGATTCTCCATTCGTACCCGCTGAAGGCGAGTGTCTGGGTCACTGAGGGTCCAGAAGTTCCACCTTTCGCGATTGCCACCGCAATCACACCACCGCCCGTCACGGGAAGGACGCCTGCATTCGCTGGCGGCCGGTAGCCGGGTTCTACTAGGAGGGCAGCATAGTCTGTTCCGACATGGGTCGAGTTCGTCCATGTTGCGTCTGAATGAATCGTCGTAAATGGCTCGTTTACGAGCGGCTGCACCCACCAAGTCCCTGTCTTGGCATACACCACAATCTGCTGACCTGGGCGAGCACCGGTAACCCGTCCCTGAATAATGTCAATCCTATCCGGGCCACCCTCTGCTGCTGGGGGCACCCTGGTGAATTCAATGGTCGGTCCGCGAACACTAGGCCTTGAACAACCGATTTCCACCAAAACCAAAATAAAGAAGCCTACAACTCCTGGTAGGCAGGCCCAGCCTAAGGTCATAGATGTAAACGTCCTGAGTTTTGGCTGATTACGTGCAAAATGGCCAACACGAACGCGGAAAGGAGAAGTGCGGGACAACTCTACCCTCGACAATGCGACACGTTCCAGGCATTGAGAGCGGCAAGACTATGCCCGATTCCTTGAGACTTTCACATCGTACAACCGCCATGCCGTTTGTGCCAACCCTTCGGAACCGAAGGTTCCCGAGCTTATTAGTAATCCTTGTGCGGAGTCGGAATTCTCCCCTACTTCCTTCGAGGTACTCAGCAGAAAGCCCAGGGTGGTAACAAAAATGCGTTCTATCTCGTGATGTGCAGGCGGCGTCCGGATTGTAGATTGCCCTGGGAAGCGAGAACACGCGTTCCACTGGCTCGTTGAAACTCGCAGGGAGGCTCAAATTATGAAAACACCATCCTTCCTCACATGGTATCGAATTCTGAGAGCGCACCATCAATGGACTGTTTTCCAAGCAATTTGGTATGCCTTGTGGTTGACTCGCTGAGATTGATGGTTTCAGGGTTTGTAGACATTCTCCAGGCACGCGGTCGTCGGGGGCCAATCGCAGAATGGACAAATGTAGATTAGGGACCTCGAGAATAGTCCGGGCCCGGCAGCTGACAATTCGGACGCACGAAGGTAGGATGAGAGGCCTCAAGAGGCTTAGGTATACGAACGTAGGGGCGAGAGGCTTGGAACCAAAGAGGTTAGCGTTGGCCCGCTTCTCTCCATGGCGCAGGCAAGCTTTCGGTGGATTCAGACCGTGCCCGCCGAAATGCCCTGCCGTTGCATCGATGAGGAGGGTGTCTCGGGCAGGAGCATTGCTGGCATTCTGTCTTGTGATAAATGGCTGCCATCCAAGGCAGCACTCCCAAGGTCCTTCGATTGAATTCACCCATGTTCCACACGCAAGCGAAGGCGGTCCGGACAAGCTGGAGACTATCGAAGGCCGGGTTACCGGAGCCGGTCCTGGCCAGCAGATTATTCTTTTCGCCAAGTGGGGCCCATGGTGGGTACAGCCGCGCGTCGATCGCCCTTATACCGAGATTCAAAGTGACTTGACATGGAGAAACGCCACGCATCTCGGAACGGAGTACGCTGCAGTTCTCGTCGATCCTGCCTTTCATCCACAGCCTACAATGGGCGCTCTGCCGGCCCTAGGCAACGGTGTCATAGCTTCGGCCACGGTCAAGGGCAGGCCCCCGTTCTGGCTGACTTGGTGGTTTCTGCTCGCTGGTACGGTCCTCTTGGCTCTGGCCATCTTGATGCTTTTTCGGCTACGCATGGTTGCACTCGCGCATCAGATGAATATGCGTTTTGAAGAACGCCTCGCCGAGCGTACTCGCATCGCGCGCGAGCTCCACGATTCGCTCCTGCAAGGTTTCCAGGGGTTGATGCTCCGTCTTCAAGCAGTGCGCGATCTCCTTCCTGGGCGTGCAACGGAAGCAATTGAAGCGCTCGAAAGCGCCCTCGATCGCGGAGACGACGTGATCGCCGAAGGACGCGATACAGTTGAAAACTTGCGCGGCTATCCGATGGTCAATACCGACATGGTTCAAGCGCTGACGGCTCTCGGCGAGGAACTCCGGCCGGACAAGGACAACCTCGCGCCGCCCCTCCGGGTGTTTGTTCAAGGTCAACGGCGCGATCTCGATCCCATTTTGCGCGACGAGATTTACCGCATCGCGCGTGAGGCACTGCGCAACGCATTCAACCACGCTCAAGCCC
>Ga0126379_10001997_pt1 | contig 12760 bp, 7 predicted proteins | sample PanSoiMetPlot_24_FD_92640 | JGI IMG/M metagenome (GOLD analysis project Ga0126379, IMG submission 92640) | Tropical forest soil microbial communities from Panama - MetaG Plot_24 | ecosystem: Environmental > Terrestrial > Soil > Tropical forest > Bulk soil | place: Panama | collected 2016-02-17
CACGGCGGAAACCAACATTCCCGGCGTGCAGATCCCGCACTGCGCAGCGCCATGCCGGAGAAAGGATTTTTGCAGGCGTTCAAAGGTGGCACGGGATTCACGCAGCCCTTCAATCGTCAAAACCTCCGCGCCTGGCAATTGCCCGACCGCCAAAAGGCATGAACAGACGGCTTTTCCGTTGACGAGGACGGTGCAAGCGCCACAATCACCCGCGTCACAACCGACCTTTGTCCCCGTTAGACAGAACTCCTCTCGCAGGACATTGGACAGCCGGGAACGCGGATCGGAGGAAACCTCCACGAGCCGACCGTTCAGCGAGATCTCGAGTGCGTTGTTCGCCGGCAGGCTCATAGAGTCTTCTTCGCGCAGGCTTCGAGGGCGCGCTTGACCAATGTTTCAGCAGCATCCAGGCGGTAGGCCGCCGTGGCGCGGAGGTCGTCAATCGGCGTGAGCGGCGAAAGATGCCGAGGCCCAACAAGTTTCGAAACATCGGCGTTCAGCGGCTGTCCCGCCAAGACTCGCTCGAGTTCCATGAGCCGCAGTGCCTTCGGCGAACAGGAGCCCACGCAAATCAGGGCTTCGCGAATGCGCCCTTTGGAATCGGCAACCAGGCTGGCCGCGACCATGACGATCGAGATGACTAGATAGCGCCGCGCACCGAGCTTCAGAAAAACGGAAGCGGCGTTTTCCAGCCGGCGCGGGACGCGGATGCTGGTCAAAAGCTCTTCGGGTTGGCGAGCGGTTTTGCGATTGCCCAGGACGAAATCGCCCAGCGGCAGCGTGCGGACCGCGGAATGCGAAACCAGAGTCACTTCCGCAGCAAGTGCCATCAGCGCGGCGATGCCGTCCGCTGCGGGAGAGGCATTACAGATGTTGCCGGCAACGGTGGCCTGATTCTGAATCTGAACAGCGCCAATCTCGCGCGCAGCGGCTTTCAGCCCATCGAAGCCGCGCGGCAGATTCGCGGAAACAATCTCGCTCCACGTGGTTCGCCCGCCGATTTCGATATAGCTATCCGTGACACCGATTCCTTTAAGTTCCGTGAGGGCCGAGATGTCGAGTACCGCTCCTCGGAGCGGGCCAAAATTCAGGGCCGGGAACAGGTCTGTGCCGCCGGAGAGAACGGTGGCGTGCTTCTCGGCCAAAGCGGCAAGTGCTTCGTCGAGGGTGCCAGGTCGCAAGAACAACGAATTCGTCTCCTGAGGACACGCGCGTGTCTAGTTCCCAGCTGGAAAAAGCGCGGCGCGGGAAATGTATCTTCTACTTCTACAACGTCGAAAGGATTTTGTGAAGCTGCCCGGGAAAGCACGTGTCGGGGTGCGTGGAAGATTATGGCAGACTACTAGGGAATGGCGACCACCGAACAGCGCCTCACCGCAGGATTAGCCACCTTCCAATTTTCCGGATTTCGCCTGTTTCAGATCGCCCGCTTCTGCATCGTCTTCTGCACAGAGATGCAATCGGTCGCCGTGGGTTGGCAGGTGTACGAAATTACGAAGCGCCCGCTCGACCTTGGATTAACGGGCTTGGTGCAGTTCCTTCCGGGCGTGTTGTTGTTCCTCCTGGCAGGCCATGTCGCGGACCGGTTTGATCGGCCTAAACTTCTGACCCTTTGCTACGGCGGTTACGCGCTCTCTTCGGCGCTCCTGCTGATCGTAAGCCTGCGAGCGGACCTGCTGTACCGTTCAGGATCGGTGGCTCCGATCTTTGTGATTCTTCTGTTCGTCGGAACCGTACGCAGTTTCAGCATGCCTGCCAGCCGGGCGCTCTTGCCGCAACTGGTCCCTGAAGAGCAATTGCCAAGCGCCGTCGCCTGGAATTCCAGCGTTTTTCAGTGTGCAACAATCCTTGGTCCGGCGATTGGGGGATTGCTCTACGCCTTTTTCCGTGGGCCGGCCGCTGTCTATGCCACGGCGCTCTCCGCCGGCGCAATCTCCGTTCTTACTTTGCTGCGCATTCGAACGCAAAGTCCGCCCAGGCCGCGCGAAGCGTTCTCGCTGAAGACGGTTTTTGCCGGCTTCCGCTATATCTTGGAACACAAGCTGGTATTCGGTTCCATCTCTCTGGATTTGTTTGCAGTGCTGCTCGGTGGCGCGGTGGCTCTCCTCCCGGTCTACGCGAGAGAAATTCTGCACACAGGCCCGTGGGGCTTAGGCCTTTTGCGCAGCGCCCCGGGCATCGGCGCGGCCGTCATGGCGCTTCTGATGGCTTACCAGCCGATTCGCAGGCGCGCCGGTGTCACGATGCTCTGGTGCGTCGCTGGATTCGGTGCCTTTACCATCGTGTTCGGTTTCTCGCGCAGCCTGACCCTCTCGCTCGTTTCGCTTTTCTTCGTCGGAGCCGCCGATATGGTCAGCGTGGTTGTGCGGGGGGTGCTGATCCAGATCGAGACGCCGGATGAAATGCGCGGACGCGTGAACGCGGTCGACATGATCTTCATCGGCGCTTCGAACGAACTGGGCGAATTTGAATCCGGCCTTGCTGCGCAGTGGCTGGGCGCAGTCCCGGCGGTGGTGCTAGGGGGCGCAGGCGCGATCCTTGTCACTGTGCTCTGGGCCTGGCTCTTCCCCGAGCTTCGCAATGCTGACAAGCTAATACGCAGCCAAACGTAAGGGCGTTGGAGTACGTCAGTTCTTGGGAGGCGCTGCCGCCGGAGGCGCGGTTGCTGCTGCCGCTGGTGTCGTGCCGGCCAACTCCGCTTTGACGGCCGGAGAGATCTTGTCCGCGTTCTTTAGAAGAATGCTTACCTGCCACATTTTGTTCTCCCCGAGTGTGTCGCGGAACCCCGGCATGCCGGTCATGCGAATTCCCCCATCGACCTTCCAGTAGGTTTCCCACACTTCGTCGTCGGTGACGCCCGTTCCGCGAAACAGTTGCGGCGGCCTTGGGAACATGCCCCTGGTGATGTTGCTTTCCGGTTCGCCCGGCAGGCCGTGGCAAACCGCGCAATTCTCTCTGTAGACCCTGGCTCCCTCGAGAAAACTGTGTTCGTCCTCGGGAACCTGCGGCTTTGTGTGAGGCATTTTGTTGAGGTAGGCGTCGAGAGCCATGTGGGCGAGCTTGTGCTCGAACGGCATTTCAGGGGACTTGGTAGTGACCGGCGCCTGCCCGGTTGAAAAATAAAAATACAGGCCCGCGGCAACCAGCACAAACCCCAGGACAATTCCGAGCGCGATACCCTTCAGCATGGCGTTTCCCTTCGTCGGGTTTCGACACAAGTTTGCGTGCGGCGTTCTGGAAACCTTGCTAGTTTACGATGCGCCTTACGATTCTGCACGGGCCTTTTGCCCCATGCTGGGCCACGCCGGCAACTAAATTGCCTCGGAGCGTATCCATTTGACAGCGTTCTGCGTCTTACTCAGAGGGGAAGCCTTTTCTCGCAATACCCTATACACTGGATAGGGTGGTGTATTGGGTCCCCGGGCGACTGCTCGCCTCCGCCAGCGGCTCGCAAAACAGCTACGACCAGAGGAGTTTGTCGGAATGGCCCCATTCGAAACTGTCGATTTGCCCGAGAGGCCCGAAGCCCACGGGCCGGGGCCTCTTTCCGATAACGCCGCGACGCAGTCGCGAAAGCACTGGTGGGTTTGGGGACTTGTGGTCGTGCTGGTGGCAGCGGGCATCTGGTACTTCCGGACGAGGGGAATTCAAGCCAGCAATCCCGGCGGAGCCCCCGCGACGAATCCGGGAGGACCCGGCGGTGCCATGGGAATGGCGGACCAGCCTCTTCCGGTGGTGGTTACGACGGCGCGCAAGGGTGACTTGCCGGTTTACTTCAACGGTCTTGGGACCGTGACGGCCTTCAATACCGTTACCGTCCGCAGCCGCGTCGATGGCCAGATCGTCAAAATCAACTTTACAGAAGGCCAATTCGTCAAGGAAGGCGATTCGCTGATTGAAATCGACCCGCGGCCGTTTCAGGTTCAGAAAGAGCAGGCCGAAGGGCAGCTGGCCAAAGATCAAGCGCAGTTGAAGGACGCGCAGGTCGATTACGAGCGCTATCAAATGCTCTTTAAGGAAGGCGTCATTCCAAAGCAGCAACTCGACACACAGCAGGCCGCGGTTGGGCAGTCGGAGGGCGCCATCAGGGCGGATGTGGCCCAGATCGACAACGCCAAACTGCAAATCACCTATGCGCACATCACCGCGCCTATCAGCGGCCGCGTTGGGCTCCGTCTGGTGGACATCGGAAACATCGTCCATGCGAGCGACACGAATGGGCTGGTTGTCATTACGCAATTGCAGCCCATTGCCGTGCTCTTCAGCCTGCCTCAGGACCAGCTTCCCCAAGTAATGGCGCGCATGCGCACGGGCACGCCGCTGATCGCAGAAGCCTACGATCGCGACAATTCGGAGAAAATCGCGACAGGAAAGCTCCTGACCATCGACAACCAAATCGATACGGCGACGGGCACCTACAAACTCAAGGCGGTGTTCGACAATTCGAGAAATGAGCTGTTTCCGAATCAGTTTGTGAACATGCACTTGCTCGTCGAAACCGCCAAAAACGTGATCATTGTTCCCACGACGGCGGTGTTACACGGGCCGAAAGGGGCTTATGTCTTTGCCGTAGCACAAGGCAACACCGTGAAGATGCAAGAAGTGACGCTGGCGCATTCGACCGGAGACCTGAGCGGCATCTCCAGCGGCTTGGCGGCGGGAGAGGTAGTCGTCGTCGATGGTCAAGACAAATTGCAAGACGGCAGCAAGATCGAGCCTAGAGCCACGCGAGGCGGCGCCACGCAAACCACCAGCTCATCCAACAACCCCACGGTTGCGCCCGCCGGGGGGCCAGCTCGATGAATCCTTCACGGCCGTTCATTTTGCGGCCGGTCGCGACCACGCTCCTGATGGTTGGCGTGATCCTCGTGGGTTTGGTGGCTTACCGCCAGCTGCCGGTTTCCGCTCTTCCGCAAGTCGACTATCCAACCATCCAGGTGCTGACGTTTTATCCCGGCGGAAGCCCCGAGGTCATGGCGTCGTCGGTTACCGCACCTCTTGAGCGAAACTTCGGGCAAATTCCGGGCTTGTTGCAGATGACGTCGATAAGCTCCTTCGGTAGTTCGCTGGTCACGCTGCAATTCAATTTGGACCTGAACATCGATGTGGCCGAGCAGGAAGTGCAAGCGCAAATCAATGCGGCTTCGAATCTCCTGCCCAAGGACCTGCCAAACCCCCCGACCTATAGCAAGATCAATCCCGCGGACGCGCCGATCCTGACTCTGGCCTTGACCTCCGATACGCTGCCGCTCTCGAAAGTCGAAGACTTGGCCGACAGCACGCTGGCGCAGAAAATTTCACAGCTTTCCGGGGTAGGGCTCGTCAGCATCAGCGGCGGGCAACGTCCAGCCGTACGCGTGCAGGCGAACCCGACCGCTCTCGCGTCCTATGGCCTGAGCCTCGAGGATTTGCGCACCGCCCTCGGCAACGCAAACGTCGATCAGGCCAAGGGCACATTCGACGGCCAGCACCAGGCCTTTACCATTGGCGCGAACGACCAGCTGCTCTCAAGCGAAGGGTACAAATCTCTCATCGTGGCCTACCGCAACGGGGCGCCCGTGCGCCTTTCCGACGTGGCAACCGCGATCGACGGCGCCGAAAACGTCCAGCAAGCCGCGTGGGCAAACAAACAGCCCGCCGTGATTCTGAACATTCAGCGTCAACCGGGAGCGAACATCATCAGTGTGGTTGACCGCATCAAGCGCATCTTGCCCCAATTGCAGTCGGCGCTGCCGGCGTCGATTCAGGTAACGATTTTGACGGACCGCACGACGACAATTCGCGCGTCGGTCGCCGACGTGCAATTCACCCTGATGCTCACGATCGCGCTGGTCGTGATGGTGATCTTTCTGTTTCTGCGCAGCGTGCGTGCCACGATCATTCCAAGCTTTGCGGTGCCGCTTTCGATCGTCGGCACCTTTGGCGTGATGTATCTGCTTGGCTATTCGCTCAACAACCTGTCTTTGATGGCCCTCACCATTTCAACCGGCTTCGTCGTTGACGACGCCATCGTCATGATCGAGAACATCAGCCGCTACATCGAACAGGGCGAATCGCCTCTGCGGGCAGCTCTCAAAGGATCGGAGCAGATTGGTTTCACCATCGTTTCGCTCACCGTTTCACTGATCGCCGTGCTGATTCCCCTGCTGTTCATGGGAGACATCGTCGGGCGCCTGTTCCGCGAGTTTGCTGTGACGCTGGCGGTTACCATTCTTGTCTCCGCAGCTGTCTCGCTCACCCTGACGCCGATGATGTGCGCCAAGCTGCTGCGCCACCAGCCGGAAAACCTGCAAACGTGGTTCTACCGTAAGTCGGAGAAAGTGTTCGACGATGTGATCGCTTTTTACGGGCGGACACTGCGAGTGGTGCTTCGCTTCCGGGCAACAACACTGCTGATCACGGTCGGAACGCTCGTCGGCACAATTCTCCTGTACATCTACGTCCCGAAAGGTTTCTTCCCGGTACAGGACACCGGCGTGATCCTGGGCGTTTCCGAGGCATCCCAGAATGTGTCATTCAGGGCGATGTCGCTTCGCCAACAGGCGCTGGCGGACGTGATCCTCCGCGATCCCGCCGTCGCCAGCCTTTCTTCGTTCATTGGAATCGATGGCACCAACACAACCGTAAACAGCGGCCGCATCCAGATCAATCTGAAGCCGCTCGAGGAGCGGAAAATCTCCGCTTCGGACGTAATCCGGCGTTTGCAGCCGCAACTGGCGCAGGTGAGTGGTGTCACGCTCTTCATGCAGCCGGTACAGGATTTGACCGTCGAGGACCGCGTCTCCCGAACACAGTTCCAATACTCGCTCGAAGACGTGGACCCCAGGGAGCTTGCGTACTGGGTGCCAAAATTCGTGCAAAAGCTGAAGACACTGCCCGAGTTGCGCGATGTCGCGACGGATCAGCTCAACGACGGACTGCTCGCCACTTTGACCATCGACCGCGACACGGCTTCGCGCCTTGGCATCCTGCCCGCGGACATTGATAACACGCTGTACGACGCTTTTGGCCAGCGCCAGGTCTCTACGATCTTCACCCAGCTCAATCAATACCATGTGGTCATGGAAGTGGATCCAAGCTTCCGGCAGAACCCGGAAGCGCTCAAGAACATCTACGTGCGCTCTTCGAACGGCCAGCAGGTTCCGCTCAGCGCGTTCACGCGATTTGAACCCGGCAGCACGCCACTGGTGATTAATCACCAGGGCCAGTTTCCCGTGGTGACGGTCTCATTTAACCTTGCGCCTGGGGCATCGCTTGGCGACGCCACCCGCGTGATCGAAGAGGCGCGGCGCGAGGTTGGCTTGCCGCCGAGCATTCAAGCAACGTTCCAGGGTACGGCCGCCGCTTTTCTCCGCTCAATTTCGAACGAGCCGCTGCTCATTCTCGCTGCGGTCGTTACCGTCTACATCGTCCTGGGCGTTCTCTATGAGAGTTACATTCACCCCATCACAATTCTCTCGACCTTGCCCTCGGCGGGCGTGGGCGCAATTCTGGCGCTTCTGCTCTGCAAAACAGACTTCAGCATCATTTCGCTCATCGGCATCATTTTGCTCATCGGCATCGTCAAGAAAAACGCCATCATGATGATTGACTTTGCGTTGGAAGCCGAACGCAAGGAAGGGAAGTCTTCGCTCGATGCGATTTATGAGGCCTGCCTTTTGCGTTTCCGTCCCATCATGATGACGACGATGGCAGCGCTGCTCGGCGGCTTGCCCTTAGCGCTCGGTCAGGGCGTCGGGTCGGAGTTGCGGCGTCCGTTGGGTATCACCATCGTCGGCGGATTGATCGTCAGCCAGCTCCTGACGCTCTATACGACGCCGGTCGTGTATCTTGCGTTCGACTGGCTCGGACGTCATCTGAATCTCGGTGTCGCCAATCCGGCGGAAGAGCCTCTGGCCGGAGACTAAGGATGAATTTTCAGTCCAATTTCTCCGCTCCCTTTATCCGGCGGCCTGTTGCTACGTCGCTCGTAACCATCGCCATCTTCCTGTCGGGCGCGATCGCCTTTCGCTTTCTTCCCGTAGCGCCGCTGCCGCAAGTGGACCTGCCGACGATTTCCGTAGGCGCGAGCCTTCCGGGAGCGAGCCCGGAAACGATGGCCTCCGCCGTGGCAACGCCACTCGAGCGCCAATTCGGGCGCATCGCTGGGGTCACGCAGATGACTTCCACTTCGACGCTGGGCAGCACCGGAATCACGCTGCAGTTCGACCTGAACCGCGACATTAACGCGGCTGCTCGGGATGTCGAAGCGGCGATCAACGCGGCGCGAAGCCAATTACCGGCCGACTTGCCTTCGCAGCCGGCGTACCGCAAAGTGAACTCCGCCGATTCTCCGGTGATGTTGCTCTCGCTCACCTCCGATACGATCCCCATCGCACAGATCTACGACGCTTCGGATTCCATTCTGGCCCAGAAAATCGCACAGATTCCGGGTGTTGGCCAGGTCTTCACTTGGGGTGCTTCCCGGCCGGCAGTGCGCGTTCAGGTGAATCCGCAGCAGTTGAATAGTTACGGCATCAGCTTAGAAACCGTGCGCAAGGCCTTGCAGTCCGCGAATTCTAACCTCGCCAAGGGCTCGCTCTCGAACAACGACCGGGCGTGGGCACTTTCTGACACCGACCAATTGTTCAAGGCCTACGAGTACGAGCCGCTGATTGTGGCGGGTCACGTAGGCGCCCCGGTGCGGTTGTCAGACATTGCGATCGTCAAGGATGCAACGGAAGACATACGTAACTTGGGACTTACGGACGCGAAACCGGGTGTGATCATCGGAATCTTTCGTCAACCCGGGGCCAACATGATTGAGACCGCCGATCGCATCAAGGCCACGCTGCCGTGGTTGCGCGCCTCGGTCCCGCCGGCACTGAATTTGAGAATCGTCAACGACCGTAGCACCGTCATCCGTGCTTCGGTGCGCGACGTAGAACGTTCTTTGCTCATTTCCATCTGCCTTGTGGTCCTGGTCGTGTTCGCATTTCTGCGAAACTATTGGGCCACCGTGATTCCGAGCGTTGCCGTCCCCCTTTCGCTGGTCGGAACCTTTGGCGTCATGTATCTCTTCGGCTACTCGATCGACAATCTTTCGCTCATGGCGCTCACGATTTCGACGGGCTTCGTTGTGGATGATGCCATCGTCGTGATTGAGAATATCGCCCGGCACATGGAAAACGGCCTCGCTCCCTTTGCGGCGACGATAAAAGGAGCGAGCGAAATCGGATTCACTGTGCTTTCGATGAGCGCTTCGCTGGTCGCCGTGTTCATTCCGATCCTCCTGATGGGCGGGCTCGTGGGAAGGCTCTTCCGCGAGTTTGCTGTGACCCTGAGTGTCGCGATCGGCGTTTCATTGTTCGTTTCGCTGACCGCGACACCCATGATGTGTGCACGCTTCCTCAGGCACGACCACAAGAAAAAGCACGGGTTCTTCTACCGGTTGTCTGAAGGCGGCTTCAACCGGATGTTGAAGGGCTACGATTATGCCTTGCGTTGGGTGCTGCGCCATGAGTTCCTGGTTCTCGGTTTAACCATCTTCACGGCTGGTCTTAGCGTGTACATGTTCATGACGGTCAACAAAGGCTTTTTCCCGCAGCAAGATACGGGCAGGCTGAACGGATTCATCCAAGGAGATCAGGACACCTCGTTTGCCGAAATGTCCAAGAAGATGCGCGCCTTCGCAAAAATCGTGATGGCTGATCCGGCTGTGGATACCGTCAGTTCCTTTACCGGCGGTGGCAATGGCACCAGCACGGCCCGCATGTTCGTGCAGCTTAAACCACACGATCAACGCAAGCTCGACGCCGACCATGTCATTGAGCGGCTGCGGGGCCAGATTTCAGGAATTCCCGGGGCTTCGCTTTTCTTGCAGTCGGTGCAGGACGTTACCGTCGGAGGCCGTTGGGGTGCCGCGCAGTTTCAATACACCCTGCAGGCCGACAATCTCGAGGACCTCTATCACTGGGCCCCGATCCTCATGGACCGTATGAAGCAGATCCCCGAACTGCGCGACGTCAATACCGACCAGCAGAACAAAGGTCTACAGTCCTATCTCTCGGTTGACCGAGATACCGCAAGCCGTCTCGGCGTTTCCATGCAGGATGTGGACAACGCCCTGAACGACGCGTTCGGCCAGCGGCAGGTCTCCAACATCTACAAAGGCCTGAACCAGTATCACGTGGTTCTCGAAGTGGCCCCCGGGTTTCAGGAGAACCCGGAGGGCTTAAAGAACATCTATGTCCCCTCGGCGTCGGGAAAATTGGTGCCCTTGAGCTCCTTTGCCCGCTACGAACACTCGAACACCGCTCTCTCGGTGAACCACCAGGGCATCTTTCCCTCGATCACAATTTCGTTCAATCTCATGCCGGGCGCTTCGCTGGGACCGGCGGTCGAGCATGTGGAGGAAGTGCGCCGCGAGCTCGGCATTCCCCACACGGTTCACGCGTCTTTCCAGGGCAGCGCTCAAGCCTTCCAGGATTCCCTTGCGAACCAGGTCATATTGATCCTGGCCGCCCTGGCCGCTGTGTACATCGTTTTGGGCATTCTTTATGAAAGCTATATTCACCCCATCACGATTCTTTCGACCATCCCCTCTGCTGGCATCGGTGCGCTTCTCGCGCTGCAATTAATGAACATGGACCTGAGTATCATCGCGCTGATCGGAATCATTTTGCTCATCGGCATCGTGAAGAAAAACGCGATTCTGATGATTGATTTTGCGGTGCAGACCGAGCGCGAAGAAGAAAAAACGCCGGAGCAGGCGATCTACAAGGCCTGCCTCTTGCGATTCCGGCCAATCATGATGACCACTATGGCCGCGCTGCTGGGGGCCATGCCGCTGGCCCTCGGCACGGGCGTGGGATCGGAAATTCGGCGGCCCCTTGGCATCAGCATCGTCGGCGGCCTGATCCTGAGCCAAATGCTGACGCTGTTTACCACCCCGGTCGTTTACATTTACATGGACCGCTTGCAGTCATTCCTGCGACGCACCATTTTGCGCTCGGCTCCCGCTCACGCTCCCGCGCATTCCGACTGATCCAGCCTGCTAAAAACGGCAGCGTTTGCGGCTGAGTGGTCCCGGTGTTTTGTGAGTCCAAGGGTGTCAACCGGCAGTATCTCGGCGACATATCGGCTGAATTCTCAAAAATCCTGCGTTTTCGGGCGCTTCCGCTTCGAGGTTTCCGGAAGCCGTGTCCCGAGCCACCGTGCTCCCGTAGGCGTCCTGGGCGCGGAGTCCAGCCATGCCGACCAGCAAAGTGATGCCGCTCGCAAGTAGCCGCACCAGTTTCTGAGTCTCTCCATGGATGCCAGCGGAGCTCTTGTCTCCGTCTGATGCATCCTAAGAGACGGCCCATAAGGTCCCCGTTAGGGGAGCGTACGGAATTTGTGGGCCTTCGAGGCCCACGCACTTTGTCTCGGGGGATCAGCGTTCACGAACTGCCGATGAGCCAACCCGTCAGAAAAACAAGTACCCCGCCAACGATCACCTGAAACGCCGCCTGAAGGAAGGGCGTGTCCATGTACTTGTGGCGGATGAAGCTAATCACGCCAAGCTCAATCGCCACAACGATGATCGCGATGGCAGTCGCGAGGCGGAAGTCCGGAATAAGAAAGGGAAGCGTATGGCCTAGCCCGCCGGCCGTGGTCATGAGGCCCGTGACTGTTCCGCGAATCCAGGGCGAACCTCGGCCGGTCAACGAGCCGTCATCAGAAAGCGACTCCGCGAACCCCATCGAAATTCCCGCGCCGACACTCGCTGCGAGGCCGACGAGAAAAGCGTCCCAGCTTTTCTGCGTCGCAAAGGCCGCCGCAAAAAGGGGCGCGAGCGTCGAAACCGAGCCGTCCATCAGCCCAGCCAGGCCCGGCTGCACGAATTGCAGCACGAACAGCCGCTTGTGCGATTCTTCTTCCTCCGATTTGGCTTTCTCGGTTAGATGTTTTTCTTCGTATTCGCTCGCCGCCCGCGTGTGTTTTCTCTCCTCATCGGCCAGCATGTTCAGCAATTCACGCATGGTCACGTCGCTCGTTCGGCTGGCCGCACGCGAATAGAAACGGCTCGCTTCCATTTCCATGATTTCCGCCTGGCGCCGCGCCACTTTTACCCCAAGCGGCCGCATCATCCATACCGGTCTGCGCTCGAGAAAGCCGCGAACGTCTTCTCGTCGAATCGGCGGAAGGTGGTCGCCGAATTTCTGGCGGAATAAGGCTAGCAGCCGGTCGCGATGGCCCGCCTCCTCGGTGCGCATCTCTTCGAAAATCGCGGCTGTGGCCGGGTAGGACTCGCGCAGGGCATCGGCGAACTCCCCGTAAATGCGGCCGTCCTCTTCTTCACTTGTGATGGCCAGCGCCAGAATCTCGCGCTCGGTCAAATCCTTGAATCGCTTGAGCATATGTCCTTTTTCCGGAGGAATGCACCGTAGAGAATCGCACAAAAGCGCCGCGGAAGCCATCCTGACGGTAGCGTCGAAAGAATACGCAAATTGGGATTTCCTCAGGCCGTTGTTGGGTTGGTACTTTCGTACTATCATCGAAGCGGACGCGTCCTACATTCTTCCGGGTACGGTCCGCCTATGGGTTTTTGTTACCTAGGTGCGTACTCTCGATTCTTTCAGGAGATGCGGTTCTTAAGGAAAGGTGCCTGGCAATGTCGTCCTCGCTCGATCATACGCTGAAACCGACAAATCCGGAGCCTTCACGTTCACCACACCCGGAACGCCGGGGCTGCCGACGCTGCAAAATCACGCAACTGATGCGCGTCCGGCCCTCCGAC
>Ga0126379_10001999_pt1 | contig 12758 bp, 14 predicted proteins | sample PanSoiMetPlot_24_FD_92640 | JGI IMG/M metagenome (GOLD analysis project Ga0126379, IMG submission 92640) | Tropical forest soil microbial communities from Panama - MetaG Plot_24 | ecosystem: Environmental > Terrestrial > Soil > Tropical forest > Bulk soil | place: Panama | collected 2016-02-17
GGATGCGCTGACGGGAGTAGGCCGTCAAGAGGTCGTAAAGCGTATCCGAGTATTTGCGTGTGCGAATGACGCGAATGGGCTCGGGCTCACCGCGTGAAAACACGTCCCGTCCGAGCCGGTCGCGCGCCATCAGCCGCACCGCGGCATCGCGCATCGCTTGCAACCGCTGCAACCGCCACCGCAGCGCCGCCGCCATTTCTTCGGCGCCAGGTTCCTGCGGTCCACCTGCCTGCGGCAGCACCAGGCGCGATTTGAAATAGGTCAGCCAAGCGGCCATCACGAGGTAGTCCGCTGCAAGTTCCAACCGGCGGGTACGGGCCTCTTCCATGAAGGCGAGATATTGGTCCGCGAGCTGCAGTACCGAAATCTTGGCGAGATCGACCTTTTGATTTCGCGCCAGCGCAAGCAGAAGATCCAACGGGCCCTCGAAGCCATCGACTTCGATAATCAGCGCTTCACCCGGCGGAATGATGCTGTCGAATTCCGGAGCCTTATCAAGATCGGGCTCGGTCATACCATCGCTCCGATGATCGCATCCAGGCGGGCTTCAGCGGCGGCAAAGTCCAATGGTACGGGCGGCCTCAATTGTCCAAGCGCCGCGTCCGCGCGCGCCAGGGCAGCACCTGCAAGCGGCTTGGCTTCAGCGGCAACCCCTTTCATCTCGTCAAACTTCCCGTTGCAATGGAGCGCGACATCACAGCCGGCGAAAAAAGCCGCCTTGGCGCGCGCACCGAGTGGTCCTTCAAGAGCGGCCATGGAAAGATCATCGCTGATCAAGAGTCCCGCGAATCCAATTTCACGTCGAACGACATTGTGCAGGATTCGCGGACTCGTGGTAGCCGGGCGGCGTGAATCTATGGCCTCATAGACAACGTGGGCTGTCATGGCGATGGGCGCGTGGTTGAGGCCCCTAAAAGTGACGAAGTCGTGCGAGCTCAGCTCGTTCGCCGGAGTTGCCACTCTGGGCAACGCCAAGTGGCTGTCGGCGGTTGCGCGGCCGTGGCCGGGGATGTGCTTGATGACCGGAAGCACTCCCCCATCGAGATAACCCTCGATGGCAGCCCGCCCGAGTTCAATGACCGCAGCCGGATCCGACGAAAAGGCCCTGTCGCCAATGATGTCGTGCGCGCCCGTGACCGGCACATCAAGCACCGGGGCACAGTTCACGGTTATACCCAGCGTCCTTAGTTCATGAGCGATCAGGCGCGCCGAAAGATAGGCCGCTTCGCGACCCGAATCGGGATTACTCTCAAAAAGAGTTCCGAACACCCGTGCGGGAGGACGCGCGCGCCAGTGCGGCGGCTTTAGGCGCTGAACGCGGCCGCCCTCCTGGTCAATAAAGATCGGCGCTTCGGGGTTCCCCACGGATTCCCGGAGCGCGCCGCACAGTCTTTCAACCTGCGCTGGATTCTCCGCGTTCCGCGAAAACAGGATGAAGCCCAGTGGGTTTGCGTCGCGAAAGAACGCCCGTTCCTCGGGAGCCAACTCCGCTCCCCGGCAGCCATACACAACAGCGCTCGCCGGCATTGAAGCCTCGTTTGGGTCAAATGCCCCTTAGGGCACGGTGACCAAGCAGGTCACGCCGGCAGCTTTGAGCTCCGTGCACGCGGCTGCCGCGGCGCTCTTGTCCGCGTAGGGACCGACCCTCAGCCGGTACCAGATGCCTTTGGCGCCAAGGTCAGCCTTCTGGATATCAGGCGACAATGCTCCGGCCTGATCATGACGACGCTTGAACGTGGCCCAGGCGGTATTGGCGATGGCCTCGCTTTCATAGGACCCGATTTGAAGCACGGCGCCACCCGAAAGCGCGGCACTGGCTGCTCGCGGTTGCGCTGCTGGTTGAGCCGCCGGCTGAGCCTGCCGGGGCGCAGGCGGCGGAGTAACGGCTGCTTGCCGCACAGGCTGCGCAGGCGCCGGGGCTGCTACGACAGGTGCTGGCTGAGGAGCCGCTTGCGTTGGGAGTGGAGCCGGAGTGGGCGGCGTCTCGGTTGGGCTTAACCGCACCGGCGGAGGTTCAGCGATGGCAACTGCGGGTGGTTGCGGGGCAAGTGCAGATCCTGCCGCTTCCTGCTCCGGTGGAACCGGCGGGCCATAGACTTTCAGGTTGAGATCCGGACTCGCATCAGTCTCCACCGGCGCAATGCGGATCGGTCCGTCAGGCGGCACGATGACTATCGACTCGCCAGCACGCCCACGAGCGACACCCTGATTATACGCAAGCCAGACCACGCCGGCGAAAGCAGCGAGAACCAGCAGCGCGATGACGATCAGAAGAGGTACGCGGGAGCGTTCCTCATCGATTTCCTCATCTGCGAGATCATACAGAGGTACTTTCTCCGCTAAGGGCTGATAAATGCCGCGTGTTTGGTTCATTGCCGAACTCCAGCGATTCGCGATTGCACAAAGATGCGATGCTGCCCCCAGCGCGTCTTGGCTGCGCGCGACTCTATCTAGCCCGTTTATAACGGAAATTCCTTCAAAAAAATGCGGTGATATTCCTGTAGCAAAAATCGATCGGTCATTCCGGCAACATAGTCGCACACCGCCCTCGCCGTCCGCCGATCCAAAGGCTTGCCGCACTGTGCGCGCCAATCTTCGGGCAGAAGCTTGGGATCGGCCATCAGAGCGCCAAAAACCTCGGTTAAAGCCTGCTTCGCATTGGCCATAACCTCCAGAATGCGCTCGTGGCGGTACATCCGGCGCGAAAGAAACTCTTTCAGCGCAAGGAAATCAGCACGAAAAGCGGCCGAAAACGCGGCCACGGGCGTGTCGTGGGCTCGGATATCGGCCGCGCTTTTTGGTCGCAGGCGACCCAAGCGCCGCTGCGTCTCCGCCAGGAGATCTTCGACCATGGCAGTGATCAAGCGCCGCGACGCCTCTCCGATCAAACGGCCACGGTCAAGCCTCACCAGCCGCTCCTTGGCTTCGCGAAACTTCGGGCCCGCCAGCGGGACGGTCAGGAGCTCATCAGCGTCGAACAGAGATGCCCTGAGCCCGTCGTCAATATCATGACTGACATAGGCGATGTCGTCGGCGAGCGACGCAATCTGGGCCTCGAGCCCGGCATGCGTGGAGAGTTCAAGATCCCACGGAAAGGCCGCGATGGCTTCCGGTAGTTCGTTCCGGTTGGAATTCGGTCCGATGAGCGGGCCATTGTGCTTCACCAGCCCTTCCAGAGTTTCCCATGTCAGATTCAATCCGTCGAAATCGACATAGCGGTGTTCAAGCCGCGTCACGAGCGAAAGGGTCTGCGCATTGTGATCAAAACCGCCAAATTTTTTCATGCAGAAATCAAGCGCGGCTTCGCCGGCATGTCCGAACGGCGGATGACCAAGGTCGTGCGCGAGCGCCAGTGCTTCCGCCAAATCTTCGTCCAGTCCGAGCACACGCGAAATAGAGCGCGCGATCTGCGCCACTTCCAAGGAGTGAGTCAGCCTTGTGCGATAGTAATCGCCCTCGTGCTGAACGAAGACCTGGGTCTTATGCTTTAAGCGCCGAAACGCGGTCGAATGGATAATGCGGTCGCGATCGCGTTGATAGCAGGAACGGGTCGGGCTTTCCTCTTCGGGCCAGTACCGCCCGCGGCTCGTTGAAGGCCAGGCTGCGAAAGGCGCACGTTGTGGTGCCTCAAATTGCGGCCCTGACAGGCGGCCGGGCGGTCTGAAAGGCTCCTTGGACATGCGGCCCCTAGCGACTACATAAGGACAGACATGATAGGCTTATTCGTATGAGCAATGAAACGAACGTCGTGGATCAGCCCGTTACCTTGACCGAGCGAGCAGCGAAGCGGATTGCCGAAATTCTCAAGAGCGAACCTAAGAGCACGATGTTGCGGCTTGCCGTGACCGGCGGAGGTTGCTCCGGCTTTCAATATGATTTTTGTCTCGACGATACGCGCGGCGAGGACGACCTTGTAATCGCCAAGGGCGGCGCTCTCGTATTGATCGACCCCGTTTCGCTTGATTTCGTCAAAGGCTCTGAGATCGACTTTGCCGAAGAGATGATCGGCGCCGCCTTCAAGGTCAAAAACCCGAACGCAACGGCGTCTTGCGGCTGCGGCACCAGCTTTTCAGTGTGAATTAGGCCTCAATCCATCCGCAGATGAAGATCGCGACCTGGAACGTCAATTCGGTCAAAGCGCGGCTCGATGCGGCCCGGACGTGGCTGGCGCAGGTCGCACCCGACGTGGTGTGCCTGCAGGAGATAAAAACGACCACCGAGGCGTTCCCGGCCGATGTCTTCGAGGGGCTGGGCTACAATTCCGTCGTGCTCGGCCAGAAGAGCTACAACGGCGTCGCCATCCTCTCCAAACGGCCGCCGGAAGACGTCGTGAAGGGGCTGCCGGAGTCCGAGGGCGACGATCACGCGCGCTATATCGAAGCCGTGTTTCCGGCGGACAGCGGGTCCGTCGTCCGCGTCGCCTCCATTTATGCTCCCAATGGTAATCCTCCGGGTACGGAACGATTCGCCTACAAGCTGAACTGGCTCGAGCGCTTCCATCGTCATGCCACGCGCCTGCTGGCCCTTGAGGAACCGTTGGTGCTGATGGGCGACTACAATGTCATTCCAACCGGCGACGATTGCCATGATCCAAAGGCCTGGCTGGGCGATGCGCTGTTTCAACCTGAGACGCGCGCAGCCTTCCGGCGCATTTTGAATTTGGGGCTCACTGACGCGTTTCGCGCCTGTCACGCCGCGCCCCACAGCTATACCTTCTGGGATTATCAAGCCGGTTCATGGACTAAGGACCACGGCATTCGCATCGATCACATCCTCTTGTCTCCGCAAGCTGCCGACCGCTTGATGAATTGCACGATCGAGCGGCATGTCAGAGGATGGGAGAAGCCATCCGATCACGTGCCTGTTTTATGCGAATTGGCCATTTGAGCGTTGAGTTTCCGTGGCGTCTCCATTACTCAGTAGCCATATGGATTCGGCATTCCATTTGTTAGCCTGCATAGGAGTCACCAAAATGAAATCACTGAATATCCTTGCCATCTTCGCAGCGGCGAGTTTGCTGGTTGCGTGCAATCAAAACGCCGCTCCTGCACCGGCTCCCGCTCCTGCGGAAGCACCGCCGCCGGCGGCAGAGCCGCCACCGGCTCCTCCGGCTGAAGCGGCACCCCCGGCTGAACCGGCTCCTGCACCGGCTCCCGCGCCCTAATCAAGGCAGGGACGTCCCTGTCAGGCGCTGAAGGAATTCACCCCGGCCGAAGACCACTCCGGCCGGGGTGTCTGCTTGTCTTTCCCTCAGTTGGCCACGGCAGTTCGCGCTACGCATCGGGAAGAGTTCCCTCCCCAGCTAGCACCCAAATTTTCCTAGTCTTGTTCGCGGTTTCGCGCGTTGTCTTGCACGGCGCGCACTCTGCGCGTTGCCCTCTTCCGCACTTGGCAGACCAGACACCGGAGGAACTGTCATGAGAATCAACAGGTTCAGCGCCGTAGTAATTCCGGCTGCAACGTTGCTTTTGCTTGGATGCAATCAGAATGCGCCGGCTCCTGCTCCGGCTCCGCCACCACCCGCGGCTGCTCCCGCCGAACCGCCGCCGGCGCCCCCGCCCGAGCCAACGCCCCCGGCCGAGCCAGCACCGGCACCGGCGCCCACACCTTAGGAATCGTTAAGTCGACTCGAGAGCGTCCCGGAACGAGGATTGTTGATCGGACCGGGGCGCTTTTCTATTTATGGCGGAACAGAACTCCGAATCTGGGAATTGGTGATGAAGTCCCCTTCCAATCTCATTGCCGCTGTTGCGGTGACGCTGCTGCTTTTCGGCTGCAACCGAAATGCCTCCGAGACTCAAACCGCTCAGCCGGCTGCAGCGCCGACTGCTGAAGTGGCCCCGGCTTCGCCGCCGCCACCCGCTGCACCACCACCGATCCCGCCTGAGACCGAGCTGCCTGTCAATAGCGTCGACAGCGTGATGCTCAGCCGGCCGCCGGACGCGCCGGAGTCGATGATCATCCGCGTTTTAGGAACCGCGGTGTCGGCTGGCTGGACCGAGCCGAAACTCGAACCGATGGCCGATTCCGGCGGCGACACCAGCATCAAGTCTTTTCAGTTCGTCGCGACGTCGCCACAGTCGAGCGATGCAGCAAACGCTTCGCAGCCCATCGAGACCGAGCTCAGGGTCGATTCCCTTCCCACCGATGTGAAGACCATTCGGATCGTCTCCGCCACGAACGAAGTATCCGCGCCGGTCGCGCAATAACCGGGATCGGAAATCAGAGAACAGGAGCCAGGAGCTCCTGACACCTGCCTTCCTCACAGCTGATACCTGATTATGCCGCTTCGGCGATGACGCGGTTGCGGCCTTCGCGTTTGGCGCGATAAAGCGCCTGGTCAGCCCGATACAGCAATGCGTCGGGCGAATCCGAGCCGCCATTTGATGCTGCAATTCCGATACTGACCGTAATGTTCAGTTTGCCGGGCGCGCGGCTGATCGGTATCGGCGTCGCTTCGATGCCTTGACGCAAACGCTCAGCGACGGCAAACGCAAAACCCGCATCGGTATCCGGCATGACGACGACGAATTCCTCGCCGCCGTAACGGCAGGCAAGGTCGATGCCGCGCACGTTAGCCGAGATCCGGTTGGCGAACTCTCGCAACACCTCGTCGCCTACATCGTGTCCGTGCGTATCATTGACCGATTTGAAGTAGTCGATGTCCATGATGAAGAAGGAGATCGGCTTCGCGGCGCTCGCGTTCTTCATCAGCGTGGCGAGGTGGCGCGCCATGTAGCGGCGATTGTGCAATCCGGTCAGCTGATCCGTGATCGCCATTTCCAGGCTGAGCTGCATGTTGTGCCGCAGACGATCGCTGTAATGCTTCTTGCGAAGCTGGGTGCGAATGCGAGCAAGCAGCTCGTTGCGATCGACAGGACGCATCAGATAGTCATTCACGCCCATGTCGAGGGCCTGAATCAATTTGCGCGTCTCGCCCTCGCTCACAAGAACGAGGATCGGTGAATTGCGTGCTTCCGCAAGCGAGCGCAAGTGCGAGCAAAGACGCAAGCCGTCGAAGCTGCGGATGCCGAGGCTGACCACGATGAGATCGAAGTCACCGCCACGGGCCCTGACCAGGGCTTCGTCGAAGTTTGAGACATCGACGAGCGTGTTCCTGGGCTCCAGGCCGCTGCGGAACCATGCCACCGATTCCGGACGGTCTTCCACGATGAGGATGCGCCCGGACGGGTCGGGCTCGAGCATGGACTCGCCGGCGTCGGCCAAACCCATCTTTTGACCGGTCTCCTCGCGCATCCTGAGCTCGTCCGTCATCATTTTGAGGCGGACAAGACTGCGCACGCGCGCGAAGAGCGCGGTGTCGTCAACCGGCTTGGTCAGGAAATCGTCGGCACCAGCATCAAGGCCCGTCACGCGATCGCTGGACTGGTCGAGCGCAGTTACCATCACGATCGGAATGTGCGCGGTTTTGGTATTTCCCTTGATGCGCCGGCACACTTCGAAGCCGTCCATTCCCGGCATCATGACGTCCAAAAGCACTATGTCGGGCAGCTCGGCAGCCACGCGCGCCAGCGCCTGTTCGCCGTTTCCGGCCGTGATAACTTCGAAGTATTCCGCCGCGAGCTTTGCTTCCAACAATTTGACGTTGGAGAGAATGTCGTCGACGACAAGAATGCGCGCGGTCATGACTGAAGATTCTTAAGCTTCAGCCGAGAAAGCGGCGGACTGTTTCGAGGAAGCTGGTCACCGAAATCGGCTTGGAGATGTAAGCTTCGCAGCCGCCCTGGCGGATGATCTCTTCGTCGCCCTTCATTGCGAACGCGGTCACGGCGACGACAGGGATGGAGCGCAGCGAGTCGTCTTCCTTCAGCCACTTTGTGACTTCGAGTCCCGACACTTCCGGCAACTGGATATCCATCAGAATGAGGTCGGGATGATGCTCACGCGCGATGTCGAGGGCTTCCATTCCGTCTTTGGTTTGCAGAATGCGGTACCCGTGCGCGTCCAGCAGATCATGGAAGAGCTTCATGTTGAGCTCATTGTCTTCCACGATGAGAACCGTCTTGGCAGTTGCATCCATTGCTTGACTCTCCGCTGAGACTACCGCTCCATTTGCCCCGGGCGTTTTGCCCTTTTCGACTTCATGTTTTTTGGAGGGTTAATCGATGGTTGCCTTGAGCAGCCACCCATTCATCCCTCGCCGATGCTATGTTTTATGCCTGATGTCTTAACGCACCATTGACGATGGTCCCGGCGGCCGCAGAAACCTTAGCTTTGAAGGCGTTAACCCAGCTTGCCGGCGAGGCTGAAACGCTTCGCCGCTTTCTCGATCTTTCCGGGCTTGAACTCGACGGGCTTCGCGCGCGAGCAGCCGAGCCAGAGCTTTTAGCGGCGGTTCTGGACTTCATTCTTGGCGACGAACCGAGCTTGGCCGCATTTCTTGCCGCGGAGGGCATCGGCGCGAATGTCGTTCACGCCGCCCGTGCAGCACTCCCCGGTGCGGTCTTGGAGACTTAGTCGCCGCCGCCGTCAGCACTCAAGATCGGCGCGTATAGATCCGGACGTCGGTCTCGGAATAAACCCCATGAGGCGCGGGCTTTGGCAATGGCCGCAAGATCGAATGTGGCGCTCACCACGCCCTCCTCATCGCGTCCGAGTTCGGCGACGATTTCACCGGTTGGATCGGCGATAAAGGACGAGCCATAGAAGCGGATCTCGCCGGCCTGACCGCGCTCCACACCGATTCTGTTTGCTGCGACAAGCGGCAAATAGTTCGCGGCTGCGTGCCCCTGCATCACTCGCCGCCAGTGATCGCGGGAGTCGACCGGCGGTGCGGGCGGCGGCTCGCTACCAATTGCCGTCGGGTAGACAAGGATTTCAGCGCCTCGAAGCGCCATGATCCGAGCGGCCTCCGGAAACCATTGGTCCCAGCAAATCGCCGATCCGAGATTGCCAAAGCGCGTCGGCCAGGCATGAAAGCCGCTGTCGCCGGGACGAAAATAGTATTTCTCCTGATAGCCCGGTCCGTCCGGGATGTGCGATTTTCGATATCGCCCGACCACGCGACCATCCGCATCGATGATGGCCAGCGCGTTGAAATAGGCATTCTTGGCGCGTTCGAAGAAGCTCAAGGGAAGGACAACCGAATATTCGCGCGCGAGGTCCGAGAACTCCTTGATCAACGGATTGTTCTCGAACTCATGCGCGAGCGCGAAATGGTTCGGCGACTGGTCCTGGCAAAAATATGGCGTTTCGAAGAGCTCTGGCAAAACCACGAGCTGCGCACCTTCTTTCGCCCCGCGGCGCACCATGTCCTTTGCCTTGGCGATATTCCCGGAGCGATCCCAAGTGCAGGAAAATTGCGTCGCTGCGACGGTAACGAGGCCCATGGCCTAGACCTTCGGCTCTTGCTGCGTAATGCAGTGGATGCCGCCTCCGCCCTGGACAATATCGAGGGCGTCAATTTGCATGATGTCGCGCCCGGGGAAGCAATGCGCGATGATCTTGCGAGCGTCCTCGTCATGCCGGTCATCAAACGCCGGCATGATGACGGCACCGTTGGCGAGATAAAAGTTGACGTAGCTCGAAGGCAGCAAGCGCTTCGACCATGAGATGCGCTGCTTCTTCGGCTGCGGCAGCTCGACGATTTCAAACTCACGTCCGCCGGCGTCCCGCTCGGTTCTGAGCCGTCCAAGCACTTCTTTGACCGGCTCATAATCGGGATGCGTTTTCGCCGGAATGCCGACAATCACCCTGCCGGGAGCCGCGAAGCAGGCGATGTTGTCGACATGTCCGTCAGTCTCGTCGTCGGAGAAATCCGCACCGAGCCATATGACTTTTCGCGCCCCGAGAAAGAGTTTCAGCACTTCCTCGGCGTCCGTTTGCGTCAAATGGGGATTGCGATTTCTGTTGAGCAGGCATTGCTCGGTGGTCAGCAGCGTTCCCTGTCCGTCGCCGTGCAACGCGCCGCCCTCGCAGACGATGGGAGCGGCGTAGGATGCGGCGCCCGACGATTCCAATACGCGGCGGGCGAAATTCGCATCGTTTGTATACGGATGATATTTCTGCCCCCAGGCGTTGAAAATCCATTGCACGCCCGCGAGCCGGCCTTTCGGATCGGTCAGGAATGTCGGACCAAAATCGCGCGCCCAGGAATCATCGAGGGCCATCTCGACGATCTCGGTCTTGCCGCCGGTCGCCAACTTCGCTTCGGCCGCATCCGCGGGGCGCGCAGCCACAATGACCGGTTCGAACGCCGAAATCGCGCGCGCTACCCGCGCATAGGCTTGCTTGGCGCGCAGCATGCCGTCGGGCCCGCCGAAGCATTCACTCCGTGCAGGCCAGCACATCCAGGTGCGCCGATGCCCGTGCCACTCGGCGGGCCAGGCAAAGCCGTCCTGCAATGGCGAGGGCGCCGCCGTGTCGAGCCGCTTACTCATGTATCCACCATTACGCGAATGCAGCCTAACCACTTTTCGCTTGCGCTGTGGAGGCCCTCTCGTATCAAAGCATCCCACAGGCTAGTTTGTTCGAAATCAAGCGAGGACACCATGAGCGGACGCATCGCCGCGCGGCTGAAGGAACTCGGGATCGTGCTTCCCACACCCGCCGTGCCGCAGGGAAGCTATGTCCCGTGGGTGAAGAGCGCGTCCTTTCTGTTCATGTCCGGCCAGATCACCATGGGACAGAACGGGCTCGAATATCTGGGAACTTTGGGACTTGATTTCAACCTGGATTGGGGACGCCGCGCTGCAAGGCTTGCGGCCATCAATGTTCTGGCCCAGGCATCCGCCGCGCTCGAAGGCGATCTTGATCGGGTGACGCGCGTGATCAAGCTCACCGGCTTCGTAAACGCCGCGCCCGGATTCACGCAGCATCCCGAGGTTATTAACGGAGCGTCTGATCTTTTTGTCGAAGTGTTCGGTGAACTCGGCCGTCACGCGCGTTCCGCTGTCGGCTGTTCCTCCCTGCCGCGCGGAGTCGCGGTTGAAATCGAGACGATTTTCGGAATTGCGTGAGCGGTATTTCAGCACGGCTTGGCGGGGAAATCCGCCGCATTGACGCCGCGGCGTGGGATCGGCTCGCCAATCCGGATGCAGCCACCCTGCCCCATCCCTTCACGCGGCACGCGTTCCTCAAGGCCCTGGAAGAGTCCGGATCCGCCACCGCAAAGACAGGATGGCGTCCGGTGCATCTTCTTTTGGAACGAGGCAATACGCCGGTTGCGGCGATGCCGCTCTATCTGAAGAGCCACTCCTACGGCGAATACGTATTCGATCACGGCTGGGCGGAGGCCTTCGCGCGTGCCGGCGGGCGCTACTATCCAAAGCTTCAGGCGAGCGTGCCGTTCACACCGGCGACGGGACCGCGTCTTCTGGTCGCCGGGGACGAAGACAGGAAGGCCCTGCGGCGACTGCTGCTCGAGGCGGCCGAATCTGCGGTATCCGAGACCAAGACCTCCTCGCTTCACATCACTTTCATGATCGAAGATGAGTGGTGGCTTGCGGCCGAGCTCGACTTTCTTCGCCGGAGCGACAAGCAGTTCCATTGGGAAAATCGCGGTTACGGGTCTTTCGAGGACTTCCTGCGGGACCTGTCATCCGCCAAACGGAAAAATCTGCGCAAAGAACGAGCTGCCGTGACGGCTGACGGCGTCAAGTTCGAGTGGCTGACCGGAAGCGACCTTACGGAGGCCGTCTGGGATGCGTTCTTCGACTGCTACACCACGACCGGCAATCAGAAATGGAACCCGCCCTATCTCACCCGGGAATTCTTCAGCCGTGTGGGAGCGAGCATGGGCGAGCAGATTCTCCTCGTGATGGCCAAGCTGGGTGGCCGCTATGTCGGCGGCGCGCTGAATTTCTTTGACGACAATACTCTCTATGGCCGCAATTGGGGCTGTATCGGCTACGTGCCATTCCTTCATTTCGAAGCCTGCTATTACCAGGCCATCGATTTTGCGATCTCAAAGGGGCTTCTGCGTGTTGAAGCGGGCGCCCAGGGTTCGCACAAGCTGTTGCGAGGATATCTTCCGCAGCCCACCTACTCAGCCCACTACATTGCGCATGCGGGACTGAGGCGTGCCGTTGCTGATTACCTCGAAAACGAGCGCGCGGCGGTCGCGGACCACATCGAAGAGCTGAAAGAAAAAGCGCCGTTTCGCAAGAACGGGTGAACGGCTAGACTTAATCTCCGTTAAACGGGAATTCGAGCGATGCCGTACGACTCCAACAATATCTTTGCCAGGATTCTGCGCGGTGAAATCCCATCCGTGAAGGTCTACGAGGACGACCAGACACTCGCTTTCATGGATGTGATGCCCCAGGCCGACGGCCACACGCTGGTCATCCCGAAGGAGGCTGCGGAAAACATCTTCGATCTTTCGCCTGAAGGCGCCCGCGCGCTCATCACAACGACGCAGAAGGTCGCCAAGGCTGTGAAAAAGGGTATGGAAGCGCCCGGGATCATGATCTCGCAGCTTAACGGCAAGCCCGCCGGCCAGAGTGTGCCTCACGTCCACTTCCATATCCTGCCGCGCAGCAAGGGCGTCGATTTCAAGTTCCATGCGCGCGAAATGGAAAACCCGGACAAGCTGAAAGCGCACGCCGAAAGGATCAAGGCAGCGCTGGAATAAGCCCCTAAACGAAAGAGGCCGCGATTGCGGCCTCTTTCACGTCACTTGCTGCGTGCAACAACTATTCCCGTTCGGGATAGACGTCGTATTTCTTGTCGCCCCAGCGGACCATGATGGTCTTCATCTCGAGCTTGTTGGCGTCGCGGTTCTTGTTCCCGCGCAC
>Ga0126379_10002001_pt1 | contig 12749 bp, 11 predicted proteins | sample PanSoiMetPlot_24_FD_92640 | JGI IMG/M metagenome (GOLD analysis project Ga0126379, IMG submission 92640) | Tropical forest soil microbial communities from Panama - MetaG Plot_24 | ecosystem: Environmental > Terrestrial > Soil > Tropical forest > Bulk soil | place: Panama | collected 2016-02-17
ACGATTCCCTGGACCGTGACCACCGTGACGACGGGAGAGAGTCGGCTCTACGGCGCCCTCTACGACGGCGCCAACATCTGGGTCCGGGGCATCGGAGTGTTGCTGAAGCTCGACTCCGGCGGCACCGTGCTCCAGACCGTCACCGTCGGATCGGGGAAAGCCTTTCCCGTTTCGGACGGAACGAACATCTGGTCTCCCGACGACAACTCGAACTCCCTCACGGTCGTCCGGGCGTCGAGCGGCGCCGTCGTGGCGACGTTGACGGGCAACGGGCTGGATGGTTCGAACGTCGCCGCCTTTGACGGTGAGCGGGTCCTGGTGACGAACGGTACCGGGCCCGGTGTGTCGCTCTGGAGGGCCTCGGACTTGAGCCCGCTCGGCTCCGTCCCGACCGGGGGAAGCCCGGCGGGCGCCTGCAGCGACGGTTTTCAGTTCTGGATCGCGACCGTGAACGGCAACAGCCTGCTGAGGTTCTGATGAGGACTCCTCGACAGTTCCTGATCGTGATCGTCCTGGCGGCGTCGACGCTGGTGCTCGGCGGGGCCGCCAGGGTGTTCGGCGTCTGCGGCCCTTTCACCGACACCGCCGACGACAACTTCTGCCCGTTCGTCCTCGAGGTCTTTTATCTCGGCGTCACGACCGGAACCACGCCGACAACGTATGACCCGGCGTCGAACGTCAGCCGGCTTCAGATGGCGACCTTCCTCTCGCGGACGGTGGATCGCGTCCTCCAGCGGGGCAGCCGCCGCGCGGCGCTCCAGCGGTTCTGGACGTCCAAGTTCGGAGACGGAGTTCTGGCCTCGGTCACGCTCGCCTCTCCTCGGGCGGTGCAATTCGACGGCGCGGACCTCTGGGTGGACCAGGGTGACGCCACGGTCGTCCGCGTGCGCGCCTCAGACGGGGCGCGGCTCGAAACCTGGACCGCGGGCGTCGCCAGTTTCGGTGACCTCATGATCGCCATGGGCAGGGTCCTCATCGTCGGCCAGGACACCCCCGGCAAGCTCTACCAGATCGATCCGAGCCAGCCTCCGGGCGGCGTGACCATCGTCGCGAGCACGCTCGGCGGGGGCCCGAAGGGGATCGCGTTCGACGGCGCGCACGTGTGGACCTCCAACTCGCCCGGCGTGGGCGGGTCCGTCTCGATCCTGACGCCCGGGACTCCCTGGACCGTCACGACCGTGAGCACCGGATTTACGAACCCGAACGGAATCCTGTACGACGGCTCGAACGTCTGGGTGACCGACCGACGGTTGAGCATCGGCGCTCTCTTCAAGCTTGACGGGACGGGAGCGATCCTGAAGACGGTGACGCTCGACACTCCCCGGGGAGATCCGATCTTCGATGGCGCCAACATCTGGGTGCCGTTGTCCCCCGCTGGCGCGGCGATCGTGAGAGCCTCCTCCGGCGCGATTCTGGCAACGGTGACGCAGGGCGCCCTGCCCGGTTCCGCGTTCGACGGAGAACGCGTCCTGCTGGGAGACGCGCTCTTCAAGGCAGCCGATCTCACGTTTCTCGGCGTCCTGCCGCTCGGTGGTCCCGCGTGCAACGACGGGACGAGCTTCTGGGTCGTCAACGGCCTGAGACTTTCTCGGTTCTGATGCGCGCGCACCGGCCTCTCGCCGCTTCCGCAGTCTCCGCGGCGCTCTTCGCAGGTGTCGTGAACGCCCTGCTGGCAGTCTGCGGCCCCTTCACCGACGTCAGCGATCCGGCTTTCTGCCCCTTCGTCCAGGAGCTCCTGACGCTCGCGATCACGACCGGAGTGACGCCCACGACCTACGATCCGACGGCCAGCGTCACGCGGCTCCAGATGGCGACCTTCCTCTCGCGAACGGTGGACCGGATCCTCCAGCGCGCCGCGCCCCGTACGATTCTGGACCAGCTCTGGACGACGCAGTCCGAGTCGATCCTCGGACTGACGACGGTGGGATCGGGGCCGGGCCTGCTCGACTGCGACGGCACGGACGTCTGGGTGTCGAACTTCAACTCGGCCTCGATCTCGCGTGTAAGGGGAAGCGACGGTGCCCTGCTCGGGACCTGGCTAAGCGCGGGCTCGGCGGTTGGCGTTCTCTCCGTCATGAACAAAGTGTTCGTGACCGGCTACATGAACCCCGGCCGGCTCTATCGGATCGATCCGACCCTGCCGCCGGGCGCCGTCACGACCGTGGCGAGCACGCTGGGAGCCGGTCCCAACGGAATCGCCTTCGACGGCTCGAGGATCTGGACGGCGAACAGCCTGGTGGGAGGCTCGGTATCGATCATCCCGCTGTCGACCTTCACCGTCTCCACCGTCACGACGGGGTTCTCCGGCCTGAGGGGGATCGTCTTCGACGGCGTGAACGTCTGGGTGACGGACTATGCCGCGGGCAATCTCTTCAAGCTCGATTCCAACGGCGCGATCCTCATGACGACCACCGTCGGACTGGATCCGGCCCATCCGGCCTTCGACGGGACTAACCTCTGGGTCCCCAATCGCGGATCCAATACCGTGACCGTCGTTCGGGCGTCGAGCGCCGCGGTCCTGGCGACCCTGACCGGCAATGGCCTCTCGGTTCCCGACCAGGTGGCGTTCGACGGGCAGAGGATTCTCGTCACCAACGAGACCGGCAACAGCGTCTCGCTCTGGGGCGCATCGAATCTGACGGCGATCGGCAGCGTCGAGACCGGAGCGAGCACCGCACCGATCGGGGCCCGCAGCGATGGCCAGAGCTTCTGGATCGCCCTGCGGGATGCCAACAAGCTCGCCCGGTTCTGATCGCCCGCACGTCCGCTTTTGAGACGGGAGCGTCAGCGGCGGCGCCAGCCCTTGACGGGGCCGGCATGGAAGAACTTCTCCGGCGTCATGACGCCGTCGCGCTTGAAGACTTCGCCGTCCTTCATGACGAAGCGGACGTCGCGGAGCGCGTCGATGTCGTCCAGTGGGTTTCCCTTGACCGCGATCAGGTCCGCGGCGAGGCCAGGCTGGATCAACCCGCGCTCCTTCTCGACGCCGGCGCACCGGTAGCCGGTCACGGTCATCGCCTTCAGGATGTCGGCGTTGGGGATCCCGGCGGCCTTCCAGGTCAGCAGGAAGTTGATCGTCAGCTCGCCCCGGTTCATCGGGTTGCCGGTCTTGTAGTAGTCCATGTCGGTCGAGAACGTGATCTTCACGCCGTTCTTCCACGCGCTTTTGAGCTTCGCCGCGGCACGGTCCATTCCCTCCTTGGTCCCGTGGTACGGGGTGAAGGGCGTGTCGGTCGAGGCGAGGTAGATCCCCTTCTGCGCCATTTGCCGGTGGTGCTCCTCGGTCAGCGCCATGCCGTGCTCGATCGACCAGATCCCGGCCTCGATGGCGCGGCTCGCTCCTTCCGGTGTCTGGACGTGTCCCGCGACCTTCAGCCCGCCCTTCGCCGCCTCGGAGACGAAGAGCTTCATCTCCTCCACGGTGTAGCCCCACGGCTTGCAGTCCACGCAGATCTTGATGATCTTTGCTCCGAAGAGCATGTTCTGGCGGACTGCCTTGACGATCTCGTCCCTGGTGTCGGCATCGAGGTACTCGGGATAGACGATGCCGTGGTACTTCGCCATCTCGGGGGTGGGCCAGAACTGCCCGCCCGAGCCGCCGATGATGATCCCGGAGTTGATGATCGTGGGTCCGGGGATCCATCCCTGCTCGATCGCCATGCGGTGCGCCGTGTCCGTGTAGAGCGCGTTGTTGCCCAGGTCCCGCACGACGGTGAAGCCGGAGTTCAGGAGCTGGATTCCGTTGGACGCCGCCTGGATCGCCCGGAGGGGCGTGGATTCCATGACGTAGGTCAGGTAGTAGTAGTCGTTCTCGGGGATGTCTTTGTAGGTCAGGCCCAGGTGGGTGTGGGCGTCCACGAGGCCGGGCAGGACTGTCAGGTCGGACAGGTCGATGACTCGCGCGCCGGCGGGGATCGGGATGCCGCCGACCGCGGTGATCTTTTCTCCCTCGACCAGGATGACCTGATTGGCGGCTGCCCGCCCAGTCTCCGGATCGACGAGGCGGCCCGCCTTGATCGCTACGACTTCGCCCTCGCCGATCGCTCCCGCAGCCAGAAGCCAACCCAGACAGGCGTTCGCCAGAAACTTGCGCATGGTGACCTTCCTCCTGCGTGAATTATCTGCGGCGAGGGCGAACCTCTGGATCAGGACCGTCTTCGAGCCAGACGCGCTTGTGTGAGCTCTGGATCTCACTCCCGATCGCGGATAAGCTCGCGCGGTTCCAGTAAGGAGGGAGTCTGCATGCGCCGATTGCACCGCCCCGGCGTCGGACGGCTCCTGATCGCCCTTTCTACAGCGCTCCTGGCCGGGGCCTCCGGCGCGGCGAGTGGGGCTGTGGTCGCCTGCGGGCCCTTCACAGACGTTGCAGTGGACGCCTTCTGCCCGTTCGTCCTCGAGATCTTCTATCTGGGAATCACGACCGGCACGACGGCGACAACCTACGACCCCGCGAGTCCTGTTTCGCGCCTACAGATGGCTGCGTTTCTTTCGCGCACCGTCGACCGGGTGCTGGGCCGAGGTAGCCGGCGCGCAGCGGTCCAGAAGTTCTGGGTCCCGCGCAACGACCTGGCGCTCGGCCTGACGACCCTTCCGGCCCAGCCGTATTACGTCTCCTCCGACGGGAAGGACCTCTGGGTCTCCAACACGTTCGACAACTCCGTGACGCGCGTGAGAGGAAGCGACGGACGGGCCCTGGAGACCTGGACCGGGGCGACTCTCGCCTTTCAAGGGCTGTCGGTGATGGGCCGGATCCTGGTGGCCGGCCAGACGACGCCGGGCCGGCTCTACCGCATCGACCCTGCCCAGGCGGCCGGCGCGGTCACGACCGTCGCGAGTAATCTCGGCGACAACTCCCAGGGGATTACTTTCGACGGCGCCAGGGTCTGGATGGCCAACGCCGCGATGTCGGTGTCCATCGTCACGCCGGGCGCCTCGATTCCGTGGACCGTCACGACGGTCCCGATGGCGTCGAGCGCAAACGGAGCGGTGTTCGACGGCGCCAGCGTCTGGATCTCGAGCTATTCGGGAGGTACTCTGCTGAAGCTCGATTCCGCCGGATCGGTTCTCCAGACCGTCACCGTCGGCGTCCAGCCGTTCGGCCTCCTGTTCGACGGGACCAACCTGTGGGTCGTCAACCGGGGAGACAGCACGGTCTCGGTCGTCCGCGCGGCGACGGGCGTCGTTCTCGCCACGCTCACGGGCAACGGGCTCGCCTCCCCGCAGGGAGTCGCCTTCGACGGCGAACGAATTCTCGTTGCCGACGAGTTTGACGCCGTCTCCCTCTGGAAGGCCGCGAGCTTCGAGGCACTGGGCACTTTTCCGACCGGGACCGCGTCGGCTCCCAACGGCGCCTGCAGCGACGGCACTGATTTCTGGATCGCGCTCGCCGGTTCCAACCGGTTGGCCCGCTTTTGAGAGGGGGCGCATGAAACCTCGGCGGTGGCGAATTGTTTCCCTGCTGTGCGCCGCGTGCCTCGCCGGAGGCGCCGCCGCTCCTCTCGTCGGCCTCTGCGGCCCGTTCACCGACGTCGCCGCCGACGTCTTCTGTCCGTTCGTTCTAGAGATCTTCTACCTCGGGATCACGACCGGGACGACGCCGACGACCTACGATCCTTCGAGCAGCGTCACGCGGCTCCAGATGGCCGCCTTCCTGTCGCGGACGGTGGACCGCTCGCTTCAGAGGACAAACGGGAGGGCGGCGCTCAACCATTTCTGGACGAATCGGGAGGTGACTGCCCTCGGGATGACCACGCTCGGCCAGATCGGGCAGCGGATGGCGGCGTCCGACGGATCCGACGTCTGGGTCGCCAACACGAGCAGCGGCTCCATCTCCCGGGTCCGCGCGGGCGACGGCAAGCTCCTGGAGACCTGGACGGGCGCCAGCGGAGCGTACGGAGTGCGCGTCGCGATGGGACGGATCTTCGCCTCGTCGGCTGGAGGTCAGACTCGCCTCTACCAGATCGACCCGAGTCAGCCAGCCGGCGCCGTGACAACGGTCGCGACCAACATCGGCGCATCCTCCGCGGGAATCGCCTTCGACGGCGCGCGCCTCTGGGTGGCAAGCGCCGATGGCAGCGTTTCCATCGTGACGCCGACCGCGTCGCTTCCCTGGACCGTGACGACCGTCACGATCGGCGGCAACCTCATCGGCGCCCTCTGGGACGGCGCGTCCGCCTGGGTAACGGGGTCTCTCAACGCCCTTCGGAAGCTCGATCCCGCCGGCACGATTCTCCAGACCGTCACCGTCGGGACGAGCCCGAGCATTCCCGTCTTCGACGGAACAAACATCTGGGTGCCCAATCAGAATCCTTCCGTGTCCGTCGTGCGGGCCTCGACCGGGACGGTCCTGGCGACCCTGACCGGCAATGGTCTGATCTTCGGCTCCGCTTTCCAGGCGGCTTTCGACGGGGAACGCATCCTCGTGACGAGCTCGAGCGGGAAGCTCTCGCTCTGGAAGGCTGCCGACTTGAGCGAGATCGGATCGCTCGATGTCGCCGGAACGCTCCCCATCGGCGTGTGCAGCGATGGCCTCAATTTCTGGATCGCCATGGACGGCCCCCACTCTCTGGCAAGGTTCTGAGAGCAGCCCGCCTGGCGACGGCTCTTCCGATCCTGATGCCTTGACCCCTCCGCTGAGTTTCTCAGGCCCGGCCCCGCCCGTTTCGGAGTAGCCTTGCCCCGGGGCAGGAGGGGTCATGAGGCGCGGGTCTCGCTTCGTCGCAGCCGTCCTCGCCCGGACCAGTCTCCTCGGGGGAGCGTCAGGAGCGCTGCTCGGTGGCAGCGACGGCGTGGACTTCCGGGTCTCTCTGAATTTCGGGCAAAAGCTCGTCCGGTTCTAACGGCGGGCCGCGAAGGCCTTGATGGCGCTAGGAGGTCTTATGAGGTTCCTTCTCTCCGGTCGGAGTGTGTCGGTTCTCGTCCTTTCCCTGGTCATGGCCGCCGCAGGGGGAGGCTCCGCGATGCTCGGCGACTGCGGGCCGTTCACGGACGTGGCGGCCGACGCGTTCTGCCCGCTCGTCCTGGAGATCTTCTACATGGGGATCACGACCGGGACGACGGCGACGACGTACGACCCCGACGGGAACGTGACGCGCGTGCAGATGGCCGCGTTCCTCTCCCGCACGGTGGACCGGACGCTCCAGCGGGGGAGCCGCCGCGCCGCTCTTAAGCTCTTCTGGACCCCGCGCAACGCGGACGTGCTGGGAATGACGACCCTCGGAGTGGGCGGGTCGCAGTTCGTCGAGTCCGACGGGACGGATATCTGGGTCTCCGCCGTAGGGAGCAGCGCGGTCGAACGGGTCCGCGGCGGAGACGGGAAGCCGCTGGAAACCTGGACCGGCGCCGTAGGGGCAGAAAGCCTGGTTTACGCGATGGGCTCCATCTTCGTCGCCGGCTTCGCCAGTCCGAGCCGGCTCTACCGGATCATCCCGAGCCAGCCGGCGGGGTCCGTGATGACCCTCGCGAGCAATCTCGGCGACCAGGCGCTCGGAATCGCCTTCGACGGCGCGAGGATCTGGACCGGCAACGGCAACGGCACGGTGTCGATCGTGACGCCGGGCCCGACGATTCCATGGTCGGTCTTCACCACGGCCCCGGGGATCGGCAACACCAGGGGGATGTTGTGGGACGGCGCGAACATGTGGGCTACGGACTTCGCCGCAAACAAGTTGCTGAAGTTGAGCGACACGGGCAGCATCCTCCAGACGGTCACCGTGGGGAATCACCCGCAGTTTCCGGTCTTCGACGGCACGAACATCTGGGTGCCCAACGCCGATAGCGATTCGGTGTCGGTCGTCCGCGCCTCCAACGGAGTCGTTCTTGCGACGCTGACCGGAAACGGCCTGAGCTTCCCTTTCGAGGGGGCGTTCGACGGCCAGCGAATCCTCATTACCGATGACACCGGGGACGGAGTCTCGCTGTGGAAGGCGGCGGACCTGACCACCATCGGTTTCATCCCGACCGGTACCGGCTCGTTTCCGGGGGGCGCCTGCAGCGACGGGACCAGCTTCTGGGTCGTGCTGACCGACGCGCCCGGCCAGCTCGCGCGGTTCTAGCGCCGCGCGCCGCCGTCGAGATAGACGAGGTAGTCCGTCGAGAGGGGAGCCTTGCCGAGCTGGCGGAGCATCGTCGCCACCTGGCCCCGGTGGTAGCTGGAGTGGTTGACGACGTGGACCATCATCTCCGAGAGCGGGTACTCCCACGTTTCGCCCTTCGTGTTGACGTAGCGGATCACCTCCGCGAGCCGTGGCTCCGTCAGCCCTTTGACGAAATCCCGGCAGCCTGACTCGACCGCGCCCCACTTCTCGCGCAGGACCTCCAGCGTCGGGACTTCCTGTGCGGGGGGAAGGCCGCGCGGCGAGCGCCCGAGCCAGCGCTCCAGCCAGATCCACTCGGCCGCATAAATGTGGGCGAGCGTCTCGCGCACCGACGGGAAGCTGCCTCCGAGCTGCCGGCCGAATTCCTCGGCGGTCAGCGCCGAGACGGGCTCGAGCATCCGCGCATTGGCCCAGCGGTTGTAGGCGAAGAGCTTCGAGATGTCTTCCACGGATCGCGTCATGGCGCGATGTTACCGGGCAACGGCTCGCGGTGCCAGAGCGTGCGCGCCGTTTTTCCTTGCGCCCGGGCGAGCGCGGGAATAGGTTTTCGGCGGGCTGTCCATGGTCCTTACACGGTCGCTCCGGCTTACGGGCTTCTCTGTTCTAACTCTCGCCGCAGCTGTATCCATCGGAGGCGCGAGCGGGGCGCTCGGCGACTGCGGCCCCTTCACGGACGTTACCGCCGACGTTTTCTGCCCGTTCGTGCTGGAGATCTTCACCCTCGGGATCACGACGGGGACGACGGCGACGACCTTCGACCCAGCGAGCGACGTCAGCCGCGTCCAGATGGCGGCATTTCTCTCCAGGACCGTGGACGGCGTCCTGCAGCGAGGGAGTCGGCGGATCGCCATGAAGCGCTTCTGGACGCCGCAGAACATCCAGGCCCTCTCGATGGCGACGGTTTCGGCTGCGCCGCTGAAGGTCCAGAGCGACGGCACGAGCGTCTGGGTTTCGCTCGCCAATGGCTCGGTTTCGCGGGTGCGCGCCAGCGACGGGAGCGTGCTGCGCACCTGGACCGGGGCCGACTTCCCCCAGGACCTCCTCCTCGCGATGGGCAGGGTCATCGTCACGAGCAACGAGATCGGCGGGAAGCTCTACCAGATCGACCCGACTCAGCCCGGCGGCTCGGCGACGACGGTCGTCAGCGCTCTCGGCGGCGCCTCCTACGGGATCGCCTTCGATGGCGCCCGCGTCTGGACCGCGAATTCGGCGTCCATCTCGATCGTGACGCCCGGCGCCGTGATCCCGTGGACGGTGACGACGGTCGCCGCGGGATTCCAGGGCCCGAGCGGCATCCTTTTCGACGGAGCGAGCGTCTGGGTTTCCGACGCTACGGCGGGCAAGCTCTTCAAGCTCGACTCCAACGGGGCGATCCTCCAGACGGTCACGGTCGGCTCGGCGCCGGAGACCGCAGTCTACGACGGCGCGAACATCTGGGTCCCCAACTTCGGGTCGAACTCGATCTCCGTGGTGCGATCCCCGGGTGGATCCGTGCTTGCGACCCTGACCGGCAACGGTCTCAACTTTCCCGACGTCGCGGCTTTCGACGGGCGGCGCATCCTCGTGACCAACTTCACCGGCAACAGCGTCTCTCTCTGGAAGGCGGCCGACCTGACGACGATCGGATCCTTCCCGATGCCGGCGTCGAGCGCTCCTTACGGAGCTTGCAGCGATGGAGTGACTTTCTGGGTCGCCCTGTCCAGCACGGTCAACCTGGCGAGGTTCTGAAATGGTCAGGCTCTTCCGCTTTCTCGTGGGGGTGGCCGTCGCGGCGGTGGCCGTGGGAGGAACGGGCGCGCTGCTCGGCACCTGCAGTCCGTTTACCGACGTCGCCGCCGACGCGTTCTGCCCGTTCGTGTTGGAGATTTTCACCCTGGCGATCACGACCGGAACGACCGCCACGACGTACGACCCCACCGGCAACGTGACTCGTCTCCAGATGGCGGCGTTTCTCTCGCGCACGGTGGACCGTGTCCTGCAGCGCGGGAGCAAGCGCGCGGCGCTCCAGCGGTTCTGGTCGCCTGGGACACCCATCCTCGGCGTGACCTCGATCGGTACCGGCGGCTCGATCGAATACGACGGCGAGGACCTCTGGGTCGCCGGGATCGTCGAAAACGGCCCGGTTTCCCGCGTGAGCACGAGTGACGGGAGAGTTCTGGGAACCTGGACGGGAGTGGACGTCGGAACCGGCGCCGGAGCCGGCGTGCTCGCCGCCATGGGAAGGATCTTCGTCACGGGCGCCACCAGTCCGGGAAAGCTCTACGGCATCGATCCCACCCTGCCACCGGGCCTGGCCTCGACCCTGGCGAGCAACCTGGGAGTAGACCCTGTCTCGATCGCGTTCGACGGGGCCCGACTCTGGACGGCCGACGTCGGCCCGACCGGAAGCGTCTCCGTCGTGACTCCGGGCGCCACGATTCCCTGGACGGTGACCACGGTCCTCTTCGTATTCGCCAGTCCGTCCGCCATCCTCTACGACGGGACGAATATCTGGGTGACGGATATCGCCGCGAACAAGCTGTTGAGGCTGGATGCCTCCGGGGCGATTCTTCAAACGGTGACCGTAGGCCAGGGCCCGAGGGGTCCGGTTTTCGACGGTTCGAGCATCTGGGTCCCCAACGGGTCCTCGGTCAGCGTTGTTCGCGCCTCGAGCGGAGCGCTGCTTGCGACCCTGACCGGGAATGGTTTGGACCTCCCGACGTGGGCGGCCTGTGACGGGCAGCGCGTCCTCGTAGTGAACAAGCTCGGCGGCAGCGTATCGCTGTGGAAAGCGGCGGACCTGACGCCTCAGGGATCCGTCGCGATCGGGACCTCTCCGGTCGTCGCTGCCAGCGATGGTGTGGATTTCTGGGTGGCGCTCGGCTCCGGCTCGTTGGTGCGCTTCTGATGAGACCGGCCAGGCAAGTCTTCGCCCGTCTTCGTCCCAGCTCCAGGCGCGTGCCCTGGACCTTCGGCGTTCTCTTCGCAGCCCTGGCTTCTCTCGCGGGGGCGTCGAGCTCTCTCTTCGGCGCTTGCGGCCCTTTCACCGACGTGACGGACGCCGTCTTCTGCCCGTTCGTGCTGGAGATCTTCACGCTCGGGATCACGACGGGAACGACCGCGGCGACCTACGATCCCACCGGCGACGTGAGTCGCCTCCAGATGGCGGCCTTCCTGGCCCGGACGGTGGACCAGAGCCTCCGCCGCGGATCACGGCGGACCGCCCGGCGCGAATTCTTCACGCCGCAGAACAGTCAGAGCCTCGGAGTGACGGCGCTTCCCGGCGCCGTGGGGCCCACGCTCGCCGCATCGGACGGTGCCGACGTCTGGGTCTCCAACCCGGGCGCCGGCGTCGTCTATCGCGTCCGGAGCTCCGATGGAGTCCTTCAGGAAACTTGGACGGGAGCGACGGGAGCCAAGGGCGTGCTCTCCGCGATGGGCCAGATCCTAGTCACCGGGCGCGAGAGCCCGGGCTTGCTCTACCGCATCGACCCGTCGCAGTCCGCCGGCGCCGTCACGACCGTATCGAGCCAACTCGGGAACACCGTGAACGGCATCGCCTTCGACGGATCGGTCGTCTGGACGGCCAACGGCGGCGGCTCGATCTCGAGGCTGACGCCGAGCGCATCCATTCCGTGGACGGTGACGACGACCTCGGGTTTTCCCCGCCTGGAAGGCATCCTCTACGACGGAGCGAACATCTGGGTCGCGGATTTCGGCGCCGGGACGCTGCTGAAGCTCGATGGCTCCGCCTCAGTCCTCCAAACGGTCACGGTCGGTGGAAATCCCTTCTACCCGGCCTTCGACGGCACCAACATCTGGGTCCCGACCGGCAGCCAGGTCTCCGTCGTTCGCGCGTCGAGCGGAGCCATCCTGGCGACGCTGACCGGCAACGGCGTGAGCGGCTCCCACTCGGCTTCGTTCGACGGCGAGCGCGTCCTCGTGACCAACATCTCCAGCCAGGTCGCTTCCGTGTGGAAGGCCGCGGACCTTTCGGAGATCGGCTTCTTTCCGCTCGGCGCCGAGCCCCTCGGCGTTTGCAGCGACGGCGCGAACTTCTGGATCGCGCTCGTCAGCAGCAACCAGCTCGCCCGGTTCTGACGGGCCTCAGCCGGGAGAGACCGAGATCTCGCGGGCGACGAGCTTCAGGTCCGTCAGCAGGAAACCGTAGAGCCGATCCTGGCCTGCCTTGTCCTCGGCGCGCAGGACGGCCGAAGGGTGGAGTGTCGCGAGGACCTTCGGAGCGAGCGGGCTCTTGAGCAGGCGGCCGCGCTCCTGCATCAAGCGGAAGCCGGCGCCCAGCAGCGCCTTCGACGCCGTCGCTCCCAGGCAGACGAGCATCTCGGGATGGATCGCGGCGAGCTCCGCGTCCAGCCACGGACGGCAGGCGCCGATCTCGACGGTTCCCGGAGTCTGGTGGATGCGTCGCTTGGGTGAGCGGACGAACTTGAAGTGCTTGACGACGTTGGTGACGTAGACGTCCGGCCTCGGGATGCCCGCCTCGACGAGGGCGCGGTCCAGCACCTCTCCCGCGGGGCCGACGAAAGGCGCGCCCTGGAGGTCCTCCTGATCGCCCGGCGCCTCGCCGACGAGGGCCGCGCGAGCGGTGACGGGCCCGCGCCCGAAGACGGTCTGCGTCGCATGCCGGTAGAGGTCGCATCCCTGGCACGAGGA
>Ga0126379_10002003_pt1 | contig 12747 bp, 7 predicted proteins | sample PanSoiMetPlot_24_FD_92640 | JGI IMG/M metagenome (GOLD analysis project Ga0126379, IMG submission 92640) | Tropical forest soil microbial communities from Panama - MetaG Plot_24 | ecosystem: Environmental > Terrestrial > Soil > Tropical forest > Bulk soil | place: Panama | collected 2016-02-17
AAGGTGGGCTACGCCTACTCCGATGACCTCGAAGATGACGCGCTCTTTCGCGCCGCTCACACCGCGGCCCTGATCGCTCAAAGCGGAGGAGCCGCGCAGGCCTACAAGGTCAGCCGCTCGCCGACGCCGACGTTCTATCGCGTCGACACGCCGCTGGCGGACGTCGAAGTTTCCCGGAAAGCCGACCTGGTGGTTCGGGCCAATCGGGCGGCGCATCGGTACGACCCGCGCGTCAAGCAAGTGATGGCGACCTATGCCGACCAAACAAAGCGAATCTGGGTGGCGAACACCCAGGGGCGATTCGCCGAAGACACACAGGATTTGTGCCGGCTGGGCGTTCGCGTCGTCGCCGAGGGAAAAAATGGGGCGCGCCGCTCGGGCTTCTACGGCGGCGGCGGCCGAGTGAGCTTCTCGCACTTCGACACCTTCACGCCGGAGCTCGTGGCGCGCGAAGCCGCGAGGCAAGCAATTGCCACCTTGGGGGCGGTGGACGCGCACGCCGGCGCGCAGACAGTGGTCCTCGCGCCCGGTTGGAGTGGAATTCTTCTTCACGAGGCGGTCGGGCACGGTCTGGAGGCCGACTTCATCCGAAAGAAGACGTCGCTGTTCGCCGGAAAGCTCGGCCAAAAGGTGGCCTCCGACAAGATCACCGTGATCGACGACGGCACGGTGGCCAATTCGCGCGGTTCTCTGAACATCGATGACGAAGGCAATCCCGGCGAACGGAAGGTTTTGATCGAGCGCGGCGTGCTCACCGGCTTCATGTACGATTCGCTCAACGCGAAGTTGATGGGCGAGCGACCGACCGGCAGCGGCCGCAGGGAATCCTTCCGCCACATGCCGATGCCGCGGATGACGAACACCTATCTGGCGCCGGGAGACGACGACGCAGGCGACATCATCCGCTCGGTCAAGCGCGGCTTGTATTGCGCCCAATTCGGAGGCGGACAGGTGGACATCAGCAACGGCAACTTCGTCTTCGAGGTAAGCGAAGCGTACGAGATCCAGGACGGTAGAATTGGACGGCCAGTCAAAGGAGCCACCCTCATTGGCGTGGGCCCAGAGGCGCTCAAGAATGTCTCCATGGTCGGGTCCGACCCGATGCCGGATCCGGGGCTGGGGACCTGCGGCAAGGACGGGCAAATGGTTCCGGTTGGAGTGGGCTTACCGACTTTGCGGATCGACAACATGACCGTCGGCGGGACCAGGGTGTAATCGCGAATGCCGGTGCGCTCGAAATACGAACAGTTGGCGAGAAATGCGGTTCAACGCGCCTGCAAGCGCGGAGCTCAGCAGGCCGAGGCCTATCTGGAAGTCGGCCGTCAGAGCAGCTGCCGGGTGCGCGACGGACAGATCCAGGATCTCACCGAGGCCACTTCGAAGGGCCTCGGCCTTCGCGTCGTTTCGAATCATCGGCTCGGCTTCGCTTTTACCTCGGACTTCGATCCCGCCACGCTGAACCAATTTGTCGATCGCGCCGTCGATCTCGCCGCCTCTGCAGCGGCCAATCGTCTCAATGGCCTTCCGACTCGGGACGATTTGGGCGCGCCGAGCGAGGTCGGCGACCTCTATGATCCGAAGGTTGCATCGCTCCCGGCGGACTGGAAAATCAAAGCCGCGCTCGAGATGGAGCGGGTGGCCAAGGCGGCGGATCCTCGCATCGCCGCATTCGAGGCCGTGGGCGCCGGGGAGCAGGTGTCGGAAGTAATCATCGCCACCAGCGAGGGATTCGCAGGCGGCTATTCCGGAACGCACGTCTTCATGTACGCGGCGCCGGTGGCCTCGGACGGCAGCCAGCTGCAGACCGGGGACTGGAGCGACGAAAAACGATTCTTCGACGAGCTCGCGTCCGCCGAGGCGATCGGTCGCAAGGCAGCCGCCCGCGCGGTGCGGATGCTGGGCGCAAGAAAGGTCAAGAGCCAGCGGGTGCCCGTCATCCTGGATCCGACCATGGCGGCGTCATTCGCGGCTACGATTGCATCGGCCGCCAATGGAGATGCCGTCTACAAGAAGTCGTCCTTTTTCGCTGGGACGCTCGGAAAAAAGATTGGACCGGAGATCTTCAGTATCGTCGATGATGGCGTTCGCCCCCGCGGCTTCGCTACCGCGCCGTTCGATGGCGAGGGCGTACCCACCCGACGGACCGCGATCGTCGACAAGGGAGTGCTCAACAGCTTCCTCTACGATTGCTTCACGGCGCGTAAGGCCAAGGCTCGCACGACGGGCAATGCCGCGAGGGGCTACAGCAGTTTGCCGGTGATTGGAACGAACAATCTGCACCTGGAGGCAGGAACCCGCCCGCCCGAGGAGATCATTCGAGAGGTGAAGAACGGTTTCTACGTCACCGCCATGCTCGGGGTGGGAGCGAACATCGTCACCGGCGAGTACTCGCGCGGCGCCAACGGACTCTGGATCGAAAACGGCGCCCTTGCCCAGCCTGTGCAGGAGGTCACCGTCGCGGGCGGCATGCTCCAGATGCTTGAGGACATCGACGCAGTGGGAAGCGACTTGCAGTTTCGAGGGGCGATCGGCGCTCCAACGATTAGATTCCGAGAACTCACGATCGCGGGTGAATGAACGATGGCGCGCACGGCAACGGCGACACAATCCAAGGCAAAGAAACCAACGCGAAAGCGGCGCAAGAAGGTCGAGCCTTCTTCGCGGGGCTTGTCCGCGAGCGATGTGGGCGCACAGGTGCCGGCCGACGGACAAGCGCTGGCAGACGCGGTTCGCTCGGACGGCGGCTCGGCCTTGGCCATCTACCGCGAGCCCCTCGGGGGCCACACCGTGGTCCTCGCCAGCTTGCCGGTCGACAAGGTCGAGCCGACGCCTTACCAGCGCGACCTTTCCGAGCCCCACGTCAAACGCTTGGCCAACGCCATGGAGCGCGTCGATCGCTACCTGGATCCGGTGATCGCCGTGCGGCACGACGGCAAATACTGGACCCCGAACGGCAGCCATCGCCTCGGCGCGTCGCGCCTGCTGGGCGCCAGAGCCGTGCTGGCTTTGGTCCTCCCCGAGGAGAATGTGGCCTACCAGATCCTCGCCCTCAACACCGAAAAGGCCCACAACCTCAAGGAGCGCTCGCTGGAAGTGATTCGGATGTACCGCGGGCTGGTGGGGGCGAAAGGGGAAAAGGAGACCGACTACGCGGCCCTATTCGAAGAGCCCGCCTTTATCACCCTCGGGGCCGTCTACGAGAAACGCCCGCGCTACTCCGGCGGCGCCTATCACCCAATCGTGAAACGAATCGATGCTTTCCTCGACGAGCCGCTCGACGAAGCGCTCAAAGTGCGCGAGGCGCGCGCGGCAAAACTGATGGAGCTGGACGACGCCGTCGTCGCCGTCGTGGACGGGCTTAAGGCGAAGGGGTTGACGAGCCCCTACTTGAAGACCTTCGTGGTCGCGCGCATCAATTTCCTTCGTTTCAAGACCAGTGGGACCGCCGAGTTTGATCCGACCATCCCCAAGATGATCGAGATGGCGCACAAGTTCAAAATCGACAGCGTGAAGCGGGAAGATCTGGCCAAGATGGGCGGCCCGCCGCCTGAGGCAGAAGACTGAATGCACTCTGGGAATCAGCGATGAGCGCAGCCACGGTTCTGGTCGTCGACGACGATCTGGCCAATCTCGAATCCGTCTCGCGAATCTTTCAGCGAGAAGGGCTGGATGCGCTCACCGCCACCAACGGCAAAGACGCCCTCGAGCTGCTGCGCCGACCGGAGGTGACCGTGATGGTCAGCGATCTGATGATGCCCGGAATGGACGGTCAGGAGCTGCTCAGGGCGGCGCGCGCCATGCGCCCGGACGTGGAAGTGGTTCTGATGACCGCATACGGGACCGTCGAGACCGCCGTCGCCTCGATGAAGGAAGGCGCGTACGACTTCATCACCAAACCGTTGAAGCGCCACTCCTTGGTCAAGGCAGTGAACAAGGCTTTGGAAAAGCAAGCGCTGGTAGCCGAGAACCTCGATCTCAAAGCCCGACTTGCGGACCTGGGCGCTCCCGGCGGGCGCACGCTGGTGGGACAATCTCCCGCCTTCCGCGCGCTGATGGACACGCTGCGGCAAGCGGCGCCCTCGTCGGCAACGCTTCTTCTGGTCGGCGAATCCGGCACCGGGAAAGAGTTGGCCGCTCGTGCGGTCCACGAGTTCTCGCCTCGGGCCAAGGGACCCTTTGTGGCGGTCAATTGCGCGGCTCTGCCGGAGACGATTCTGGAAGCCGAGCTGTTCGGTGTGGAGAAAGGGGCGTTCACCGGCGCGGTGGCGCGGCGAGAGGGCCGCTTCGAGCGCGCGCGCGGCGGCACGCTCTTTTTGGACGAGGTGGGTGAAATTTCTCCCTCCGCCCAAGTCAAGCTCCTCCGAGTCCTCCAGGAAGGTGAAATCGAGCGGCTGGGCGGAACCCAGACGCTGCCGGTGGACGTTCGCCTCGTCGCGGCCACGAACAAGGACTTGAAGCGCGAGGTCGCCGAAGCTCGGTTTCGGGAAGATCTCTTCTACCGGTTGAACGTCGTTGAGGTACGGATTCCCTCTCTGGCTTCCCGCCGCGAGGATATTCCGCTGCTCGCTGACCACTTCCTCCGACGCTACGCCGCCAAGAACGGCAAACCGGTGAGGGCATTCTCGCGCGAGGCGCTTCAGATATTGGAGAACTACGCTTGGCCCGGAAACGTGCGCGAGCTGGAGCACGCCGTGGAGCGAGCGGTGGTGCTGACGCGCGGCGAGATCATCGAGGGAATCGATCTGCCGGACACCGTTCGCCAGGGGCCAATTGGATCCGCAAGCCAGCTCGTGCTGCCGATCGGGACTCCAATGGACGAAATCGAACGGCGCGTGATCCACGAGACCCTTCGCCACACCAAGGGCGACAAAACCCTGGCGGCTCAGCTTCTGGGCATCGCCGCCCGCACCATCTACCGCAAGCTGGAGCGAGTCCCTCCAGACGCCGGCGAGGCCGACCCTCCCGAGGGGAGCGAGTAGCTGCAACCCTTTGACAGCTCGTCAGCGCGTGTTTAAACCCGCTGACAAATTGTCGAACGCCCCAGCGGACGCCTGGACTCTCGCCGGATACCAGGGGATGAAGCGCCTGAAACCAAGTGTTTACAGATGCGCGGCTCCATCTCGATGCTGGGCGGCGTGGCACTTGGCTTGCTCATCGCCCAACCAGGTCAAGCTCGCTGGACTGCCGCCATGGAAACTTTCTTTCGGAAGTACTTTTGGACTGCGCATCTTGTCTTCATTTTTCTCGTCGCGCTGATCGCCGCGAAGACCGTTAATCTTTTCTTCGAGTCGGTGATCCTGCCCCTGCCGAAGGAGGACGGCGCGAGGTCGGCGGTGCGACGGGCGTCCGCGGATCCCATTGCCCGCCTCGATCTGGAGAAGATCGCCAAGCTCACCGGGCTGCCCCTTCCCAAAGAACCGGACGTTCAGGAGCCGGATCAGCCTTCGCTGGATCCCAACGCCCCGCCTACCAAGAGCGGGCTGCGGGTGAAGCTCCTCGGCACGCTTGCCTCAGTGATTGCAAAGTGGTCGATCGCCGAGATCCTCGACCTGGGGAGCCAGCGAGCACAGACCTATGGCGTTGGCGACAAGATCCTCGGCGCCGAAATCCTGGAGATTCAGCGCGATCGCGTGATCGTGCTCAACAACAATCGGCGCGAGTACATCAGCAACGAGCTCGAGGGTGCCGTCGCGGCGTACACCCCTCCGGAGCCGAAGCGGTTCGGCACCAGTCCCGAGCCAAACAGCGGGCTGGGGACGGGGATCAAGGCCCTTTCCGACTCCGAGTACGAAGTGCCTCGCGGCGAGATCGAGAAGACGCTGTCGAACCTGAACGAAGTGGCGATGCAGGCGCGAATCGTTCCCGCATTCAAGGACGGCAAGGCGGAAGGATTCAAGCTGTTCTCCATCCGCCCCGACTCGCTCTACAGCAAGATCGGCATCCAGAACGGCGATGTCATCAAGCGGATCAACGGGAACGACATCAACAGTCCGGAGAAGGCGCTGGAGATTTACTCCAAGCTCAGGGACGCGAGCCGGATCGACATCGACATCGAGCGGAACGGCACGTCTCTACGAAAGACCTACAACGTTCGCTGATGGCTCCACCGAGATCATGAGCTCACCCCTCCCCCGGTTGTTCTCCTTGCTCGCAGCGATCGTCGTCGTCGGCGTGGGACGCGAGCACGCCGCAGCCGCAGCGGTTTCCGGCACCGCGCCGATACCGGATGGTGGTCAGCCGTCGGCGCCAGTGTTGCCGACGGAAGGCGATCCGACGCCGTCGAGTCCACCTCCGTCGAGTCCACCGCCAGGTGTTGCGCCTTCGAGGCCGCCGACGCTCCCCCCCTCGACCGGACCGGTGGTCCCGGGGCAGACCAGGCCCGGAGCTCCCTTCAACAGACCGGGCGTGCCACCCCCGCAGCCGCCGGGATCGCGCGTCCAGCCCAGTACGACTCAGCCGAGCCCCTCGCCCGGCGTGACGCGCCCCGGCCAAACTGCAGCGCCCAGTTCAGGCGAACGGCAGATCGGCCCGCAGACTGGACCCAACCGCGGGACCGCCGGCAAGCCAGGCCAGCCCTCTCCACAGCAGAACGGGAGCGAGCGAAGAATCGCCAGCTGCGAAGAGCTTCGGCGCAATGCCAAGTACAGCATCTACTTCGACAAGGTCGATATCGAAAAACTGGTGCAAACGGTGGCGGACGCCACTTGCAGGACGTTCATCTTGCCGGACACGCTCCGGGGCAAGATTTCGATCATCGGCCCCGAGAACGGCAAGGGCGAGGTCGACGCGGACCAGTTCTATGCCGCGTTCCTCGCCGCCCTCGACACCAACAATCTGACCGTCTACCCCTACGGACGCTTCCTGAAGATCGTCGACAAGAACAAAAGCAAGCAGTCGCCCATCCCGACGCTGGTCGAGCCGGACGAAGGCTTCACCACCAACGAGCAGATGGTGACGCGCTTCTTCAAGGTGCGCTACGTCGAAGTGGACAGGCTCAAGGCGGTGCTTCAGAGCCTCGTTTCGCAGCCGGGCGGCGACATCATCACGTTCGAGCCCGACACGCTGATCATTACCGATGAGGGTTCGAACCTGCATCGGCTGCAGCGAATCATTAAGCAACTGGACGCGCCCTCATCGTCCTCCGAGTTGCGCGTCATTCGCCTGAACTACGCGGCGGCTTCGGACGTGGCCGACAAGATCACCAAGCTCTTCGAAGCCAAGGGCGGCGCCAAGCCCGGGCAGCGGCCGGCACCCGGCGCAATCACAACGCCGCCCCCCACACCGCCACCGACTGGCGCGCCGGGGCAACCGGCACAGCCAGCACAGCCGACCGTAGAGTCCAGCAGCGCAGGACCGGCAACGCTGACACAGATGATTCCGGACGAGCGCACGAACAAGTTGATCATCGTCGCCAGCCCAGCTGCGTTCGAACGGATCCTCTCGTTGATCGCAGCGATCGACGTCCCAATTGCAGGCGAGGGAAGGATCAACGTCTATTTCCTGCAGAACACGTCCGCCGAAGACATCGCCAGCACTCTCCAATCGCTGGCGCAGGGCACTCAGAACCGGCCGCGCACGCAGCCGGGCCAAACGGTGCCAGGCCAACCGCCGCCGATCGCCGGCCAACCGCGGCCAGCAACCACTTCGGGACCAGTCACCGCGGCCGAGCTTTTTGCAGGCGAGGTGAAGATTTCGGCCGACAAGTCCTCGAATGCGCTGGTCATCGTCGCCAGCCAAAATGATTACCGAAGCCTTAGAAAGATCATCGAGGAGTTGGACCTCCCGAAACGACAGGTCTTCATTGAAACGGTGATTATGGAGGTCGACCTGGATCGAACCTCCGAGTTCGGCATCAACTTCTCCGCCGGTTACGTCCTGAAAACCGATTCGGGCCCCGTGCCGATTTTGTTCGGCACCAAGTTGAAGCAAAGCACTCCGTACACTTCGCTCGCGAACCTGTCCCAGTTCAGCGGTTTTTTGGCGGGACTTCAGGGGCAGAACATCCCCGAGCTGGCGAGCCTGGGCCTGCAGATCCCGCAGTTCGGCATCATCCTGCACGCGCTGCAACAAAGCTCCGACGTCAACGTCCTCTCCACCCCGCACATCCTGGCGATCGACAACGAGGAAGCAGAGATCACCGTTGGCCAAAACGTTCCGTTCCAGGCCGGCATCTCTCCGTTCAACCCCGTGACGGGCGGGACCGGCACGACGACGCCGACGACTCCAGGCGTCACGCCGCTGCTCACTCAAGGATTCGGCGCGTTTGTCGCCCCCATTCAACGGCAGAACGTAGAGCTCAAGCTCAACGTCAAGCCGCACATCAACAAGAGCGACGAGATCCGGATGGTCATCACCGAGTCCACCGAGGAAATCGCCTCGCAAGATCCGGTGCTCGGGCCTACCACCGCGAAGCGCAGCGCGAAGACCACGGTAGTGGTGAAGAATCAGGAGACCGTCGTTCTTGGTGGAATCATGCAAGACCGGACCATTGAATCCGTCTCGAAGGTTCCAGTCCTGGGCGACATTCCCATCCTCGGACACCTCTTTCGAGATCAGTCGCGCAAGAAGGTAAAGACCAACCTTCTGCTCGTCCTGACCCCCTACATCATCAAGGACAAGAGCGACTTTCGGCGAATCTTCGAGCGCAAGATGAAGGAGCGGCAGCAATTCATCGAGCTCTTCTACGGCCAGCTGCCAGGCTACGACGTCGCGATCGATTTCGCTCGCAAGGCGGGGCCGGTCGCGCGCGTCGCACAGTTGATTCGCCAAGAGGAGCAGAAATTCGAAAATGGCGGTCCTGGAGCTCCGGGAGAGAGGATGATCGGCCCCGGCAGCCCGGGAGGAACCCCGCCCAGTGGGCCCAGCGGGGCGCCATTCACTACAACTGGCAAGCCCGGCTCCAGTCCCCAGCCTCCAACCACAACGCCGCCGATGGGCGCGCCGCAGCCCAGCGGAGCCGCGGAACCTCAGAGCGGCGATCTCTTCGATCAAGTGATGGGCAAGCCCGCACCCGAGGCGCGGGAAGGACAGCCTCCTGCCGAGGGTTCTCAACCGGTGCAGCCTCAGGGGCAGCCACAACCGGGCAGCCAGCCCACCCCCGAGCCCAAGGTGCCGCCTGACAGCAAGCCATGAACGACATCCTCCAACAGCCTCCACCGATCAAGCCCGCCGCCGAGAGAGCAAAGCTCGCTCGCGCGCGTTCCCTCCTCGGGCGCCCGATCGGGGAAATCCTCAAGGCCAGCGCCGGACTGACGGATGAAAAGCTCGAGGAGGCACTCGCGAGCCAAGCGGAGAAAGGCGGCCGCCTCGGGGAGATTCTCGTCGGAATGAAGGCAGTCTCGGAGGAAGACGTCGCCAAGGCTTTGGCGGTCCAACTGGACTTGCCGTACCTACCCCGGATCTCGGCGGAAAGCGTTGCGCCGGACTTGGTCAAACTGGTGCCGATCAACTTCGCGAAGCAGGCGCGCATCCTTCCGCTGTCTCTGGAGGGCGAGACGGTGGCGCTTGCAGTGGCCGATCCGCTGGACACTGCGGTGCTGGATCACGCCCGGCTTCTCCTGCAGCGGAACGTGAGCCCTCAGATTGCACTCGGCTCGACCATCGTCGACGCCATCAACAGCGTCTATGACCGCGCGATCAACGAGGCCGAACAGCTCGTCGGCGAGATGGAGGCGCAGGACTTAGACACTCTCGCGCACGAGCTGGAGGAGCCGACCGACCTGCTCGAGGCGGATGACGAAGCGCCGATCATCCGGCTGGTAAATTCGCTTTTGTTTCGCGCCGCCAAGGAGCGCGCCAGCGACATCCACATCGAGCCGATGGAGCGCGAGCTGATCGTCCGCTTCCGGGTGGACGGCGTGCTGCAGGAGATCATCAAGCCGCCCAAGCGCTACCAGAACTCGATCGTGAGCCGCGTCAAGGTGATGGGCCAGCTGAACATCGCAGAGAAGCGGCTGCCCCAGGACGGGCGTATCCGCATCAAGCTCGCCGGCCGCGACATCGACATCCGTCTCTCCACCATTCCCACCTCCCACGGCGAGCGGATCGTGATGCGGCTCCTCGATAAAACCGAGGTGCTGCTCGACCTGGCGGAAATCGGGATGAGCGAGGACACGCTAAAACAGATTGACGCGATCATCCGCCGCTCGCACGGGATCGTCCTCGTGACCGGGCCCACCGGCAGCGGCAAGACGACCACGCTCTACGCAGCGCTCTCGCGAATCAACACCACTGATCTGAACATTCTCACTGTCGAGGATCCGGTCGAGTACCAGCTCAAGGGGATCGGCCAGATGGCGATCAATCCGAAGATCGGCCTGAGCTTCGCGACCGGATTGCGATCCTTTTTGCGCCAAGATCCGGACGTCATCATGGTGGGCGAGATCCGCGATCGGGAGACGGCGGAAATCGCGATTCAGGCTTCACTCACCGGCCACCTCGTTTTCTCAACGGTTCACACCAATGACTCCTCCGGCGCGGTGACCCGGCTGGTGGACATGGGCGTGGAGCCATTCCTGGTAGCGTCTTCGCTCACCGCAATTATGGCGCAGCGGTTGGTCCGCAGGGTGTGCGCGGACTGCCGCAGTCCGTATCAACCGACCCAGGAAGAGCTGCGGGAGATCGGGTTGACGCGCGAGCAGCTGCTCACGGCGGGCGTGAGGCACCTGTACCGCGCCAATGGTTGCGGCGCATGCAACCGAACCGGCTACCGCGGCCGGACTGGAATCTACGAGTTCCTCCTTGTGGACGACGATGTTCGGCAGCTCGTTCTCAAGAACGTGGACTCGGCGACGATCAAGAAGGCCGCGACGAGCAAGGGAATGAGGACCCTGCTCGACGACGGCGCGCGAAAAGTCGTCAACGGCGAGACGACAATTGCGGAAGTGTTGAGCGTGACCCAGGAAGACATTTGAGCCCTAGGGAAGCGCCAGCTGCCGAAGCCTCAAGCAGGATGTGAAGGATGCCGGTTTTTGAATACAGAGCCCTGAACGAAGCGGGAAAGGTCGTGACCGGCCTGAAGGAGGCTGATTCGTCCAAGACGCTTCGCTCGCTGCTCCGCAAAGACGGCGTGTTTCTCACCGACGTGGTGGGGCAGCTGGAGGGCGCTCGGCCCGCGGCTCAGGGCACCTTCGTCGGGTCGAAAGACATCGACATTAAAAAGCTGGTCAAGGGCCGCATCACCACTGAGGACATCGCGATCACCACGCGACAGTTGGCGACGCTGCTCGGGGCGGGCGTCACGCTGGTCGAGGCGCTCACCGCGTTGGTGGATCAAGTGGAGAAGGAGCGCCTCAAGCGGATCCTCTCGGACGTGAAGCAACGGGTGAACGAAGGCTCGTCGCTGGCGGACGCGCTCGCTCTTCATCAGAAGGCGTTTGGGCCGCTGTACGTCAACATGATCCGCGCCGGGGAGCATTCCGGCGCGCTGGACGCGGTGCTGCTTCGGCTGGCGGACTTCACCGAGGGCCAGGCGAAGCTGCGGCAGCGAATCATCAGCACGATGCTCTACCCGGCGGTGATGGTGGTCATCGGCAGCGGCATCCTGACCATGTTGATGACGGTGGTCGTTCCCAAGGTGACGAAGATCTTTGACAGCATGCAGGTGACTCTCCCCTGGACCACCCGGTTGCTCATCTGGAGCTCGAACACCGTGCAGACCTGGTGGTTCATCTTGCTGCCGATGTTCGCCGGCGCGATTGCCGGATTCGTCATGTGGACCCGCAGCCCGAAGGGCAAACCGGTTTGGGATCGCAGCGTGCTCAGGGCACCGGTGTTCGGCAGTCTGGTCCGAATGCTTTCGATCGCTCGATTCACTCGCACTTTGGCGACGCTCCTCAAGAGTGGGGTTCCGCTCCTGAATGCGATGGACATCGTCAAGAACGTCGTCACCAACAGCGTGCTGGTGGATGTGGTGGAGAAAGCGCGGGACTCGATTCGGGAGGGCGAGAGCATCGCCAATCCGCTCAAGCGCTCCGGGCAGTTCCCGCCGTTGGTGTATCACATGATCGCGATCGGCGAGCGAAGCGGCCAGCTCGAGGACATGCTGGTGAGCGTCGCCGACAGCTACGAGACGCAGGTGAACGTCCGGATCGGCGCGCTCACTGCGCTTCTCGAGCCGCTGCTCATCGTCGCGATGGGCGCGGTGATCGCATTCGTCGCATTTTCAATCTTGATGCCCATTCTGCAGCTCAACACGGCAATTCGATGAAGGAGCTTCTGGTTCGGGCGAGCACAGGCGATCGGAGATGAACGGAATGGACGTGGACAGGTGGATTCGACAGCTGACCTTGCTCGCAATGCTTCTGGCGGCGCTGGCGCTGCTGGTGATGGCCGTTACCCTATACGGGCCTGGCGCGCACAGCGAACCGCCCGCGCAAGTGTCCAGCCGCACAGACCAACGAGGCGAGCTGGCAGCGCGGCTCGCGGCGCCGAGGTGGCATTTCCCAACGCAGGCGAAACATCATGAAACGTAGAGCTCTAAATCAGATCCCCCGCGGTATGACCTTGATCGAGATCATGGTCGTCATCGCCATCCTCGGCATGATCGCGGCCGCGGTCGCCGTCAACGTCGTCGACAGATACAAGCAGGCGCAACGACAAACGGCGATGCTCGATCTCAAGGCCATCGAGAGCGCGCTCAGCTTGCACTTGGTCCAGAAAGGCAGCTATCCAGATCCGACCAAGGGACTCGCGCCTTTGAAACTGAAGAACACCCGAGATCCCTGGGGCCACGACTATGTTTACAGA
>Ga0126379_10002004_pt1 | contig 12738 bp, 16 predicted proteins | sample PanSoiMetPlot_24_FD_92640 | JGI IMG/M metagenome (GOLD analysis project Ga0126379, IMG submission 92640) | Tropical forest soil microbial communities from Panama - MetaG Plot_24 | ecosystem: Environmental > Terrestrial > Soil > Tropical forest > Bulk soil | place: Panama | collected 2016-02-17
TCAGCTCTGGCCCCGCTCCGGTCGAGGTCACCACCGACCGGGCACCGGTCTACCCCCGCGTGATCGAGGAGCTCGTCCCGGCCTCACGGGACGTCCTCGAGCAGTCCACGAACAACCGCGTGGAATCCGATCACGGCCGGTTGAAGGCACGGTTGCATCCGATGCGTGGCCTCAAGATCATCCGATCATTGCGGACGATCGCGGCCGGGCACGCCTTCGTGCAGAACCTGCCCGCGGGCACACGCGCTGTCCGTCGACGTTCCCGCCCATGCTCGAGTACGCGTCGCGTTCGGAGAGCTTGCCCGCTATCTGTAACTCGACACGCCACACATGGCCCCGGGGACCGGCTGCACCCGACCAATCAACGCAACAACGCCAGCGCAACTATTCGTGTCGCAGGTCTGGGCAGCTGTCGCGACGTCACTTGTGATGTGCGGCCGGCTGGGTGTTGGCTAACCGTGGCTGTCACGGTCGCTCACGGCCGAGGTCGCGTGTGCTGGGAGGGGTGTGCGTGTTTACCGTCATGTCGTGGAATGTGGAGAACTTCTTCACACCGAAGCCTGCCGACCAAGCGGCCTATGACGCGAAGGTCGCGGCGGTCGCAGCAGTGATCATCGCGGCCGCGCCGGACCTGCTTGCGCTGCAGGAGGTCGGCGACGAGGAATCCTTCGAAGCGCTGCGCGACGCGCTCGGGGCTCGCTGGACGGCGGCGCTGTCGACACACTTCGAAACCCCACACACCATCCGAGTCGGCTGGCTCTCACCCGGCGACCTCTCCGAAGTGGAGGAGTTCGTCGACCTGCCCGCGGCGTTGTCGCCAGTCAAAGTCGAGGACGACGGCACGACGATCACCCAGCTCGGGCGTGGCGCGCTCGCGGTCACCTACACCGCCGCCGCCGGCACTCAAGTCCGAGCAATGACCGCGCACCTGAAGTCGAAGCTGCTGACCTTCCCTGGTCACCGATTCGACACCAACGACGAGGCCGAACGAGCCCGCTATGGCGTCTACGCCCTCGACCGCCGCGCCGCCGAAGCCGCAGCCGTCCGGGACTGGGCAACCACCGCGCTGGCTGGTGAGTGGGCCGATCGGCCGCTGCTCGTCTGCGGCGATCTCAACGACACCATGGACGCCGCGACCACTCAGCTGCTGTTCGGCCCACCCGGATCGCAGATCGGCACCGGCGGGTTCAACCATCCTGACCAGGGCGACGCGCAACGGCTATGGGACCTCGGCTACGCGATGACCCCACCCAACAATTACTCCCGCGTCAACCAAGGCCGCCCCGAACTCATCGACCACATCCTCGTCTCCCACGCTCTACTCGCGCCCTTCACCGACACCGCAACAGTGCCCCTCGACGTGCCCAGCATCGGCGTCCACCCCACCACCGCACCCCGGTCAGACCCCCCATCAGACCACCGGCCCGTACTCGCCCACTTCGAGCTCTAGGTTGCTTGGCGCGCATCTGAGGGATGCGAACCTCAGTGCGGCGGGCCTCGCTGGGGCCGACCTGAAGGGCGCGCATCTGCAAGGGGCAAACCTCAGTGGGCTTCCCCTCCTACCGTGGAGACATCGCCACCAAGCCCGAAACCACCGATGATCTTAGTGGTGTGACCGGGCACTGTTGCGTTGATCGAAACGCGGCAGCCTTTGGGTTGGCCGGTTCGGCGGCGTCAGAGGCACAGAGCCAGTTCGTCGAATCCAGCGCGGACACGCTCCCGAGCAGGGCGGTCGTTGGCGATCTCGTAGTGGCCGCGACGAAGGTTCTGCACAAAGGCGTGACCGGCTGCCACGACGCGCATTGACGAGATCGTCTTCATCCCGCGCATCGGTCGGAGCCGGGCCTTGAACCGGCCGTGGTCGGCCTCGATCGGGTTGTTCGCATACTGCTCGGTGACATGCCGAGCCGCTGGTACGAGCTCGTCGAGCACCCGCGCGTAGACCGGCGCGTGGTCGGTCACGACCTCGACCGGCAGCGGCCCGACCCGCAGCGCGCGGGCGAAGAACCGTCTTGCTGCAGCGGCGTCTCGGCGGGTCGAGACCACCACGTCGATTACCTGGCGATGCTCATCGACCGCGCGGTAGAGCTAGGTCCAGCGGCCGGCGACCTTGACGTATGTCTCATCGACAAACCAGCGATCCCCGGCGGCGTGGCGACACGGTCGGGCGGCATCGATGAACTCCGGGGTGAACGTCTGCACCCATCGATAGATCGTGACGTGGTCGACTTCGACGCCGCGTTCGGCCAGCAGCTCCTCGACGTCGCGGTAGGACAGCCCGTAACGCAAGTACCAGCGCACCGCCACCGCGATGACCTCACGCGGAAACCGGTAGCCAGCCGGTGCGGAGGATGCGGCCGGCGGCGTAGCGATCATCTGGACAGTGTCTCTGTTGCTGGCCCCCGACCAACGCAACAGTCCCAGCGCGAGCACAGCCACGACGATGACGACGGCAATGGCGATCAGGATCCACGCCCAGGTAGCCATCGGATCCTCCTTTTGTTTTGGATTCCCTGCTCATAGCCGGGGCACCCGAGGTGCTAAACGAAGATCGATCGCTGCTCAGCCGCAACTCACAGGCCGGCTGTAGTTTTGACATTTGTCACCAGGGCGCCGAAGGTGCCTATGACGCAGACTCGCCGCCCGTTGCAAGCAGGATCGAACTGCGTCAAGGAATCGAGCCAATCCATCAGCAACGAGCCCTACCGCGATCACTCGTTCCCGACCGCGGTACCGGAGCCGCGGGGTGTGGCGGCGCGGGCGGCTCCAGCCACGGCCGCTCATCCGGAGTGGCGTCGGTGGGCCATTCGCGCAGCTGCGCAACGAGCTTCTGGCATCCCACCTGTCGAGGCGGACCACTAGCCTTTCGTCGGTCGCCGGACGTCAACGGGCGGTTTGACTAGCCGTTGATGCACGGCGACTGCCGGGGGCGGAGCGGTCATTGCGACATTCACGTGTAATGTCCCGCTCGTCGGCTTCCGCGGTGGCGTTGGTGAGCCATTGGCGCAGCTGCGCAACGAGGCCTAGGTGTTGGGCAAGCATCGGCTCGCCGATCGCCTCGCTGGTGTAACGCATTTGACGGTCTGGACGCTCATGGAAGTGAGATGAGCGATGACCGACCGCACGTCGACGCGATCAGCGCCGAGCGGCTGATCAACGGTGAACGCGGGGGTTCACCTGTCGGATCGGACCGCCTCGCCGAACTGCTCGCCGCGGCCACCTTTCCCCCGGGTCGCGGCGAACTGGCCGGCGAGCAGGCCGCGGTCAGCGCGTTTCGGGCCGCTCGTCTCGCATCCACCCCCGAGTCGAGGAGAAAACCCATGCTGAAGACCGCGCTGGCAAAGCTCGCCACCGCGAAGGTCGCGATCGTCCTGGCCGCCGTCGGCGGCGGCGGTGTTGCGCTTGCCGCGGGCAGCGGCCACCTACCCGGCGCCGGTACTACAGACCATGCCGCTCGGCCGACGAGCAGCGTCGCCGGCAGCACCCATGCGTCGGGTGGCCACGGCTCGCCGAGCGCGGCCGCGCACAGCTCCGCCGCAGAGGCCGCGGCAGCGGCCCGGTCAGCCACACCGAACGGCTCGCCCTCGCCGAACCTGCGCGGGCTGTGCACGGCGTTCAACGCCGGTGTCGGCGACAACCCGGGCAAGGCCCTCGACAACCCCGCGTTCACCGTCCTGATCACCACTGCGGGCGGCAGGGACAAGGCCGCCGACTACTGCAGCGCGCTGCTCGCTACGCCGGCCGGCAAGCTCTCCGCTCACCCGGACGAGTCGCACGGCGCACCCAGCAGCCATCCCGGCGAAGCACCCAGCTCTCACCCCTCCGGACCGCACCAGACCCCGAGCCACCCCGAACCGACGCCCACGCACACTCACTGAGCCACCTGGCCGGCATCCGCAGTCGATCTTCATCCAACAGGCCAACTGCGGGTACCAGCTGATTGGCTGATCGCGGGGACGGCTGAGGCCGACCTGTCGATCCGCCGAGAACCGCTGGCAAAAAGGGACCGGATCGGCGCAGCCAAGCTTGTCTGACGGTTTAGGCCTGCACTAGTGCTGGGAGACCTGGAAGCACGCCACGTCGTATTGCGAGGTCTCGTTGTAGTGCTGACCCCCGATGCCACCGTCGGTGCTGTTGATTCCTGCCTCGTTGAACGGTGAGCCGGGAGAAGAGCTGGAGTTGCCCGGCACCGTGCCGCCGGCCGCTTCGACGTCCTGGCAGGACTGGCTTGGCAGACCGGTACCGCTTGGGTTGCCGGCCGCGAACGCGGGCGCTGCCCCGGCAAAGACCAGGACGCCGGCGAGAAGCCCCGCAGTGACTGCTGCGCGCATGATGGACCTCCGGTAGCTGACCAGTGGTGGACGATTGAGCCACCACCAATGACACGGATCACGGTCGGCGTTGGTTCACGATTGCCTCGGATCCGCGCGGGCGACCTGTAACGCATGGAGCTTGCCCGCAGAGCAGGCACCCGGCGCGACGCGGAATCCGGTCGGCGACGGCCGCTTTGGCTGTACGGGCGGTGGGCAGACAGGTCCTTGCGGCGACACCCCGTTCATCTCACCGGTGTGTCCGGCGATTGCGATACCCAGCTTCACCTTGGTGGACCGGCGGATCGCCGAGACCGACATCGTCGCCGACCGGCGAGCCTGCACCGGTGACGCGCCGACGCAGCGTTGACGCTTACCGTCATCGGTGGTAACGCTCGGCGTCGCAGTGCAACGATGCCGCCGCGCTCAAGTGCATGTACTTGGTGACCCGCTCACTGGACCCAACCGGGCAAGGACGGGCACGATGGAGGATGCGGTGGAAGCCCGCGATCAACGCTTTCTCGATCACCTTCGGCGACCGCTTCCCGGCAGCCGAGACCTACTAATGGGAACCGCCGGAAACACCAACTTGTTGGATGAGGCCAGGAGATCGGGTCTGCAGCCTTCGAGGTGGTGGTCGGGGTCGCTCGGGAGACACCTGTCGCCCTGGTCGGGGTTGGCTCACGAACGGCTTGCGTCCTGGCCATCACCGTTCGGGCGGGAGTGGCTGGAGAGAGGTCTGCACGGCCGGAAGTTGGTGTGCCCTCCTTGCCGTCGTCGTGGTCGGTGTCGTCGAGGCGGTCGGGTGTCGAGCAATCCAGCACGGTCAAGATCGCAACGCGTGGTGATCGCGGTCGATCCGCACAATGCGTCGTGGACCGCGGCCGCGGTCGATGCATCGCTGCGCACGGTGGCCACGGGCCGGGTGCCGATGAGCCGGGCCGGATATCGCGATCTTCGTCGTTTCGCCCGCCGCTGGCCGCACGCGGAATGGGCGATCGAGGGCGCGGCTGGGTTGCCGGGTGCCGTCGGAGAGGGTGACAGCGTTTGATTCGACGCTGTGCAGTGTCGCCGAGGGGCGGATGTCGACGCCGTCGCGGTGTAGCTGGCGGGCAGCGTTTCTCGCAAAAGTCTTGGAGATCGTCACGGTTCAGCGTCAGCGGCAGGAGCCAGATCATGTCCGTTCGGCCGTCCCGCAGCTGCATGATGTCGCCGTGCAACCAGGACCGCAGACCCACGGGGAGCGATCGTAGGGGTCGCTAGTCGCTTCCCATCGCGCACCACGCCGGACAGCCGGTAGCTGCGGCGCCCCACTCATCGCCGGGGTCTAGCCATTCTCGGCCGTCCTCGTTCCAACGCACCACTTTGCGCGGCCGTACCTTCCCGGTTCCGCGTGAGTAGACCCATGGCCCAGTGAAGATCACTGCCGCGTGGGCGTGGCCGTCATGGCTGGCGAATAGCCGGCAACGGTGGTTGTCGTGATCTCTGGCCGTGCATCTGTCGTCGTTCATGGCCGAAGTCTAATCGAACGGGTGTTCTAAGGCCAGTCCACTGTCCACCGACTGTGGATAGCTGTGGATAACGACTGGCAGAGTCAGCGTCAGCAGAGCCAACACGCGTCTGACTCACCGATGATCATGCATGGGGATACCCGGCACCCATTGGCCATCCTGTCACTCCGGGGGTTAGTGATCTCGTGGCCGCGCTCCGGTGAGATGCCGGGTATCCGCTCGGGGCAGCACCTAGTCGTGCTTGCAGTGTGACTAGTTGAGCGTCATCGGCTGATCATCTGCCTCCGTCGTGGCCCTGGCAGGTCGTCCTATCTCGGGTGAGAGGCCACCTCGCTCACGACCCGCAGGGCCACGGGCTCAGCGTGCGCGCGTCATGAGCGCCAGTCAAGCCTCGATCGAGTCTCCCCTAAGCCAGCGCTGCCGGGCGAACACGCGTTCGCCGATGCGCAGCATAGGGCGCGCGGGGACGGGCGCTCAGAGTCGAGCGAGCCGCGTGGCGGAAGAGAGACCGATGACCGACCGCACACCCGCGTCGCTGGTTGATTAACTCGACACGGTGCTGACGGCGCTCGGCGACGCCACAGCTGGGGCGTGCCCGCACGTTGACCTTGAGTCGCCGATGATGCCGCGTCGTGGCGGCCCGGCGTGATCGCGTGTTTTCGCGTGCGCGCCCGAGCTGCTGCGGTGGACCAGCACGGACGACCTGACGTGTACTACGTGCGGGACGGCGGCCAGGTCCGATACGAGCACGACGCCGGGCTGGGCGCAGAATTCGAGGCTGCGCTTCGAGTAGTGGCCGCCGAGCAGGTAGCGTCGCGGCCCGTGCCCCGGTCCGAGCATGGCGGCGTGGGCGGTTGCGACATAGCTGACGTCGGCGACAGGCCAGCCTCCGGGGACCGCGAACGGGGTTCGGTTCCGAAGGATCATTGCGATAGTGAAAGCGGTATCCGCAAAGTAGGAGTGATGCGGTCCGGCCACGGCTCCGGGATAGGAGATGACGACCGACGCTCCTTCGGACTGGTATCGGCGGGCGATCGCATCGGCCTGCGCCTTCGATCTGGGATAGGCGGGTGCACCGATCCCGATCGGAGTGTCTGGACCCAGGATGTCGCGGCTCGGGAGAAGGGCCACGTAGCTCGACAGCTGCACGATCGGATCGAGTCCTGCTCGGGCTGCTGCTCCCAGCACAATCTCAGCGGCCTCGGCGTTTGTTGCGAGCGTATTCCTAGCTTCCCTGCGATCCAGGGAGTACACCGCGGCCGCATTGATGACGGCGTCGCACCCTTTGGGCGCCGCTTGCACCGAGCCCGCCTCGAGCACGTCGCCGGTCACGACCTCCGCCACCTCGATCCCGAACGGGGCCAGGGCGAGACCGACACGCTCGGGCCGACGAACCAGCAGCCGCACGTCATGGCCGGCCCGGACCACGGCCACGCCCGTGTGCGAACCAACGAATCCCTGTACCCCCCGTGATGAGAACCCGCACGTGCGCTCTCCTCAGACGCTTCGGCGACCCAGCCAGCATCGCCCTCGCCGAGCCGTGGCGCCGGGCCCCACAACGCTAGCCAGTCCTTGCGACCGCCCGCCTGGAACTCCCGCGCGTTAAGGCACAGAACATCGTGCTGCGGATACCCCCGGCGGCCCTGCTACGAACCGGCTCCAGGTGGCCGGTATGCCACATCGGTGGCGCGGCCAAACGCCTGAAGCGCCTCCTCGACTGTGAGCAGTTTGGTGGTTGACAGGCTGAACGCGCCGCTCGCGCCGACCTTCACGAGAAAGCTCGCAGCAGTGATGTCATCGGGCGCCTCGAACAACGCGTAGCCGTCGACGTCGCCAAAGGCATACCAGTAGCCGAGCAGCTTGCCGCCCAACGATTCGAGGACTGGGCTAAGCGACTCACGGCGATCTTCGGGATTGGCGATCAGCTTGGCCGCAGTGTCTGCGGTCTGGCGAAACGAGGTGAGGTAGGTAGGCATCACGTCACCCCCCTCTCGGGTCGCGCACATCCTCCTCCCGAGTTCGCAGCGCCGACAAGCATCGACACGAACGGATCGCAGGTGTGCCTCGGACTGGTGGCGCGCGGATTCTTCGGTGGGTCGCCGTACTAGGCGTTCGTGAGCAAAAATCGGCTGAGTAACTAGCCAGTGACAGCGGGTGTCGACGACCCGAACTTCAACGGACCGTCGGCGACGGAAGCCCGGCACGCGGCCAAGCACATGGTGCCGATCGCAACGGCTAGTCGATGCTTCGCACCGAGGGGGGTCACGGCTTCAAAATCCCCTCAGCTCGGTGAAGCGCGACGACGCTGGCCGGCTCTACTCACCCGCTGCTGGCAACAATGTTCCGGACCGGCAGACCCAGCGCGATGCCGCGGTGGCTGCGAGACATGAACGGCGGGGACGCGACTCATATTTTCTGGATCAAGCCGATCCGCTTAACGCCGATTACGCGCGCGCCTTTGTCGGTGTTGATCAGGTCCACGGTCGTCGTTATGGCGCGCTGTCGACGCAGCGGACCCTGCGCCGACATGCTCGCTTAGGCATGAGCGCGCTCGACTCGCGGCATGGTGGGTCGGGTCCGCTCGGTCGGTGGACGGACAGGGCCATCGGTGTGCGGGCACAATTCAAGACGTGACCGAACCTCGCTCCTGGTTCCTGCTGCTGCACGTCCCCGGCCCGGCTATCCCCGACGGCGGCAGCGCGTTCGACCACCCCGACATCGCTGAGCACTACGCCTTCTTGCAACGGCGCGCTGCCGACGGCACGCTGATCGCCGCCGGACCGCTGGCCGACCAGGACGGCGCCGGGGCCACCGTGCTCGCCGCCGAATCCCTGGCCGAAGCCGAACGCCTTGCCACCCACGACGACCAGGCTGTCATGCGCGGGGTGCTCACCGTCAGGGTCCGTCCGTGGACAGTCATGCTCGCCCCGATAGCCGACAACCCGGCCCTGTAGCCCGACGTACGCATCGATGATCCCAGCAGTGGGACAGCGCGCGCTCATAGGTGCGAGATCCGACCGCATCGCGGTATGTCCCGACGGCGACGTCGATCGCGCCAGGGATCGAGTGGAGGCACCAACGATTGGAAGGTGCGTGATCTTATCCACTTCGAAGCTTGTACACGTTGATAATGCCAGTTCCGTTCCGATCGCCGTCATAAACGCGAAAACCGCGGGTCGGCGGCATTTCCCGAATTCGCTGGCTTGCGGCCGTGTGAATACGCCATGTCCCGCGCGTCGGCATGCGCGGAATCAGCGGCAATTGCGTGCGCACGTCGTCGGCGCAACGCGTGCATATGTATACCGTGTTGAGCGGGGAGGATGCTGATTCAAGCCGCTCGATAGCCGCCGTTCTGCGCGGGCAGGGATCGGTAGCGGGTCGCACAGACGGGGACGACCTGGCGTTGCGGCGGGCCATTGCAGTGGCCTCCCCGGAGGCAGGTCTTATGCGGTTTGCCTGTGCTCCAGCGCCACGGTGCTCGCCGAGCGGCGAAGCGCTCGTGCTCAAGGCGTACAAGGGGGACTGTTGCATTAAGCGATAGAGGGCTGGATGCATGGCCAGACAGGCTGGCGAATCGAGGAATTTGTGACGTTTTGGTGGGCCTTGGATGCGGGCTTCGGCCGCCGTTGCATCGCCTGTCCCGGCCGGAATCGCTTAACGCAACAGTGCGATGGTGGACTACATTTCGACGACTGGATTAGCTCGACCGTCGCCATCGCCGTGGGTTTCGTAGGGCCTGTCACGCCGCGGCCCGGTGCTCGGCTGTGGGTTCTGGTTGATCGTCGAGGCGCGGTGCGACCCGCAGCTGCGCGCTGGTGGATGTCCCTGCTGCGACGAACGCGGTCAGGATGGGCAGCAGGCCGAGGGCGACCGGGAGGGCGGTCAACGCCGAAAGGTGCCCGATGAGAGGTGGCCCGCAGACGAAGCCGGCCCAGCCGAATGTGGACACGGTGGCCACCGCTCGGCCGGGGTGCAGGCCGGGAATGCGCCCGGCCGCACTGAACACCGTCGGCACGACGGAGGCCAGACCGATGCCCAGGCAGGCGAATCCGATCAGTGCTACGACGAGGTTCTCGACGATCAGCGCAATCGCGAATCCTGTTGTGGCGAGGGCCGCAAGTGCTGGCAGCAGACGGTCGGGCCGGTGGCGGGCGAGCAGCCAATTGCCCGACAGCCGGACCGTGACCATTGCGGCGGCGAAGGTCGCGTAGCCGAGGCCGGCTGCGGTGCGGCCGGTGTGCAGCGACCCGGATAGGTAGACCGACGCCCAGTCCGCCGCGGCTCCTTCGCAGAGCATCCCGGCGAAGGCGATCGCGCCGAGCAGCACCATCCCGCCGGACCACTTCGACGCGGATATGTCCGCGCGATCGACGGCCAGGTCGGACGTGCCGTCCGGCAGCATCCGCGTCGTGAGCAGCCCGACCGCAAGCAAACCGAGCGTGCCGAGTGCAAGCAGCTGGACGGTGAGCGTGATGCCCACGCCGACCGCAACAACGCCGGCACCGGCGCCGAGCAACGCCCCGATACTCCAACTGCCGTGCAGTCCGGACATCACAGGCCGCCGGTGCGCGCGCTCCACCGTGATGGCCTGCGTGTTCATGGCGACATCGAGTGAGCCCTGGAACGCGCCCCAGGCGAACAGCGCGGCGGACAGCGCGGCGAGGTGGCCGGTAAGGCCCACGAGCGGGCCGGCGGCGCAGTACCCGACGAGCGCGATCTGCACGACACGGCGACTTCCCAGCCGGGGCAGCAGCCAACCCGCTCCCGCCATCGCGGTAACCGACCCGACCGGGGCGCCGAGCAGCGCGAACCCCAAGGTGCCGTCGGTGAGCCCGAGATGAGCCTTGACGGCGGGAATCTGCGCCGTCCACGACGCGAACACCAGTCCGTGCACCACGAACACCGCGGTGACGGCGATCCGCGCCCACCGCGTCGGGCGCATCGCTGTCGCGACGGATCTCCGGGGGCTCGACTCAGACACAACGAACATCGACCCCGGCCGTCTCGAGACCGCCGACGACACTGTCGGGGGCGGCCTCGTCGGTGACGACGACGTCGAACGACGCGACCTCGCCGACGACCGCGAGCGCACCCTGGCCGAACTTCGCGCTGTCCAGTGCGAGAACCGAGCGCCGAGCCGAGGCGAGCAATGCCTGCTTCACCGCACCGTCGCCGAGATCGTGCGCCATGACATGCCCCTCGGGCGACACGCCGCAGCAGCCGATCACGACCGTGTCGAAGCGAATCGCGGCGATGCTCGCCAGCGCCAGCGGCCCGACCATCGCCAGTTCGCCGGGCCGCGCCTCGCCGCCCGGCATGATCAGCCGCACCGAGTCCGACGCCGACAAGGCCATCGCGGCGTGCAGCGACATCGGCATTGCCGTCACCCGGCGACCAGCCAACTTGCGCGCGACCTCGACTAACGTGGTTCCGCTGTCCAGTCCGAGCGCCTCGCCATCCGCGATCAGGTCCACGACCGTGGCGGCGATGCGCCGCTTGGCGTCGACGGCGTCCAATTCGCGCATCGCGAAGGGAAGCTCCTCACCTCGCATCAGCATGTTCACCGCTCCCCCGCGCACCCGGCGAGCGGCGCCATGGTTCACCAGCACGTCGAGGTCGCGCCGGATCGTCATCTCCGCGGTCCCGAATTCCACGGCGGCCGCAGCGACGTCCACCCGTCCGTGTTGCCGGAGAAGGTCCACGAGTCGGCTCATCCGTTCGGTGGCATCCATGCTGCTAACATAACAGATATGATGTGCGTACGCACATAACAAATGTTCGTACCAAGCTCGGTCACACGGCGGCGTCACTGACGTGCGCGTGTCGCCTTCCGGCGGGCAAGTGCTTCAGGACGTTCGTCCGACAGTTCGTCGGCAGGTTGAACCGGCCGTCTCAGTCGGCTGTCGCGGGTATTGCGGACGGCTCGAGCGGGGCCTGTTGCTGCGCGCTGGGGTGTGGCCGTGCGAGCAGGAGGACGGCGAAGGCGAGGCCGATGCCGGCGAGGATGGCGACGGCGAGGAAGGCGGATTGGAAGCCTTCGGTGAGGGCGACCAGCCGGTTGGCGCCGGTGTGGGTTGCGGTGTAGTCATCGGTGCGCGAGACGGCCACGGTGGTGATGACGGCGACGCCGAGCGCGGCTCCGATCTGGAAGTTGGTGTTGCTGAGTCCGGAGGCGATCCCGGAGTCGCGTTCGGGGACGCCGGCCAGCGCGGCGATCGAGGCGGTGACGAAAGCCAGTCCGACGCCGGGGCCGAAGATGATCAGCCCGAAGAGGATGTCAAGAAGTAGCTGCCGTCAGTGGCGGGCGCCGAAGCTGTACAGGTTGCCATCCGGCCCTCGTGCCAGAAACCAGCGCCAGGCAGCGTCGGACTCGACAGCACCTAGCAATTCGACCCCGCCGCCGGCGAGCGCGGCGCGGGCCTGATCGACATCGGCCACCTCAAACAGCGGCAGCATCGCCACACCATGCTCACGACAGAGATCAAAGTAGCGGTGCCCCGGGCCGAAAAGCTGAATCTTGTCGCCATTCGCTGCGGACAGTTCGACGGTGTCAGCCTCTTCGAACACCGGATCCAAGGCGAGCGCTCCGGAAAAGAAGCCAACCGCAGCCGCGACGTCGTCAACTGGAACCCCCAGCCACACCAGCGCCTTCACGTCCATGTCAAACACCGTCGCACAACCGGTGCAGCGCCGTCGTTCACGCGCACTGCCGCCGTTCGGGTGCGCCAGCAGTACCCCCAGGCCGCCGCCGAGATGGCTCAGTCCCGCCTGGCTGCCCGACGTCCGGAAATGCCGCCATCAGGGCGCACTTGCCGAGATGAGTGCGCTGCCGCGGGATCGTCTTCCGCGGCCTGCATCTCGGGAGTTGAATGCCACCGTGGGCGATCGCGACGACTTCCTCGACTGGTTCAACACCA
>Ga0126379_10002005_pt1 | contig 12736 bp, 13 predicted proteins | sample PanSoiMetPlot_24_FD_92640 | JGI IMG/M metagenome (GOLD analysis project Ga0126379, IMG submission 92640) | Tropical forest soil microbial communities from Panama - MetaG Plot_24 | ecosystem: Environmental > Terrestrial > Soil > Tropical forest > Bulk soil | place: Panama | collected 2016-02-17
AGCAATTAGCAATTAGCCTTTAGCCATTAGCCTTTAGTTCCGGCCGCGGGCGCATACTAATTACTAACGGCATTAATATACCTGACTCATATATCCCAAACCTGTCATTTCGAGCGAAGACCGAAGGAGCGGAAGCGACTGAGGGCGTAGTCGAGAAATCCCGACAGCGTGTCCTCTGCCATGCCGCTACAAGGCGTTCTCCCCAGCTGAACGCGCTACAACTTTGTTCGGCGCACCAAGCCTTCAGTGACAGAGCCCGGGTAGAACTCCCTGAGTCGGCGTACTAAGTGGACGCATTCTCGGGATCTCTCCACTCGCACTCAGTCTCCCGCTTTGCGGGATCCCTCGTGGTCGGTCGAGATGACAGAAATTGGCGGCAGAGCAGTCTCTGGGCCAAATATATTGACGCCATTACTAACTAACGGCTGCCCTCACACCAAATCCGTCATCTTCTTTTCAGTCAGGTATTTTACGATCTTCCCCACATCCTGCGAGTGCTCCCGCGTGGTGATCAGGATGGCGTCTTCGGTTTCCACGACCACCAGGTTGTTCACGCCCATCGCAGCCACAAATTTCTCCGGAGCATAGATGTAATTGCCGGCGGCGTTGACAGCGTAAAAATCCTTGCCGTCGACCACGTTGCGCCCGCCGTCGTTCAGCCGGACGGCGTGATGGTCATACAGCGCGGCCCAGGACCCGAGGTCGCTCCAGCCGAAGTCGGCGCGCAGGCAAAGCAGATTGGACGAGTGTTGTCCCTTGGCGGAACGTGGCTCCAGCACCGCGTAATCAATGCTGATGTTCTCGCACTTGGGATACAGGCGGGTGAACTTGGCCTCAAAGTCCTTGGTGTCCCAGGCGGCCGCGATCTGTTCAAGATACGGAGCGCTTTCTGGAAAATGCTCGCGCAGCGCCTTGCACAGCGTGGCTGTGCTCCACATAAACATGCCGCTGTTCCAAAAATAATTGCCTGACGCCAGGAATTCTTCAGCGCGCTGCTGGTTGGGCTTTTCCGTGAAACGAGTCACGCGGACCAGCAGCGAATCCAGCTTGTCGCCGGTTTCGATGTATCCGTACCCAGTTTCGGCGCGCGCCGGCTCGATGCCCATGACCACGATGTTTTCACCCTGGCTCGCGATCTCGATCGCACGCGTGACGACTTTGTGGAACTTCTTCTCGTCGGCGATGATGTGGTCCGCCGGGAACATCCCGATGATCGATTGCGGATCCAGCCGTTCCAACAGAAACGCGGCCAGCCCGATTGCCGGCGCGGTGTTGCGCGGCTCCGGTTCAATGACGATCTGCTTTCCGGGAATCCCGGGGAGCTGGCGGCGAATGGCGTCACTTACGAATTCGTTGGTAATGATCCAGAACGCGGCTTCGGCGCTGAGGGGCAGTAATCGCTCGACCGTTTTTTGGATCATAGTCTGGCTGCCCTCGAGCGCCAGCACCTGCTTGGCGCGCCGGCGCCGGCTCCGCGGCCAGAAGCGTGTCCCGCTGCCGCCGGCGAGAATCACCGGGTAGAAATGATTCTTGTTCAAGGACGAACTCCTGCTCGCGGGGTCTGCCACGCCTTACCCCACCCTTCCGTTTTCAGTCAGAACCGTAATGGGATGCGCCTCTTTCTCCGATGGCAACGAGGCGCACAAGAACTCCAGCTCCCACTGCGGTTTCAGGACAAACCGGTCCACGGCCGCCGGGATAACCACGGCTTCCCCCGCCGCGCAGGTGATGGACCCGCTGCCTTCGTGTTCAATCACTCCGCAGCCGCGAAGCACCACCAGGCACCACACACTGCGCCGCTCGCGGCTTCCTCGTTGCACCTGCCAGGCTCGGGCCAGCTTGAACTTATCCACCACAAAGCACGGGGCGGTCACCAGATTCGTCTGCACCTTGCCGTTTGCCGCCTGCTCGTCGTCGTAGACAATTCTGCCGGCGTGGGTCTTCTCCTTGACGGCGCCCAGCCCGTCTTCCACGTGCAACTCGCGCGGCCGCCCGTAATCGTAGAGACGATACGTGGTGTCGGAGTTCTGCTGGGTCTCGACAATCACCGACCCTGGGCCAATAGCGTGGACTGTACCTGCGTCCACGTAGAACACGTCGCCGGGATGCACGTCGATCCAATTGAGCAGCCGCTCCATCCGCGTTTCGCGGATGGCCTGCGCGACTTCGCTTTTCGTGGTTCCCGGCTTCAGGCCGAGGCCGATCTGCGATCCGGGGTCGGCTTTGAGCACATACCAGCATTCCGTCTTCCCGCAGGCCAGGCCCATGCGCGCGGCCGTTTCATCGTCAGGATGGACCTGAACGGAAAGCTTTTGCTTGGGAAAAAGGAACTTGATCAACAAAGGGAACCGCGCGGCCAGTGGCGTAGCTTCACCGAGAAGCCTGCTGCCGAAGGTGCGGCTGAGTTCGGCCAACGTCTGTCCCGCAAGCGGACCGTTCGCCACCTGGCAATCGTCGCCGGTGAGCCACGCCTCGCCGACTGGCCCACCCGGAATCTCCCGGGAGTAGATCGGCGCAAGATCGCGGCTGCCCCACACGCGCTCGTGGAACTGGGGTTTTAATAGGAATGGATATAAGTCGGACATGCTAACGGAGGTCCTGCGTCTCGCGAAGGACCATGTTAAGGCTGTGTTTATTTGGAGTCCAGCAGCAGCTCAGGCGTTGTCTTGCTATAAGCAAGCGCACATCTCTTTCGAGTCGTGGTAGATGGCGGGATCCGCTGTTTGAGCCGATCTCACAGCTTGGCAAACCAGGCCTGCATCCTTTCCAGTCCGCGTTTGATTTCGGCGGAAGAAGTCGCGTACGAGAGCCGGATATGTTCGCGTGTGCCAAAGGCTTCGCCCGGGACCGTGACCACGTGAGCCTCATGCAGCAGGCGGCGTGATACTTCGGCCGCGGAGTTGATGCCCGACTTGCCGAAATACGACGCCACGTTGGGATACACGTAAAACGCGCCTTCCGGCTTCACACAGGGAATGCCGGGGATTCTCTGGAGCGCTTCCAAAGTCTGATCGCGCAGGCGGATGTATTCGGCTTTCATTTCCCCCACACATTGCTGCGGGCCGGTAAGGGCCGCTACCGCGGCCTTCTGGATCATGTGCGCGGTGCTCGACGTACTCTGGCTCTGCAGCTTGATCATGGCGGCGACGATCGCCGCCGGTCCCAGGGCGTAGCCTAGCCGCCATCCGGTCATGGCATACGTCTTGGAGAGCGAACCCACGATCACGGTGTGCTCCCGGGCGTCGCTCACTGATCCCGCGGAGAAATTTCCAGCAAAGTTGAGATAGACATAGCACTCGTCGGCGATCACATAAATGCCGCGTTTGTGAGCCAGCCGCAAGATCGCGGTGAAGTCTTCCGGCGTCATGACCGCGCCGCTGGGATTATTCGGGGTGTTGATGATGATAGCGCGGGTCCGAGGTGTCATCTTGCGCTCGATCATGTCCACGGTCAGGCGGAAGCCATCAGCTTCACTGGTCTCGGCGTAAACGCATTTACCACCGGCGTACTCAATGATGTCCTTGAAGGAAACCCAGTAGGGCACAGGCAGAATCACTTCGTCGCCGTGGTCCACGAGCACCTGGATGGCGTTGAAAAGGGCCAGCTTGCCGCCGGTGGAAGCCATGGCTTCGTCCGCGCTGTACGCGGAGCCGAAGTCCGTGGCGTGGCGCTTGACGATCGCGGCGCGCAACTCAGGAATGCCGGCCACCGGTGTGTAGCGCGTGAAATTCTGCTGGATGGCCGCAATGGCGGCGTCCTTAATGTGCTGCGGCGTCGGGAAGTGAGGCTCGCCCGCGCCAAACTCGACCAGGTCGGCCCCGGCTGCCTTCAGCTTGGCGGCTTCAGCCACTACCGCCATGGTGGCGGAGATTTCAATCCGGCTTACACGGTCACTGAACTGTTTCACTTCGGGAAGGGTCGCCATGGTTAACCTCAATCAAGGATTGGCCGCGCTGGCCTGAAATTTTTCACGCAGCCTGTGCTCCACCAGTTCCGGCACCAGGCCGCGCACCGAGCCGCCGAGACGGAAGATTTCCTTCACCAGCCGCGAACTCAAGTAGGAATAAGCTTCCGCCGGCATCATAAAAACCGTTTCCAGTTGCGGCTGCAATTTCCGATTCATCAAGGCCATTTGCAGCTCGTATTCGTAGTCGCTGATGGCGCGGATGCCGCGCAGCACGGCTTTCGCTTTCTGCTGCATGGCATAATCCACCAGCAGGCCTTCAAACATGCCGACGCGTACGTTGTCCCACGGCCGAACCATCTCTTCCAACATCTGCCGCCTCTCCTCAAGCGTGAACAGCGGATCCTTTTCCGCGTTGCGCAGGATGGCCACGATCAGCTCATCAAAGATCTTGCTGCCCCGCTCGATCAGGTCGAGATGGCCGTTGGTAAGCGGGTCAAAAGAACCGGGATAGATCGCGCGCACTAGGTTCAAGAGGTAGTTCCTGCCCAGGCACTGGCTGACTTCTGATTTTAGCTGGAACCCAGGCGTGCGGCAACGTGGAATTACGCACGCTGCCGTCGTTCCGACATCGCGTTTTCCCTCTGGAACAAAGCGTGTGTCATCCCTCAGCTTCTGCTTTACATCTCAAAGAACAAGCGCGTATCGTGGCTACACGGACGTTGGCTGCGGACGCGATTTGCTGTCTCGAGAACACCTATGCGACCAAGACCCTCGCGCGGCGAAGAAACATTGCTGTTCGCGAAGAACTTCCTTCAACACCCCAAAATGCTGGGTTCGTTGATTCCCAGCTCGCGTTACCTCGTGGGACGGCTGCTCAACAAGGTCGATTGGGCACGCGCGCGAACCATCGTGGAGTACGGTCCTGGCGTGGGCACTATCACGACACAGATTCTTGCCCGCATGCAGCCGAACGCCTTGTTGGTGGTCTTTGAGATGAACGGAGACTTCGTGGGTTATTTGAAACGGACAGTTCCCGATCCCCGCCTGCACGTGGTCCACGGATCGGCGGAAAACGTCCAGGAGGAACTCGACCGTCGCAGTCTCAGCGGCGCCGACTACATCATCTCCGGCATTCCTTTCACGACGATGCCCGTGGAACTGCGGGAAAAGATCATGCTCCAATCGCGCCGGGCGCTCAATCCAGGCGGGGCAGTATTGGTGTACCAGTTCACCCGCGCGGTGCTGCCTTACCTCCGCACCCACTTCGGCCGCATCCACCAGGACTTCGAACCCCGCAACATCCTGCCGGCCCGGTTGTTTTATTGCACATCGGCATAACTCGAGCCCCCCGATATCTTTCACAAGATCAAAAAATTTATGTCACCGGGCGTCCACTCCCGCCTCTATTCCACTATGAACATGGGTCTCATCGGCCGGACGAAGAGCCGCACAGATCCAGAAAGGTACGTGCGTATGAGCGTTCCCAGGAAACCAGCAGTCTGCTGATGGTAGTGGCAGATGCGAAAACCTAGTACAAATTAGCTCGTACCAACCGCAACCCCGATACCGCTACCCGATACCTCCATTCGACAAGCGCAGTTCGCTTGTCCGCACTACACGTGTCGAAGAAAGGAGCAAAGGCCATGTCTATGAACACGGCGAAGAAGTTAGCAATCTCCATTCAAGTATGCGCGTTGCTAACGCTGATCTGGGTCCTGGCAGTGGGGCAGAAGCCGGGGGGATCGCCAGCAAAAGACTCTGCCAACGACCAAAACATCACCAACAACGCGAAGGATATGCTCCAGCAGGGCAGGCAGATCTTTCGTTTCGACACCTTCGGCGACGAAGCTTTTTGGGGAGACACTCTTCATCTCCATCAAGCAATTGAGGGAGAGCGCCTAGGAGGCGTGGGTCCGGGTGTGAGCCCCAAGACCGCGCTGGCCGTGGGCCTGAAAGTTGATGCCGACGCTTTGCCGGCTGACCTGGTAGCCCAGATCAAGGCGGGCAAAGTCAACCTCGACGATCCCGCTACCACTCTGGCTCTGCTCAAGCTCAACTCTGTGGTAGGCGTCACCGGCTTCTTCGATCAACAAGGAAAACTCAAATCCATCGGGATTCAGTGCGCCTTGTGTCATTCCACGGTAGACGATTCGTTCACGAAGGGAATCGGCCATCGTTTGGACGGCTGGGCCAATCGCGACCTGAACGTGGGCGCCATTGTCTCTTTGGCTCCAAACCTGCAGCCGGTTGCCGACCTTCTGGGCGTAGATGGGCCAACCGTGAAGAAGGTCCTGGCGAGCTGGGGACCCGGCAAATACGATGCCGAGCTCGATGTCGACGGAAAAGCTTTCCGGCCCGACGGGAAGCCTGCCGCGACCTTGCTGCCCGCGGCGTTCGGTCTGGCCGGCGTGAACCTCCATACCTACACCGGTTGGGGCTCGGTCCCCTATTGGAATGCTTACGTGGCCAACACTCAGATGCACGGGAAAGGGAGGTTTTTCGATCCCAGGTTGGCGACTGCACAGTTTCCGGTAGCCGTAAAAGCGGGCTTCGGAGACGTGCGTAACCAACCCGACCTGATTACTTCCAAACTCGCTGCACTGCAGTTTTATCAGCTGGCTATCCCCTCGCCAAAGCCCCCCGAAGGCAGCTTCGATAAGGATGCTGCTGCCGCCGGAAAGGATCTATTCAACGGAAAAGCAGGATGCGCCACCTGTCACACGCCACCGCTCTACACGGAGCCGGGCTGGGCGATGCACACCGCGCAAGAGATGGGGATCGACGATTTCCAGTCTTCGCGGTCACCCGACAAGCGCTACCGCACAACGCCGCTGCGCGGGCTATGGAGTCACCAGAAGGGTGGCTTCTACCACGACGGCCGCTTTGCGACCCTGGATGCGGTGGTCGATCACTATGACCAACTCAAAAACCTGGGATTATCGGAACAGGAAAAGAAGCAGTTGGTGGAGTTTCTGAAGTCACTCTAGCTGTACTTGTGGCGGGGGTGAAGGCCGGTTGCAGAACCAGTCCTTCACCCTGTCATCCCGCGACGTGGCTCCCAGCCTCCCGGATTCTCAGGAACACATTCCGCACGACGCGGTCGCATCGCGCGGCGCCAAATGAAAACGCCTCCCGCGTATAGGCCCCTGCCTGGGCATAGAGCTTCTTGCGCAGCAGAGCGCGCGCGCGGTGAAGTCTGGTCTTCACGTTCTCTTCACTGATATTGAGCACAGTCGCCGTCTCGCCCGTGTCCATGTCTTCGACATCGCGCAGAACGAAGACCGTGCGATAAATCTCAGGGAGCGCGGCAACGGCGCGCTCCAAAATGCGCAACGTCTCTGACGAAGACGCCTGCTGTTCAGGACTGGGCGCGGTTGACGCGAACCGGTCCATCTTTTCCCCCTGCTGTTCCGACATGGGATCCAACTCCTTGTGAAGGCTGAGGCGATGCTTGCGCGCCAAGGCTTCGTTCACCGCAATCCGCGTAAGCCAGGTCGAGAACTTGGCTCGCCCCTCAAACTGGTTCAGATGCTGATACGCGCGGACATAGGTGTCCTGAATCAGATCTTCCGCTTCGGCGTCGTCGCGCAGAATGGCGCGGGCAACCCGATAGAGTCGCTGGTTGTGGCGGCGCATCAGGATTTCGAACATCGCGGTGTCGCCGGCGAGGACAGTTTGGACGACTTCCTCGTCAGCTAAACTTGGCCCCGTCAGGCCTGCTGTGACCATGGAAGCCTCCTTCCCATTGGAGTGCCCAAGGGCCAAAAGGTTACAGCGGTTTTGGCTCCTCTGCGGTTTCCGGCAGGTGTAACCAATCTCTCTGTCTCCACTCTATTCAGGCAAGGAGACATCATGCAAACTCAATTCGATACGCGATTAAGTCAAGCTTGGTGGACGTTGCGCGTTGGACTTGGACTGGCTGCGTTTTTGGCGGGGCTGGACAAGTTTTTCAACATCCTGGCTCACTGGACCAACTACATTAGCCCGCTCGCTCTGCGGGTATTGCCGTTCAGCGCCGCGACGTTTATGCACATCGTCGGCGTGATTGAGATGGTCGTTGGCCTGGCCATCCTGGCCAAGTGGACGCGCCTGGGCGCTTATGTTGCTGCGGTCTGGCTGATCTTGATCGCCGTCAACCTTGTCACCACCGGCACTTATTTTGATGTCGCGGTACGCGACGTGGAAATGGCTTTGGCAGCGTTTGCTCTCGCTCGCTTGACCGAGGTGCGCGCGCAAGCCGTGGCAAGAACGCCTGTTGCTATCGGGCAAGCCGCCTGATGGGTGAGCGGGCCGCGCAACGCGTAAATGCGGTATCGGGTCGCGTTGTGGGCCCGCCAATCCCTCAAGAAATTCCAGCGCAGGCAGGAATCAATCGCGGTAGCTAATATCGCGTGTAAACTGCTCGCACTCCGCATAGCCGGTCGGAAGAAGCCAGCTGACTCTTGGCGGATAGCCTCGCACATCGAACTCAGGGACTGAAGAACATTCCTTTCCTTACTACACGGAAGCCGTAGGGGTGAATCCCACTCGTGCCGCGAGGCCCACGAGCGCCGGAGGCGCGCCGGCTTGGAAGGACCCTTGTCTTGAGTACGCTTCTGCCAGATGATGACCACAGCCCAAACGGCCAGGACTACTGGGTTGATGACGAGGGCCCACTGGCTGCTACTCCATCATCACCACAACTTTTCCAAACGTCTCATTCGACTCCAGCCGGGCGTGCGCTTTGGCAATCTCCGCCAGAGTAAACTCGCTGTCGATCGTGGGGCGGAGCAAGCCCGAGGCCAGCAGCGGTACCACCTCCTCGGAGAAGGCCTGTGTGACCTGGATTTTTTCTTCCAGGCTGCGAGCGCGGAGCACGGTGCCGCGGATCTCCAGGCGTTTGCCCATCACGTGGCGGGAATCGACTTCGAACGAACCGCCGGCCACAGTTCCCACCAGCATGATGCGGCCTTTCAAGGCCATGAGTCTTTGGCACACTTTGGCGTACGGTCCACCCACCAGGTCGAGCACCACGTCGATGCCCTTCTTTCCTGTCCATTGTTCCGCAGCCGCAACCAACTCATCCAAGTTGTCGCGCACGGCGATCCCAGCTTCCAATCCGAAAGGCTTGGCCTGCGCGATCTTGTCCAGGGTGCGCGAAGTGCCGAACGGAACTGCCTGCATGGCGCGAACCAGTTGCACGCCGGCCAGTCCGACTCCGCTGCCTACTGCGGTGATCAACACGCTCTCACCGGGACGGAGCCGTGCCTGGATCCAGAGAGCGTCGTGCGCCGTGATGAACGCTTCCGGGACTGCGGCCGCGTGGGCCCAATCCAGGTTTTCGGGGATTCTCGCCAGCAGCCGCTCGTGGGTCACAACGTATTCTGCGTGCGCAGCGCCGCCGAGCAGTCCAAAGACGCGGTCGCCCATCTTCCAGGCAGTGACGCCCCTTCCGGTCTCTGCTACTTCGCCGGCAAACTCGATCCCGGGGATCTCTGGCGGGAATCCCGGAGGCGGCGGATACTTGCCCTGGCGTTGCAACAGGTCAGCGCGGTTCAGCGCCGAAGCCCGCACCCGAACCAGCACCTGGTCTGGTGCAATTTGCGGCTTGCCCACGGAGCGGACTTCGAGCACGTCAGGCCCGCCAAAGCGCGGAATCCACGCGGCTTGCATGGTGTTCATGGACATGGCTGAGCTACCGTGTTTACTCAAAGGAGCTACCGTTCGTCAAGCATTTGATTCTAATGTGACCGGGATCACGTTGCCGGCTCCGCACCCTGGTTATGATTGCCTGGGTGCCGCGAGTCCGATATATTTTTAATCAGAATGTACGAGGACTTTCACGTTACCGACCGATGGAGCGGACAGCGTCTCCACTGTGTTTACCAGGCCCTGATCGTTGCCATATCCACCCGTCACGCCGATGCCGTAGATATCAAGTTTTTGGCCGGCGGACGGCCGGTTTGGATCGCTTTGCCGCATCCAACTTGGGTCGAGTATAAACGCCGCACCGGGCGCACGATTACCGATCCGCTGGCTATTCAGACTGCTGGTCACTTTCTGAAAACGGCCATTGAAGATGGCACCTACGAGCACGGGCGCGAAATGTACTCACTTACGGTCGAGGAAGCCCTTGAGCACCTGAACGCGGTCCTGAAAGAAGTGGGCGCGCCGAGAGACGCGTTGGTCCCGACGGCTTAAAGCCGTTCACGCTTACCCCAACTTCCCATCAGCGCAGCCTTGGAGCGCTTCATGGTTTTTGGGGAACAGGAGATTGTCACTATGTCGCAGACTCTGCCAGCCATTGATGTCCTTTCTTCTCTGGAAACTCTTCTCAAAGCCAACAAAGTTCATCGCAATCTCCATTCCGGCCCCCTGGTGGAACACGCCGTGCGGCGCGGTGAAGGACACCTGGCCGATAACGGCGCCTTTGCCGCTTATACCGGCAAGTACACGGGACGCACTCCCAAAGACCGTTTCATGGTGAAAGACTCCATCACCTCGAGCCTTGTGAACTGGGGCGAGGTGAACCAGCCGTTCGATGCCGCCAAGTTCGACGCCATTTGCGAGCGTGTGCTCGAGTACCTGCGCGGCAAAGAATTGTTTGTCGAGGACCTCTACGCAGGCGCCGATCCCAAATACCGTTTGCCCATCCGCGTGATCAACAATCAAGCGTGGCAGAACCTTTTTGTGCGCGCCATGTTTATCCGTCCCACGAAGGAAGAATTGAAGACCCACCAACCCGAGTTCACCGTGCTGTGCGTGCCCGACTTCCTGGCCGACCCGCAGCGCGACGGCACTCGCACCGAGGCATTCATCGGCGTGAGCTTCGGACGCAAGCTGGTGCTGGTGGTGGGCAGCGGCTACGCAGGCGAGATGAAGAAGTCCATCTTCTCCATCATGAATTTCCTGCTGCCGCAGCGCAACGTTTTCCCCATGCATTGTTCGGCCAACATCGGCAAAGATGGCGTGACCGCGCTCTACTTCGGGCTCTCGGGTACCGGCAAGACCACGCTCTCCGCTGATCCGGAGCGCCGCCTCATCGGCGATGACGAGCACGGCTGGAGCAGCGATGGGATCTTCAATTTCGAAGGCGGCTGCTATGCCAAAACCATCAGGCTCTCGGAAGAAAATGAGCCGCAGATCTGGAAGGCCGTCCGCTTTGGGTCCGTCCTGGAAAATGTCCCGGTCGATCCCCAAACGCGCATCCCCGATTACGACAGCATCGTTCACACGGAGAACACCCGCGTCGCGTACCCGCTCGAGTACATTGATAACGCGGTGATTCCCGGCGTGGGCGGGCATCCCAAGAACATCATCTTCCTCACCGCAGACGCTTTCGGCGTGCTGCCGCCGATCTCGCGACTCTCAACCGACCAGGCCATGTACCACTTCTTTTCCGGCTACACGGCAAAGGTCGCCGGCACGGAAGCTGGACTGAAAGAGCCGACCCCGAACTTCTCCACTTGCTTCGGCGCGCCTTTTTTACCGTTGCCGCCGAAAGTTTATGCAGAGATGCTGGGCCGCCGCATGCAAGAGCACAACGCGCAATGCTGGCTGGTGAACACGGGCTGGTTTGGCGGGCCGTACGGCGTAGGCGCGCGCATGAAGCTGCCTTACACCCGCGCCATGGTTCGCGCCGCCATCGAAGGCAAACTCAACAACGCGGAGTTTGCTCCCGATCCCGCGTTCGGGTTGAGCGTGCCGAAGACTGCGCCGGGAGTACCTCCCGAGTTTCTGAACGCGCGCGAAGCCTGGAAGGACAAAGCCGCGTACGACAAGGCCGCCGCCGACCTGTCTGCCCGCTTTGCCAAGAACTTCGAGAAGTTCGACGCACCGGCCAACGTGCGCGCCGCCGGCCCGGGACCTAAGAAAGGATAGCGCTTGAAAAAAACGGCGCTCTTGTTCCTTGGCGCATGTGGCCTGATCGTTTCTTGCAACCAACCCAATGTGTCCCCGAACGTGTCTTCCAATCTTCCCGCCGCCAGCTCCTCAGCCGGAGCTCGTATCGATAAACCATTCGCTCTCTCAGTAAGCGGGGCTGATTGTTACAGCGGGAGCGGAAAGAACGCCGGTGACGTAGCTTTTGGCTTCCCCAACCGGGGACCCGACGCCGCGCTGAGATTCACCATCGGCCCTCTGCGCGACGGCCTGTCTCCCGGTCAGGAAAACAACAAGGCGTTTACCGGTCCGGGCGATTACCCGAACGTAGGCATCGCCGGCAAAGCTCCTGGGCAGAAGCCGTTTGTCGGCTACGGAACAGTCACCGTGAATGGCGACGAGGAAAGCGGCAGCTTCCGGATGTCGGACGGTAGCGCGTCCGGAACCTGGAACTGCGGCCGCAAGTTGCAGCGATAGTCACCGCTGTGGGGTTTACGCCACCTTGTCGCCAAGGCGTTTCTTCATGGCCGCACTGATCTTCTCAATGAAGGATACGGGCTGTTCGTCCGGTCTGCGCCCCAGGCGGTCGCGCAGCAGTTGCAGGAAACGCGACATGCGCTGGAGCCTTTCCGTCTCCGTTCCTTCCTGCACTTTTTCCGGATCGACTTGCTCAGCCGAAGCGATATAGTTCCAGAGCATGAGCCGCATGTTGTCGACTGCGCCTTTCAACTCCGTCAGAAGCTCGACGTTAAGCTCGCCTGCGGCAGGCTTTGCGCTCGAGTCTTGGCCTTGCATGGCCAACCAATACAAATCGCCGTGCAAGTCCGTGAGCTCATTGGTAAGAGCCCGCAGATTGTTTACCAGTTCGTTAATAGAGTTCTTTACGTCTGATACCTTGGTCATTGGGGGAGTGCCTCTAACATCCTCTAGTGATTAGAATGCTCCCATCGCTTCAATCGTGCCGGTTAC
>Ga0126379_10002007_pt1 | contig 12733 bp, 7 predicted proteins | sample PanSoiMetPlot_24_FD_92640 | JGI IMG/M metagenome (GOLD analysis project Ga0126379, IMG submission 92640) | Tropical forest soil microbial communities from Panama - MetaG Plot_24 | ecosystem: Environmental > Terrestrial > Soil > Tropical forest > Bulk soil | place: Panama | collected 2016-02-17
TCGCCAGGAACCACCATTCTTTGTGAAGTTTCGATTCGGCAGTTGGGAGCTTATCTAAGATCTCAATAATGTCACGACGAATGCTGTCGGCTTCAGCGCGTCGCGCAGTCACGTACTCTGAAGGCGAACCACTTTGTTGCGACGCCATTTGTTCCTGGTGTGCGAGCAGGTCGAGTATGAACGCGGCATTGATGGACGTGTACCCGTAATCGCTTGCAACACCCTCCTGATGGCCTCTGCGATAGTAAGCGGCAGCACGATAGAGATTCTCGGCCTGACCATCCGCTTCCCACTTCCGTTTATAAATCGCGCCGCTTAATCCAAGTGTTTGTTGATTGCGCGTGGTGTCCAGGTCTTCGACTTCTGCGAGAATTTCCAGAGCGCGATCGTAGCGCGCGCTTGCCGGCTGGTCCGGGTCCTGATACGTGCATTCCGCTTCTTGCTGCGCCAGTTTCAAACGGAGATCGGGTTGCGTGGCAACTTGTGCGTTCATTCGCGCTCGACCAAAAAGACGTCGCGCATATCCGAATGATCGTTGCGATTTCAAAGCGCCGGCCAGCTTGGTCATTTCGAGCAAAGGCGCGCTTGGATTCTGCAGCATTTGTAACGCTAACTTCTCCAGATCTGTAGACTGGCCGCTTCCCATGGCTGGACTCCTTGAAAATCGGCAACAAGATATCACCAGGCCAGTTCAAACAATTCCACGATCTGGTCGGGGGCGGGAACGATGGGATTATTTTGGGGACTGCCGGACTCAAGCGCATCGGAAGCCATCTTGTGCAGCGATGCTCGAAACTTCTCGACGTCTCCTGCGCAGCATTCGCGAAGGCGCGGAACTTGCAAATCGTTGTTCAGGCGGGCTAGCCACTCCGCCAAGGACTCGCATGCCAACTCATCCGAACTCTTGTCGGCAACTATGCGCATTTCGCGCGCGATCTCCGCATAGCGAACTGCCGCACCAGGCCAGGAAAAGCTGGTGACTGTGGGAAGCAATACGGAATTCGATAGACCATGCGGCAGGTGGAACACCACCCCAAGCGGCCGGCTCATGCCGTGCACGAGACACACACTGGAATTCGTGAATGCGAGGCCGCCCTGCAGTGCTGCGAGTGACATCGCCTCCCGGGCTTTTTCATTTCCCGGATCCGACCACGCGGCGGAAAGATTCTCGTGAATCTTTGTAATGCAGGACAGCGCCACGGGATCTGTCAGCGGGTTTGCCTTTCGCGAAACGTATGCCTCGATTCCGTGGGTCAACGCATCGACACCAACGTGTGCCGTCAAAGGCTTCGGCATCGAGAATGTCAGCTCATAGTCCACCATGGCAACAGTCGGCATGAGCTTCGCGTCGAGAATCATCATCTTAACGTTGCGCGAAGTATCTGTGATCACGGCGACCTTCGTCGCTTCACTTCCTGTTCCCGCTGTCGTAGGCACGGCAACCAACGGCGGTCCGGGATTCGAAACTCGGTGGTATCCCTGAAATTGACTCACAGGTCCCGGATTCGCAGCCGCTACGCCGACCATCTTCGCTACGTCCAGCGCGCTGCCTCCACCGATCGCGAGAATGGAATCAGCGCCGAATCGGCTGAACCGCTCGGCTCCCGCAAGGACATTCTGATCCGTTGGATCCGGTTGGAATTCCGTGAACAGCTCAACCGCAATTCCTTTGGCGGCTAAAGTCGTACGCATCTCGCCAAGGAATTCCGACGACGCAAAAAAAGGATCGGAGACGATGAGCGTTCGTTGTGCGTGAAGGGAGGCCAGTAGGTCAGCTGACTGGGCGCGGCAGCCGCGTCCCGTAATGATGGCTTTGGGAGAATCAAATCGTGATGTCATGGATAAGTAATCAGCCGCGGAGCGATGAAAGCCCAACTTCAATTCGAGATGGCTAGTGAGCGACCCCCTGCCGCCGTCGGCGGCTCTCCCCCTCGTGAGGGGGAGACGCGAGCGTAGCGAGCGAGGGGGTCGCTCAAGCACCATCTCGAATTTCAGCCGTGGCTACCTTCTTCGCCGCTCCGACGGCTGGTCCTCCGTCCCGGAATTCTGATAGTCTTTTTGCCGCTATGTCAAACATCACTTCGCAACACGTCGAAATCAAGGTTGATGACGGAACAACGATGCTCGCATGGCTCGCGCAGCCGGCGGGCGAGAAACCCACGTGCGGGATCATGGTGTTCCCCGAAATCTTCGGTGTAAACGCTCACATTCGCGACGTTACCAATCGCTTCGCCGGTCTCGGTTTTTTCGCGATCTCTCCGGAGGTTTTTCACAGAACGGTGCCACCGAAATGGGAAACCAACTACACGGACTTCGCGGGTGCCATGCCGCATATGCAAGCAGTAAAGGAAGCAAGCCTCGAAAGCGACGTCAAAGCCACGTACAACTGGTTGAAGAGCAATACGCAGGCCGGCGATAACATCGCATCCGTGGGATATTGCATGGGCGGCCGTACATCGTTTCTCGCGAATTCGGCTGTGCCATTGAAAGCGGCGATTTCGTATTACGGCGGGAACATGCCGACCCTTCTCCATCGAACATCGAAATTGTCTGCGACCATGTTGTTTTTCTGGGGCGAGTTGGATAGTCACATCCCAGCCGAACACCGGACCCAAATTACGAAAGCTATGCGCGAAGCGAAGAAGGACTACATCGACGTTGTCTTCTCTTATGCCGATCACGGATTCTTCTGCGATGCGCGCCAAAGCTATCAGCCAGATGCCGCCCGACTCTCCTGGGACTTGGCTCAGGCGTTTTTGAAGTCACGATTGTGAAAACAACTCCGACGATCCGGGTCATCGGCGCAATCCGTGGCTCGATATGTTTGGTTGCCGCTTTCTTAATGATGCTGGACTCGGGATGCCGAAATGACAAGCCATCTGTAGGCCCGGCCGACCCGGAACCGGGAATTCCGCTCAGCTTAGCAACCCAGCGGGCCCAAGCCATCGAAGGTCTGAAATATGAGCTGTCGTTTTCCATCCCGGCCGATCCCGCACAGCCGGTCTCCGCTCACGCCGTCATTCGCTTCGCGACAAAAGATATTACCCGCCCCGTGGTGTTGGATTTCAGCCCCGGCGCCGATTACCTGAAGTCGGTTACGGTCGGCGGCAAGCCTTCTCACTATCGTCTCGTTAAAGATCACATCATCATTCCGAAAGAGGAAATCGCTTCAGAAGACAATGCGATTGAGATTACGTTTCGCGCCGGCGATGCTTCACTGAATCGGAATCCCGATTTCATGTACACGCTGTTCGTCCCGGCCCGCGCGCATCTCGCCTTTCCCTGTTTTGACCAGCCCAACTTGAAGGCTCGCTATGCGCTCGAGTTGGACGTGCCGGGAGGCTGGCAAGCCGTGGCGAACGGCGCAGAGACTTTCCACGAAACAGCGGGGGATCGCGTTCGCATCCGTTACTCGGAAACTCAGCCGATCCCGACTTACCTGTTCGCTTTCGCGGCCGGCAAGTTTCAGGTGGAGTCCGCAGAACGTAACGGCCGGTGGTATCGCATGTTTCATCGCGAGACGGACGCGAAGAAAGTCGAACGAAACAAGAAGGCCGTCTTCGATCTCCATGCTTCATCGTTGGAATGGCTCGAGAAGTACACCGGAATTCCCTATCGATTCGGTAAATTCGATTTTGTTCTGATTCCTTCGTTTCAGTTCGGCGGCATGGAACATCCTGGTTCGATCTTCTACAACGCCGCAAGCATATTGCTCGATGAATCCGCTACAGAAAATCAGATGCTCAATCGCGCAAGTACCATCGCGCATGAGACGTCGCATATGTGGTTCGGCGACCTCGTCACGATGCAATGGTTCAACGACGTCTGGATGAAGGAAGTCTTCGCCAATTTCATGGCTGCGAAGATCGTCAATCCGGCCTTTCCCAATGTGAATCACGATCTTCGATTTCTCGTGTCGTACTACCCGCCGGCGTATGCCGTAGATCGCACGGCCGGCACTCATCCTATACGTCAAGAATTAGCCAATCTTGATGAAGCAGGCAGCCTTTACGGCAACATTATTTATGACAAAGCGCCGATCGTCATGCGACAACTGGAACGCATTCTCGGGCCGGACAAGCTGCAAGACGGTCTTCGTGCTTATCTCAAGCAATTTCAATTCGGCAATGCGACGTGGCTGGATCTGATCGCGATTCTCGACGATCGAACCGATCTGGATCTGAAAGCCTGGAGTCATGGTTGGGTCGAGGAGGCAGGCAGACCTTCCATACGGACTGTCTTAGAAAGTGATCGCGTCGGATTCATACAGTCGGATCCGCAGGAAGGCAGGTCCTTGCGCTGGACGCAGCACATCGATGTGTTAATCGGAAGGAATCATACGGTCACGTCAGTCCCGCTCGATATTAAGGGCGAGCGTGCTGAAGTCAAAATTCCAGCCGGCATTTCGAAGCCGGACTGGATACTGCCTACGGGAGGCGGTCTGGCTTATGGCGATTTCACTCTCGATGATGCCACCCGTAGTTTCCTGCTTCACCAGCTTCCTGATTTGAAGGATCCGCTCACGCGCGGCGCGGCGTGGGTCACATTGTGGGAAGAGATGTTGGATCGGCGCGTGGGGCCATCGGATTTCATCGAACTGGCGATTCGCGCGCTGCCGCGCGAAGACACGGAACAGAACGTTCAGCTCACGCTCAGCTACGTCAGCGATATGTTCTGGACGGTTCTATCCGAGTTGCAGCGGCACGACATTGCACCACAGTTGGAGCAGATCCTGCGAGCGGGGCTCGATCGAGCGGGCTCTTCGACGATGAAGTCGACCTACTTCTCCGCGTTTCGATCCACGGTCACAACGACGGACGGGATAGCTTTTCTTGAACGCGTATGGAGGAGGCAGGAGAAGATTCCCGGACTCACGCTGGCTGAACCCGACGAAGCTGGGATGGCTCTCGATCTTGCGGTGCGTTCGGTGCCGGCTGCCGCCGCAATCCTGCAAGAGCAGCGTACTCGGTTTATGAATCCCGATCGCAAGGCGCGCTTTGAATTCGTAATCCCCGCGTTATCGGACCAGCAAGAAACCCGGGATGCATGGTTCGATAGTCTCAAAGATGTAAAGAATCGCCGGCGGGAGCCTTGGGTGCTGGAGGGTTTGCAGTATCTTCATCACCCCTTGCGAGCTGCGTCATCCGAAAAATATATCCGGCCGTCACTCGACCTGTTGATCGAGATTCAACGGACCGGCGATATCTTTTTCCCCACACGATGGATGAATGCAACATTGGGTGATCACAACACACGCTCTGCCGCCACGGTCGTGCGTGAATTCCTTTCCCAGCAAAAGAATTATCCGATTCGCCTCCGGCGCATTATCTTGCAGGCTGCAGACGAACTGTTTAGAACTGCCGGATGAAGACCAGCCGAATTCTGCGGGCAGGCATATTCCCCTCCTCGTGAGGAGGGGCTGCGGCATCAAGCAAATTTCGGCGCAGCCCGCCTTGGCGCCGCAGACGGGGTGGTCGCTCACAAGTCACGTTCCGGTTTGAGCGACCACCCCGGCCGCTGTCGCGGCCCCCCCTCCTCACGAGGAGGGGAATACGCGTTCCTGTGGTACATTTCCCAGTCATGCCCAAAATCTTGCTCTTCTCTTGTCTGATTCTGCTTTCCGCCTGCAGCAATACTTCTGCGGCAACGACGGTCCCCCCGCCCGTCGTCGACGAGCACGCCGGCTCCGACTCCGATCGGGTTGCCGTATTTGCCGGCGGCTGCTTCTGGGGAATCGAAGCGGTATTCGAACATGTGAAAGGCGTGAAGAACGCAATCTCCGGCTACAGCGGCGGAACGGCGGCCACAGCGCACTATGACATCGTCAGCACCGGCAAAACCGGACACGCGGAGTCCGTTCAGGTCCTGTACGATCCCTCGCAAATCACCTATGGACAGCTGCTGCAGATCTTCTTCTCTGTTGCGCACGATCCCACGCAACTGAATCGTCAAGGTCCCGATGAAGGACCGCAATATCGCTCTGCTATCTTCTTTGTGAATCCCGAACAACAACACATTGCGCAGGCCTATATCGATCAATTGAACCAGGCAAAGGTGTTCGGTAAACGCATCGCCACAGAAGTGGTACGACTGGATATGTTCTATCCGGCCGAAGCGTCTCACCAGGATTACGCGGCACATCATCCGAACGACCTTTACATCGTCATGAACGATGCTCCTAAGGTCGAACGGCTTCGACAGCAATTCGCGCAACTGTATCGTGGGAGATAAATATGGATCGCCGTTTTTTCCTTTTTGCGACCGGAGGTCTGAGCTTGTCGCCTTTCGTTCCGCAGAGTTCACAGCCAACCGAAGCCGCCAAGGACGTCACCCGGACCCTTGCACGGTATATCGTATCGGCAAAACCCAGTGATCTTCCCGCTTCTGTCCGAAAGGAAGCGGCACGCACGCTGTTGAATTGGGTGGGCTGCACGTTGGGCGGCTCGCGTCACGAAACGGTAAGCATTGCCATTTCGGCGATGGCTCTTTTTTCCGGGCCGGCACAGGCCAGCATTCTTGGCCGAAAAGAACGACTCGATATTCTGAATGCAGCGTTGATCAACGGCATCAGCTCGCACGTTCTCGATTACGACGATACGCATTCGCGCAACATCATTCATCCCGCCGGTCCGGTGATCTCCGCGATTCTGGCTCTCAGCGAACATCATCCGGTTTCCGGCAATGAATTCGTCAACGCCTTGGTCTTGGGTGTGGATGCAGAATGCCGTATCGGCAATTCCGTGTATCCGAAACACTACGATGTGGGATGGCACATCACCGGAACCGCCGGTGTTTTTGGCGCCGCGGCCGCATCGGGCAAATTGCTCGGCCTCTCCGAGCAACAGATGCTCTGGGCGCTCGGTCTTGCGGCGACTCAGCCTGTCGGATTGCAAGAAATGTTCGGCTCGATGACCAAGAGTTTTCATCCAGGGCGTGCCGCGCAGAATGGATTGACAGCCGCGTTGCTGGCTTCGAAAAATTTCACGAGCTCTGAACAAAGCCTGGAAGCAAAGTATGGTTGGGCAAACGTGGTGAGCGCAGCTCACAACTACGACGACATCACAAAAAGATTGGGTGAATCATTTGAGATCTCCAAGAACACGTACAAGCCCTTTGCCTGCGGCGTCGTGATGCATCCGACGATTGACGGCTGTATTCAGCTTCGAAATGAAAACAAACTGTCGGGCGACGAAATCGATCGTGTCGAGTTGAGAGTACATCCGCTAGTGATGCAGCTCACGAGCAAGAAATCGCCACAGACCGGCCTTGAAGGAAAGTTCAGTATTTATCACGCCGCCAGTGTTGCGCTGGTGGAGGGTGCCGGCGGAATCGAGCAGTTCAGTGATCGCGCCGTTCGCGATCGGACAATTGCGTCGCTGAGAGATCGCGTATCGACCGTTGTCGACTCGTCGCTGCATGGAGACCAGGTGCGGATCGCGGTGGTAACGAAGAACGGCCGCCGTCTGGAGAAATTCGTTGAGCATGCCGTCGGTAGCCTGGACCATCCGATGTCGGATAAAGACCTCGAAGCCAAATTTACGGGTCTGGCAAACGGCGTTCTACCGCCCGACCGGCAGCGCAAGTTGATGGATCTGTGCTGGAGTGTTGAAGGGCTACCGAAAGCAGCTGCAGTTGCAGACGCCGCCAGAGTCACGTGAGCAGAACTAAGAAATTTGAAATTGGACGATCCGGCACCTCAAATCCAAATTTGAGGGTTGGACCGCCCCAGCGACGGCGGGTCCAGTCCAATTTCGAGATTTCGGATTTCGGATTTGAAGTGCCGGGGTCGTGTACACTGGACTTTTGATCCCTCATGAATTTTCATCCGCTCATCCAAGAATGGTTTAACCGCTCGTTCAACCACGCCACGGAGGTCCAGCAGCTTGCCTGGAATGAGATTAGCCGGGGCGGGGATGTGCTCATTTCTGCGCCCACGGGCTCCGGTAAAACGCTCGCGGCATTCCTGTCCTGCCTCGACCGGCTGGTGCGGGTGGGTTTGGACGGTTCCCTTCTGGACGAAACATCGGTTGTTTACGTTTCTCCTCTGAAAGCGTTGAGCAACGATATTCAGAAGAATCTCGATCGTCCACTTCAGGAGATCGCAGCCCTCGCAAGCGAGAAAGGTTTGTTGCTGGCGCCAATCCGCGTCGCCGTTAGAACCGGCGATACTCCCATGTTCGAACGGCAACAGATGATCAAGCGGCCGCCGCATATTCTGGTCACTACTCCCGAATCTCTCTTCATCCTGCTTACGGCCGAACGCAGCCGTGAAATGCTGAAGACTACTCAGACGATGATCATCGACGAAATTCATGCGATGGTCGACGACAAGCGGGGATCCCACCTTTCTCTGTCACTCGCTCGTCTCGATGATCTCGTCGTAAAAGCCGGGCAATCGCCGCTTCAGCGAATCGGTCTGTCCGCGACCGTACGGCCGATCGAAGATGTCGCAAAGTTTGTTTCCCCGGACAAACAGCTTCGGGTTATCGACAGCGGCCATAGTCGAAAGTTGGATCTCGGCGTGGAAGTCCCAAAAGACGAACTCGGGGTCGTCGCCAGCAACGAAATGTGGGGCGAGATTTATGATCGGCTCGCAGAACTCATCCTGGCGCACCGCACCACGCTGGTCTTCGTAAATACGCGACGGCTGGCCGAACGTGTCGCTCACCACCTTGCGGAACGCCTCGGTGAAACGGCGGTGCTGGCGCATCACGGAAGTCTTTCGCGGCGCCTGCGTCTGGAAGCGGAGCAGAAACTCAAAAATGGCGAATTGCGGGCGGTCGTCGCGACGGCATCCTTAGAACTTGGCATCGACATTGGTTCCGTCGAGTTGGTGTGCCAGATCGGCTCACCGCGGTCGATTGCAGTGGCGCTGCAGCGTATCGGCCGTTCGGGACACCGGGTGGACCCGAACAGCGTTCCGAAAGGACGGCTCTTCGCAACCACACGCGATGAACTCATTGAATGCGCCGCGCTCGTTCATGCAATCCGCGCCGGCTCACTCGACGCTCTCGATATTCCTCCCTGGCCGCTCGATGTGCTCGCCCAGCAGATCGTTTCTGCGGCTGCTTGCGAGGCGTGGCCCGAGAATGACCTGTATAAACTCGTGTGCCGCGCTTACCCCTATCGAGAGCTTCCTCGCGCACAATTCGATTCCGTGATTGAAATGCTCTCGGAAGGCATCGCGACACAACGCGGACGAAGCGGCGCATTTCTTCACCGCGATCAGATCAACGGCATCGTACGCGGACGCCGCGGAGCGCGGCTCGCAGCAATCACGTCCGGCGGAGCGATTCCGGAGAACGCCAACTACTATGTAATTGCGGAACCCGATGAAACGATCGTGGGAACGCTGGACGAGGATTTTGCTGTTGAGAGTCTCGCCGGGGACGTGTTCCTGCTTGGCACGACATCGTGGCGAATTCGTCGAGTAGAATCGGGACGCGTGCGTGTCGAAGATGCGCACGGCGCCGCGCCATCGATTCCCTTTTGGCGAGGCGAAGCGCCCGGCCGGACCGTTGAACTCTCTGAAGAGGTCGCACACGTACGCGAACAAATCATGCAGCAGAACGACCCCGTCGATTGGCTCATGTGCGAGTGCGCTCTCGACCGGCGCGGCGCTGAACAGGCGGCGGTGTACATTCGCGCGGGAGCGGCTGCCCTTGGCGCTCTTCCAACCCAGGGAGTGGTCGTCGCAGAACGCTTTTTCGATGAAGCCGGGGGAATGCAACTGGTCATTCACGCGCCGTTTGGCGCTCGAATCAATCGCGCGTGGGGATTGTCGCTGCGGAAGCGCTTCTGCCGCACTTTCAATTTCGAACTGCAGGCGGCTGCCACCGATAACGGTATTGTCATCTCGCTGGGTGAGCAGCACAGCTTCCCTCTCGAACTGGTTTTCAACTTCCTGAACGTCGCCACAGTTGAAGAAATACTGACGCAGAGCGTGCTGGACTCGCCAATGTTCACAGCTCGATGGCGCTGGAACGCCTCACGTGCCCTCGCGGTCTTGCGCTTTTCTCGCGGCCGTAAAGTACCGCCGCCGATTCAACGCATGCGATCGGACGATCTGCTGGCAGCCGTTTTCCCGGACCAAGCTGCATGTGGTGACAACATGGTCGGCACCGAAATCCATATTCCCGACCATCCGTTAGTCACCGAAACTCTCCGCGACTGCCTGCACGAGGCAATGGACATCGACAGCCTCCGGTCAGTTCTCGATGCGATTGGAGCCGGTGAAATTCGCACCGTTGCTATCGATACGGCTGAACCGTCGCCGCTATCGCACGAGATCTTGAATGCGAACCCGTATGCCTACCTCGACGACGCGCCGCTCGAGGAACGGCGCGCTCGCGCCGTGCAGATGCGTCGGACACTCGGTTCCGAAGCCGGAGAAATCGGCGCACTCGACCGTGCTGCGATTGACGAAGTGTTCAGCGAATCCTGGCCGATCGTTCGCGACCCGGACGAGTTGCACGATGCACTGCTCACATTGATGGCCTTGCCTCCTGTTCCGGAGTGGAAAGCGTTCTTTGATGACCTCGCAAAAATGAATCGTGTACGAGTCATCCGGCGTGAAGGCCGTGAATTCTGGACTGCCGCCGAACGTTCGGCACTTATTGAATCGGAAGAAGGATCGGTTGCGACGGTGCGCGGTTGGATGGAATCGACGGGTCCGATGACGGTGACGAGTCTGGCAAACAAATTGGCTCTGCCACGTGATGTCGTCGAATCGGCGATGGCAAAGCTCGAAGCCGGCGGACAAGTGTTGCGCGGCCGGTTTACGCGTGAATCGAAGGCGGCCGACAGCGAAATCGAGTGGTGCAACCGTCGATTGCTCGCGCGGATTCACCGCCTCACCTTGGGCCGTTTGCGGAAAGAGATCGAACCTGTCACGTCGGCGGATTTCGTGCGCTTTCTGTTCACCTGGCAACACGTCACACCGGGTACCCAGCTTCACGGCGTAGACGGAACGCTTCAAATCTTGAAGCAGCTCCAGGGATATGAGATATCTGCCGCGGGATGGGAAGCGGAAGTCCTGCGACGCCGTATCGTGCGCTACACGCCGGAACTGCTGGATCGTTTGTGCCTTTCGGGCGAAGTCATGTGGGGCCGGCTCTCGCCACATCCATCGCTTGTAGTCGATACGACTGAGAGCACACGCACCCGTCGAATCAGGCCCACGCGCGTCGCCCCTGTCGCGATCTTCTTACGCGAAGACGCCTCCTGGCTACTCGAACCCGTTCCCCACTCCAACGGGATTTCACAATCAGGCCGGGAGATTTTCGAGGCTTTGCGCCACCGCGGCGCTTCATTCTTGCCGGACCTGGCCAAAACGACAGGGTTGCTCACCAGTCAAGTGGAAGACGGACTTTGGGAACTTGCCGCCGCCGGAATTGTAACGGCCGACGGCTTTGAAAATCTCCGCGCCTTAGTCGATCCGAAACGGCGGCGAGGCGAAGGAAGCTCGCGACTCAAGATGCCCCGGCATGCGGCCGGCCGGTGGGCATTGCTTGAATTTCCAACTTCAAATCCCTCCATGGACGAACGTGCCGACGCATTTGCACGCCAGCTCTTACTGCGCTGGGGTGTCGTGTTTCGCGACTTGCTGGCGCGTGAAACGCTGGCTCCCGCCTGGCGCGACCTGCTCGTCGCGCTGCGACGGATGGAGGCTCGCGGTGAAATCCGCGGCGGCCGGTTCGTCTCCGGTTTTCTAGGCGAACAATTCGCAAGGCCCGAGGCGGTCGATCTCCTGCGTTCCGTGCGAAGGACAACTCCGTCCGAATCGACGTTGAGCATCGCCGCTGCCGATCCACTCAACCTGCTGGGTATCGTGCTGCCGGGCGCGCGCATCAGTCCGCTCGCTGCACAAAATGTCGAGCTCGCCGGGGGCCTGTCTCTTCGGGAGAGAACGGGCGCTTAGAAGCGCTTTCCGTTCCATGTTCAGAATGCATCCTCGTATACTGCCAAGATGCGCCCCGTGATACTCCATGTAGACGATAGTATCGAGCTGCGCCAGATTGGACGAGATGATGCTGTAGAACTCACGGAGCTGATCGATCGCAACCGTCCATATTTGAAAGAATGGCTGCCCTGGTTGAACAACAGCTCAAGCCTTGTCGACACGGCGCGATTTATCGGCCGGTCAATCGAACAGGCTGAAGATCACAACGGACTCACACTGGGAATTGTGTGCGACGGAAAACTGGCTGGTATCATCGGACAGCATTACGTCGATTCACTGAATCGACGTACTGAGATCGGTTATTGGATTGATGCCGAACATCAGGGCCGCGGCATCGTGACGCGGGCGACAGCGCGTCTCACGGATTACGCATTTCGAGAACAGGACTGCAATCGCGTTATCCTGCATTGCGCCGTCGGAAACGTGAAGAGCCGCGCGGTAGCCGAACGGCTTGGATTTGTGCAGGAAGGAATTTTGCGTGAGGCCGAGTGGCTGTACGACCACTATGTCGATCTTGTGGTGTACTCCATGCTCAAACGCGTGTGGGTGACACGACGAAACGGATCCAGGTCGTAGCCGGCTTACGCGCCGCCCGTTTTGTGTTAATTTATCTGAGTTCGCGGCCCCATCGTCTAGCGGCTAGGACGTGGCCCTCTCAAGGCCAAAACACGGGTTCGATTCCCGTTGGGGCTATTTTCCTTGCATCCAGCAAAGTCCAGCACTGCCAGAGACGGATCAAAAACCCAATGAAGCTACGGGATTTGTTTTTCA
>Ga0126379_10002008_pt1 | contig 12714 bp, 11 predicted proteins | sample PanSoiMetPlot_24_FD_92640 | JGI IMG/M metagenome (GOLD analysis project Ga0126379, IMG submission 92640) | Tropical forest soil microbial communities from Panama - MetaG Plot_24 | ecosystem: Environmental > Terrestrial > Soil > Tropical forest > Bulk soil | place: Panama | collected 2016-02-17
AGAGTAATTTTGTCGAGGAGCACGTTGAGTATTCAAACGCGTTGCATTCAGTCTTGAAGCAGCAAGCGCCATATTTTGTCGGACCTATGGCCCGATACAATTTGAACTTCGACCGGCTCTCACCACTGACACAGGACGCCGCGCGGGACATCGGCCTTGCACCAGTTTGCCGTAATCCCTTCAAGAGCATTATCATCCGCAGCCTGGAAGTCCTGTATGCTTGCGACGAGGCCTTGCGTATCATTGCGCAATACGAACCGCCGGAGAGTCCAGTCGTTGACTTTCACATCCACGCCGCCAGCGGCTGCGCTTGTACAGAGGCACCGCGGGGGATTTTGTATCACCGCTACCGCATAGACGAGGCAGGAATTGTTCGTGATGCGAAGATCGTTCCGCCAACATCGCAGAATCAGAAGATTATTGAACAAGATTTGTCGCATTTTGTGCCCAAATTTCTAACGCTTCCCGACAGAGACCTCGGTTGGCGATGCGAGCAAGCCGTACGCAACTATGATCCGTGCATTTCCTGTGCTACACATTTCCTTAAGCTCGAAATCGACCGCGGATAGTGGGACAGCAGCGGTGTTAAGGGTTTGAGTCTCTGCGGTGGTCGTCAGAGATGCTTAGCGGGGTCATGAGTCACTCATCAAAGGTTCTAGTAGTTGGCATTGGTAACGCGTATCGCCATGACGATGCTGCTGGATTAGTGCTCGCTCGTCGCCTCAGAGACCAGGCTCTCAGCTATGGTGAAGTACACGAACAAACCGGAGAAGGAACAGCCTTGATGGACTTGTGGAAAGGCACTGAGCGCGTTGTTGTAGTCGACGCAGTTCAATCAGGAGCGGTTCCGGGTACAATTCATTGTTTCCACGCTAATGAGGCTCCTTTGCCAGCGCCAATTTTTCGTGACTCGACACACGCATTCGGACTCGTGGAAGCTGTTGAGCTAAGTCGCGCGTTGAAACAGCTTCCATCCAATCTTCTTATCTACGGTATCGAAGGCAGTAATTTCCAAGCTGGAAGCGGATTGTCCGCTGCCGTCCTGGACGCGGTAGACGATCTAGCAAGAAGACTGCAGCAAGAAATTCAAAAGATGTAAGCCGACCCGCCCACTATGTTTCTTGGCAACGCCATCCAGTCCCTCTAATGCTCATTTTCGTTTCCTTCCTTAAGTTCCCTTTTCAACCACTTCGTACTCGCCCTCGATTGCGTAGCCCTTCCTGTACACATCGTCTGAGACCCGGTATGGACGCATTCCGTCTTTTCTGAACTCCTTGATCTCGGGACATCTCGGTTTGCAGGTGAGCTGATACATTTCCCCCCAATTTCCCGGTGAACCTGATGTCGGACGAGGTTACTACGAAATGTACCGTACGGCATTCCTCGCACCTGATGCCCATGTGGATCGGCATGACTGATCACCATCACTTCAAGACTCAAGCAGCTCTGCGAGGCGAGTCCTCGCAGTCGAATCTTTCTCTGTCACCAGATTTCTCGATTGCTGGCCTCGACACGACCATTACCCCTTCGATGGGGTCACAAACTACACGTAGATGCGGTGCGCAGGCTCCGCAAAGCCAATAGCGCTGCACCGTTCGATCCGGCAATTCGATCACAATCCACTCACCTTCGTAGAGGTTCAGAAAATCTGCGGTACAGTTTGGATTAGCACAGTTAAGAATCATCAGCACCTCCCTGAGTTAAAACAACCAGCGGGCGGAGCACGATCTCGCGGCTGATGCTGCTTTTTCTCCTGCTTCTTCCACTTCGCCCAGTGTACCTTTTGAGCAGCGGTAATTCGTCTCCGGCCAGCGGCCGACATCCTCCGTCGCGTCTAATGAAAAACCGTGGAGGCTGCCAACTCTGGGCGTTCACCTTTGAGTATGAGCGCAATGACTACAGATGCCAGCAAACCAGGATGTTCCTGTAGGGCCACGGTCGCGCAATCGCGACAAAGGCTTCTATGATGCTGGGGATTGGGGTATTCTTCAATGACCACCTCTGCTCTATCCGCGCATTCTTCACAGCGTGATCTGTCGATTCCAGGAAAATGTCTGCGGATTGTAGGCATACTGGCCTCCAATTACATAAGAGCGCTCCCGCGAGGGATTTGCTGTGACTGCAATCACCGAATTGGGTAGTCACACACACATCCATACACGTACTATTGCATTTTGATCTGGCCAGCTACACTCACGTGAATGTGAGTTCCGGAATTTATGGCACGCTTTTCGGCAAATTCTGTCACGGTCTGCCGCCGCAGAACGTATCCTTAGCTTCGTTCTGAAAAATCATCGAAGAATGTGCGCAGGATCACGGAAAGCGCTAGCAAGACTATGTTACCTAGTAGTTAGGCCGGGAGTCCTCCGAAAGACAGCACTCAACCTCTGCAGGCCAAGCGGGCGTGAGCGCGGGGACACCCGGCATATACAAGCAAGTTACGCGCATCGGGGGGAGCTCTACGATGCATGCAATCTGGATGCGACCAGTTCAAGCCGCCGACGGGCGCATTTAACCGGATGTTGGAGCGGCGCGCTTCTTGTCCAGCTGCTCGCGGCTCTAGGCGATCTGGACCGCCAGCATTTCAGGTCTTCGAATTCCTGAACAACCTCCGTTCTGCACGGGCGCGTGGTAGAAGCGGTAGCCGTACCGAAAACTTCCGAAGGAGGCTAGACAGATGAACCGGTTGACGAAGCACTTGTAGCCCCGGCTTATCCTTGTTTTGAGCTTAGAGATCAGTAGAAGATTGCAAAAATCGAAAGTGACCACGGCAGCGGAGCACTTCTCAGGAGCGGACCATTTTCTCCAAAGCTGGTTTGTTACGAATGACTAAAGTGGAGCCCTTCACTTGCAGCCATTGCCTCTTCTTGAAATCTGAGAACAAGCGGCTCACGGTCTCGCGTGTCGTGCCAATCATCTCCGCAATTTCTTCGTGCGTGAGCGTGAGCTTGGACTGGCGAAGTAGCGTAATAGGTAGCACATAAATGGCGTCATCCAATCCACAGCGTTGCAATAAGCATGGAAGGATCTTACGGAGCGGAGGTTGTCTCGGCAGCTTGCAGGCCTAAAGCGGCGCGTTCGCCATTGATCAGTACGGTTCCAGCATCTACGAGCTGCTGACCGGTGCAATCGTAGCTTTCGTAACAGCGCAAGGCAGGGAATGGGAAAAAGAATTCCACCGCTATCGAACTGGCGGTGGCAGCGGACTTGCCAACGACGTGAATATTCGTACTGAATCCGATTCCATCGAACTGCGAGTCGTCTTTTATATATCCCAACACCGGACGAATAAGGTGAGCAATGTGATCGTCAAAGGCCAGAGCAGCGAGGCGGTAGCGCGACCCACCCTGAGTTTCCTTGAGCGCGGTGTTCATCGAGAGCTCCAGGTAGGCTCCCTTACGGAAGGCCACGAACGATGGCGACGCGTAAGAAACGAAGTGAGCTTGGGGATCGAGTTCCTTTACCAAGGCACTTACCATTGCCGAGTTTGCCGCTTGCAAAGACGCGAGAGCCTCGCGGGAAATGTTACGCGGCGTGCTTTGGGGATGCATGGGTTGCAAAGGATTCGCGTTTGGCAATCCGAGGGCAGCTACGGTCGCCTGTTCCCGTGTTTGGCGCGTGACGTCGTCGGTAGCCGGATTATTCCTGACCACTTCGACGGAGGGTGAAGCGACGGGCGTTGCCGGGTCGGGATCTGCAAGCCGAGTCTGAGCCGCAAGTTGCGGGCCTTGTCCATCCAACCAAATCGTCACCTGCTGAGCGTTGAGGTAAAGCTCACTCTTCAGAAGAGCCGCCTGCCTAACATGGTCGTCCTTTGCTCCAATTAACCGAACCGCAGCTTCTTGAGGCAGAACGGCAACAAAGTTCTCGGGATGCTCAACAGGAACGTCCATCACCTTACCGAGGATATGGTGAGAGACTTCGAATGCATAACCCTGCACATCGGGATTAGATTGGAATCGAGGAACTTCAACTCTAAGAATCGGGAGAACGATGGCGTCGAATGTAGCTTTGGCGCGCTGCTCGGGGCTCATTTTCTCCGCCGAATAGGCGGCATAGTAGTTTCCTGTAATTTCCAAAACGGTCCGGCCTTTGTAGCGGTCAAAGCGAATGGAGCGTTGATCGGCTCTCTTTTGCTGCTGCTCGTCGAGATCCAAACGGCGGCTCAGATAAAAAGAGTACTCAGTCGGAATCGACAACACGTCCACGCCTAAGGTTTTGAGGTCGTCGTTGTATTGCAGCTGGAGCGCGCGTAATTGAGCATCTTTTATTTCCACAGGCAATACGACCTGAGCAGAGGCGCCGAAGGTTGCTGCCAGCACAATGATGCTAATTAAACCGGAGAGAGCGATAAGCGAGTTATTGATTTTTCGCATAGACCGAACCTGTACTGTGATACGGCGGATCGGAAACTGCACGGATATACGCGATCAGCGCCTGAATATCTGATTTGCCCAGAGTATAGCCATAGGGCGGCATGAGTGGTGACTTATTTAGTGCCGGGCCGCCGTGACTGACAATCGCAACCAAGTCAGCGTCGGAAATCTTATTCAGCATGTCGCCCTCGGTAAACGGATGTGGCTTGACCTCGAGATTGTCGTAATTGGATACGCGCTCGGGAGTAGATTCGAGATTATGGCAGCGATCGCAGTACAAATCGGCTAGCTGCCGTCCAAGAACTTGCTGGCAGCTGAGTGCAATCTCCTCCACTTTCAAGATAACTGGTTTCTGCTTTTTGTTCAGCGTGGTTGCCGTGATCTGATAACGGCCCGCCATGCTGCCCAGAGACACGTTAGTTGTTACCTGTCCGTTTGCATCGGTGAGACCGGTGGCCGCATCGAAATGAACACCCGTGGGCCCGCTAAGTTCGACAAGCGCACCAGCGATTCCGTTCCCTTGCTCATCGTTCACCTGAATGACGATGGGCTGCGGCAGTGTGGCTCCTACAGCTGTTACTTGCTTTCCTCCACTCGACTCAACCAGGGCGGCACCGAATGCGGTTGGCTTGAGCTCAGCTGGTGCTGTTGCTTTGCGCGAACAGGCTGGGGTGACTAAGGCCAGTGAAAACAAACTCGTGATGACAATAAGCCGGTTCATTTCTTCGCCTCCTGCTTGCCGGAGCCTCTAAGACTCATGAGGTAGGCGGTGAGGGCGCGCGCGTCCTCGTCAGCCATATTGCGGTTGGGCTCGGTCGTTCCAGGGCGAAGTGCCTGAGGATTTTTCAGCCAGCCGTAGATCCAGGCTGCATTCAGACGCGTGCCGACGTGACTCAGGGTCGGGCCGATGTAGCCCTTGTCGGTTTTGGCGTCAACGATGTGGCAGGACTGGCACGCAAATTTCGAGTAGAAAAGCTGCTTTCCCCTCTCGACCTGTGCTGCCGAATAGCCGGTGAGCGGCATAGAGTCGCGGTCTAACCTGGGGCTTTGATAGACAGTCATGATGTAGTCGGTCAGCTCGTTGATTTCGCTGTCTGTGAAATTAAACTTCGGCATGCGGCGGATCAGGGCAGGGCGCAGGGTATTGGGATTCCTCAGGAACTCCTGCAACCAGGAACGCTGTACGGAGCTGCCCTCCCATGTGAGGTCCGGCGCCATGTCACCACCACGGCCATTTATGCGATGGCAACTGAAGCACGCCAGATCGCGCATCAGTGGACCGGCTTTTCCTGCCGGCTCATAGCTTGATTCGGGAAGCGCAGCCACGGCGAGCGCCGGTGGCAAGTTGTGTGAGCGCTCGTTGAATGAAAGCAGAGCGATGGTGAGCGCGTCTACCTCGGTGGCACTGAAGTGGTACTGGGGCATCTTCAGCCCCGGGGAGAAGGCGCGTGGATTGCGGATTTTTCCTGCAATGTATTCCGGCAGGGTATGAGACATCCGTTCGAGGAAGATCAGCTGATTGACGGGTTTGCTGCCAATGCGGCTCAATTCGGGAGCAAAGTCCTCCGGTTTCTTGATTCCGCCGATCTCGTGGCATGAAGCGCAGCCATAATCGATCACCAGGCGCTTGCCGTGGACAACTTGCTCAGGGGTAGCCTGATCAAGATGAACTTTAGCCACTAGATCGGAATCGCTTTTCGCTAGCAGGAATCCAGACAGAGTGGCGATCTGCTGGTCGTTAAAGCGATAGTGTGGCATGGCAGTATTGGCGTCGTAGACACGCGGGTTCTGTAGCCACGCTTGCAGCCATTCCGGTTTCACCTTATTTCCGACGCGAGTTAGTTCTGGTCCGATGTCGCCTCCCACCAGATTGCCGGCAGCATTCTGCATGGCGTGACAAGAAGCGCAGAACGACTCGCCGTAAAGGCTCGGACCAGCGGCGGGGTCCGAGGCAGCCTTTTGTGAAACCGTAAGCATATCGCCTGCGACGGGCGTGCTATTTGCAATCAGAAAGGCGGACATGTCGCGAGCGTCGGCATCGGTTAATTTGAAATTTGGCATCGTGGCCGAGGCGGCGTAGGCTTCGGGATCTTTCAGCCAGGCATAAATCCATTCGCGTGTGGTCTTGTCAGCAATATGGGAGAGCGAGGGCGCATCGGTCGTGCCTTTGAGAATGCTGCCCTCGGTCAATTTCACGGTATGACAGTTCACGCAATCGTAGCGTGCGAGCAGGTGCCGTCCGAGATTCAATTGCGGCGTTCCCGGGAGTGAAACGCGATGGCACTGACCACAAGAAGATTCGATGAACTTGGCCGGCAGTATGGGCTCTTCCCAGGCGAGCGAGCTGCTGTGCGCCTCCTCGAACGTAGTGGCCGGTCCCTGGCCACGGTGGCACATCACGCATCCAAACTGGTCCACTCGGTGCGGAATGACCGGATGCTTGCGAAACGGCTGTGTGCTGACATCCTCCAGAGTGGCTTCCTTTTGCGCAACGTGACAGGTCGTGCAGCGATCAACGACACCGAGTTCAGGCAGCCATATCTGCTGAACATCGCCCTGAAAGTGGCGTTCGAGGGTGACTGCATCGCCCCGGCCGCGAATCATCCTTAGGTAGCTCTTCTGATAATGCCGCCACTCACTGAGATGGTTTTTCAAGGGTGCGATAGCCAATGAGATCAGCAGGAGCAGACTCACTACACCAAAGGCACGCACGCTGTCACCAAACAACAGACGCCAGAGGCGAGCGACTTTTTCCTTCAGAGTCACGTCAATACCCCTCCCAAGGCCAGACCCAGGACCAGCCGGGACCACGGAAGAACGTCCCGATCGCAGTTAGTACAACCAGTTCAAACAAGAACCAAGTCATGATCCAGAAAGAAAGTGGCTTGGTCGCGAGGTAGCGCCTCGCCGGCGAGCCAGATTCGGGTGAGCTGTAGGCCGCGACCGCCATCAGCGCGGCCATAATCAGAGTAGGGACCAGTGCTGCATAGAAATGGAAGACGAACAGGAAGATAGAAAGGGCGATCGCTACTACGCCGAAAATTCGGAGCCGCCGGCTACGGTCTTTCAGGAAGAAGCCTTCGGCTTCGACGTTGATATTGAAGTACGGAATGACGATTAAGGCAATTACGACCAACCCTGGAGCGAGCACTCCGGCAACTACAGGAGGAAAGTAGTGGAGCATCTCCTGTAGGCCAAGGAAGTACCAGGGAGCTTTTGCGGGATTGGGCGTATGCGAAGGGTCGGCCAGACCTTCCAGAGGCGCGTTGAATAGCAATGCGATGACTACCAGGAAGATCACAAAAAGTTCGATCGCGACGGCGGCTCGAAACAGGGCCTCGGGAAAAGTCTGCACTTGGTCTTCGTCAGCAACTTTGACTTGCGCGGAGGTACGGCGAGTAATAAAGGCAACCCGTACGGGAGATTTTTTCGCGTTCGAATCGACCTCGGTAACGAAATCTTTGGCGTCGCTCATTGCGCCTCCCGGGGTGTGGCGGCTGCTACGGGGGCGCGCCTGCGTGCCGCTGCCGGTTCACTGGAGTGGGCATAGAGACCACCATCTTTCCGGATACGCCAGAAATGAACGGCAATAAAGAAGATGGCGGCTAGGGGAAGAATCATGCAGTGCAGTACATAGAAACGCAGCAGCGCATTGGCGTTCACCGCATTGCCACCTAGCAAGAGAAAGTGAATCTTTTTGCCCAGTAGTGGCACCGCCGACGCAATGTTGGATCCTACCGTTATGGCCCAGAACGCGAGTTGGTCCCAGGGAAGAAGATATCCGGTATAGCTGAGCAGCAAGGTGATTAGAAGAAGGACGATTCCGATTACCCAGTTGAATTCACGAGGTGGCCGGTACGCGCCCCGATAAAAGACTTTAAACATGTGCGCGAAAACAAGGAAAACCATGGCGTGGGCCGACCACCGGTGGAGGTTCCGCAGAAACAATCCTGACGAGACAACGAACTGCAAGTCTTTCGTATCCGCATAAGCCTGCGGTACTGAAGGATGGTAGTAGAGCATCAGCAGAATTCCGGTGGCAACCAGGAGCAGGAAGGTGCCGAACGTCAATGTGCCCAAATACCAGGTCGCGCTGAAGCTGAGCATGCGCCGGCGCACCTTAGTGGAGAACAGGTGCAGAAAGACGTTCTGCTGGATGGCCAGAGAGCGGTGCAACGTGCTAGTTCCGGTGCCGCTGCGGAAAATTGAACGCCAAACTCGGCTTGCACGCACTTGCTCGAAGTAGTGCGATGTGTCCATCTTCAAACCCTCACAAACTGCATGGGACGAACGTCAGTCGAACGGTCGACCATGAGATCGCCGTCATCGCTTATCCACATGTGTTTCCAGGGCAGCGGTTTGGGAGCAGGCCCTTCAATTTTTTCGCCGTTTTGACGAAATTTGCTACCGTGGCAGGGACAGACAACCATTCCTAGTTCCGGTTTCCAAGCAGTCACGCAGCCCAGGTGCGTACAGACTGCACTCAACGAAAAGAAACCTTCCTGCGCATGGATGATGTAAATACCGGAGTTTACGTCCAAGGTGACCGAATCCAAGGGATAGCTCTCCGGCTTGCCTGCATTGATTACCGGGGAAGGCTCAAAGAGCACATTGGGAGCCAAGAATTGGTATGCAAATACCGTGGTGCCGGCAGCGGCAATGCTCAACGAGCCGAGGCCCAGCTTGACAAAGAATTGCCGCCGATTGAGGTCATCTATCGCATCTGTACGTGCCTTGCCCTTTTCTTGGGACATAGCTATCTCATTGCTCCTGCGGGCGTAGAAATTGTCAGCCTAGGCCGCGCCGCCGGGCTGATCGCTTCCACGGAAATCAGGCCGGTCGGCTCTGGCGGAATAAGGTTGTAAGACTCCATAGTGATGGTGCCCACCGGACAACGCATCGCGCACAGGCCGCAACGGATGCAGCGGGTCTCGTTCTTCAGCATGGCCGTGCCCGTTAACCTTCCGAGCTCATCGGCAGCCACCTCGTCGAGTTCGACGCCAAACAATTCCTGGTTTTCGCGGATGTGCTGCACGGTGTCCGGAGTAAACTCGATGCGATCCAGAGAAACCAGTTCCAGGCATTGCTCGGGACAGACGTCGACGCATCCGCCGCAGAGAATGCACATAGTGCCGTCTTCCCGAATACCCTCGAAAACCGTGTTCGTCCAGCAGTGCAGGCAGCGCCGGGCTTCCGCTACTGCGGTCTCAGCGTCATAACCGACCTCAACTTCCGTGACCCCGGTACGGCGCTCGAGCGGCAGCATGGGAACGGCCTGTCGATGGATATCGAGGTAGTCCAATGGCATCGCATGGCGCTGCAGAATTTCTACTTCAAGGAGGGGCTGCGGATGCTTGTGGCCGCGTAGGTACTCATCAATGCCGACAGCCGCGCGCTTGCCGTCGCCGACACTGTCAATAATCAACCTGGGGCCGAATACACAATCGCCACCCGCGAAGATGCCAGGCGCCGAGGTCATGAGCGTCTGAGGATTGACGGAGATCAGGCCGCGGGCAGAAATCTCGACCGCATCTTCCGGCTTCAGGAAGTCCAGGCGGGGTGCCTGCCCGATTGCCATGATGATGGTGTCACATGCAAGCTGGGTTTCCGTTCCTTCGTAAAAGGTGGGATTAAAACGTTTGTTCTGGTCGAAGACCCACTTGGTCTTGAGCGCTTCGAGAGCCGTAACTTTCCCGTCCATTCCTATGACCCGCTTGGGGCCCAGGCCGGGATGCAGGATGATGCCCTCGGCCTCAGCCTCCTCAATTTCTTCCAACGCAGCGGGCATCTCGTCTCGGCGTTCCAGGCAAACGATATTTACTTCGCGCGCGCCCATGCGCAGGGCCGAAAGAGAAATATCAACCATTTCGCGGGTGGCGACGGCCGCAACGTTTTCCTCGGAAGGCTCGACGTCTTCGACGCCCGCGGCGTGCTGCTTGAGAACTTCACGAGCCGCTGAGCGCGCGACATCCATGGCAACGTTCCCCCCGCCAATGACAATCACCTTCTGACCGATGGTGAACTTGTAGCCGAGGTTTACGTTCAGAAGAAAGTCGATGCCTTTATGAACACCGTCGAGGTCCACGCCGGGAATACTAAGGTCGCGACTGCGATGGGCTCCAACGGCAAGCAGCACAGCGTCGAAGCCTTGCTGGCGCAGGTCGGAAATCATGAAGTCGCGCCCCGCTGCCTCGTTCAGCCTGAGCGTTATATCGCCAGTTTCGAGTATTTCGCGAACCTGCGATTCGACGACATCACGCGGCAAGCGGTATTCGGGGATGCCGAGATATAACATTCCACCGGGGACAGGCGAGGCCTCGAATATGGTGACGGGATATCCCATTATTGCCAGATCGTGCGCGGCAGAAAGCCCCACGGGCCCGCCACCTACCACGGCAACTTTATGCGGCAATTGCTTCTGGACGCGGCCTGCGTTGATGTCGACGCGGTTTTTCGACTCGGGTCCGTAACGCTCGGTGAGAAATCGTTTGAGTGCGCGAATGGCAATGGGTCGGTCGATTTCTCCGCGGCGGCAGGCAGTCTCGCAGGGATGAGCGCAGACTCGTCCGCAGATGCTGGCCAGCGGGTTGGGGTCACGAGCCAGCCGGTAAGCTTCTTCGAAGCGGCCTTCGGCAATCAAGCCTACGTAGCGCCCGGCATTCGTATGGGCTGGACAGGCCATCATGCACGGGAAGTTCGTGTGCAGCCAATCCGCGTCGACTTTCTTGTCTTTGTATCGCTTGAGCATCAGAAAACCGTTGCCTCGGGTGATCGCCCGGGCGGCGGACGTTAAGAGCGCCGTCTTCTCTCGCTCCGGGAAAAGTTTGGGGAACAGGGCATGCTGCACCGTTCCCCGATTCGCTATTTGCTCAAGCCAAAGTCTGCTTTGGTGTCACCCGACACCGTGACCGGCTTCGATTGAGGCTTGGCACCTTCATGCCAGGCCGTCAGCGTGTAGCTTCCGTCGGGAACGTTGTCAATCTTGTAGTTGCCCGATTTGTCACTGGTGGCGAAGTAAGGTGTGGGAACCACGATGATGTATCCCGCCATTTCAGGGTGAACGTTGCACAGCAGGGCCACGGATCCTGGGTTGTCGAACTTAAAGGACCGCTTCTCGCCTTGTGGCCACGTCCCGAGATTGTGGCCGAGCTTCTTATTCCCGCTGATCGACGTCCAGAAAACGTTGTGGGCGACCTTGTCACTGTTGAGGAAGTCCACCGTCGTTCCCTGTTGCACGGCTAGGACGTGCGGCTGGAACATGAGTCCCTTCTGGTCCATCACGGGACGCTCGGATGGAGCCGGGAAGGTTTTGCCCGGTATAGCGTTCACGTAGACAACGGACTCGCCGCTTACACCCGATACTTTACCAGCGATGGTTCCTGCACTCGCTACCAGGCTAGGTACTAAGACTGTTGCAAGCAGTACGACAAAATTGCGCTTCATGATTTCTCCTTGGTACGAAAATTTGGGAGGGCAAAGGCTGTCCTCCGGTATGTCAATAAACCCACTCCAACCCAGCCACAGCCTGGTTGGTACGTAAAGGTCCGGCGATCGGAATGCCAGTCTTCGTGTCATAGACAATCTGCTGCGGACGGATTTGATATTCAAATGACGTTTTGATATTGGCGTGAATGAGAAATTGTATTCCGGGCGTGAAACGGTTTCGCGTAGTACTGGCCGGGGAGAAGAAATTCGCATTGGGCGAGTCCTGCGGCGAGCCGACTCCATTAAGGAAGTCCGCCGTGGACTGCACCCGGTCCCAGCGCATGATGGCCATCAGCCAAGGAAGGGCGAGATAGTCGGCCTCTATGAACCCGCCACTGAAATGCGCTGGGACACCGGAAATGAATCCGGTTGGTGCTGCGGCGCCAACGGGAGTAAAGGGCAAAAGGTTCTTGTCATGCCCATACATGGCAACTCCAAACACGTTGAAGGTACGATAGTTGAAATTGAAATCACCGCCCACCCGGTAAAACGGCTCACGGGCGGTGATCACGTTCGGGGTAGTTCCATCGGTGAGAACTCCACTGGTTCGTTGCACGGAGCGGCCATAGAAATAGAATGTGCCCAGGCTGATAAAGGTGTGATCGTGCGGACCGGTCGGGCCAGCCGCCTGGATCTCTTTGCGGACAGCCGGGTCACGCTCCAGGTTAAAACGATAAGAAAATCGACCGTACAGATCCTTGAAGTTGGAATCAGAAAAGATACCAACCTGCGGCGAGACATTCGAACCCGGTGCGGTCGTTCCGCTGGTGTTTTGATTGATCGCGGCCAGGGAATAGTGATAACCACGGTAGGTCCGGCCGCCGCTGATCTCTACTCCTTGTCCAGGACTTGA
>Ga0126379_10002009_pt1 | contig 12711 bp, 11 predicted proteins | sample PanSoiMetPlot_24_FD_92640 | JGI IMG/M metagenome (GOLD analysis project Ga0126379, IMG submission 92640) | Tropical forest soil microbial communities from Panama - MetaG Plot_24 | ecosystem: Environmental > Terrestrial > Soil > Tropical forest > Bulk soil | place: Panama | collected 2016-02-17
ACATGCTGGCAATTGTCGATCACCTCGCCGGTCCCGGGGTGCTCGTACGATGAGGCTCGTCCGCCAACGTAAGGACGGCGCTCGAACACCGTGACGGCAACGCCGGCCTCGGCGAGCGCGCAGCCGGCGGCCAATCCGGCCAGGCCGCCGCCGACAACTCCAACCCGTTTCACTATGTCGCTTCGCTCCAAAACTAACCTTCGCCGCAGATTCACGCAGATGAGCGCAGATCAAAATCTACCGCGGATCAACGCGGATAAACACGGATGAAATTTGACCTTCAAGAGGAATGATCTGTCGTTTCCTTATACGCGTTCATTCGCGTGCATTCGCGGCTAGTCCTTTTTTGATCTCGCGTCCTTCTGCGTTCATCTGCGGCTAATCCTGCCTTTGGCTCTTTCTCCGTGTCCCTCTGACTCCGTGGTGATTTTGATTATGTAATGCGCAGCAGAAAGCCGCGGGCGAGTACTCTCAGTTTTTCCCAGAGGGTAAGGCTCACTCGTTCCGTGACCACATCATAATCGCGAGCGGCTATCTTCTTGAGCAGGCGGCTGTAGATCTCCACCAGGACCCAGAGAGCAGCGCGGCTGTCTGAATCGATCAGCTCCATCAGCCACTTGGCGGATCCGTAATAGCGGCGCGCTCGCTCCGCCTCGTACTCCAGCAGGGGACGCAGTGCAGCCACGCGGGCAGGATCGCCCATGCCTGCTGGAGCAAACTGTTCCGCGGTCAGATGGAAGCGGACCAGATCTTCCTGGGGGAAGTAAATTCGCCCCATGCCGGCGTCTTCTTTCACGTCGCGAATAATGTTGGTGAGCTGGAAAGCGAGGCCGCAATCTTCCGCGAGAAATTCCGCCTTGCTCTCTTCGTAGCCAAAAACTTGAATGCAGACCAGCCCTACGACGGAAGCCACGTAGTAGCAATACTGTTTGAGATCATCAAACGCATCGCAGAGCACCATCGGCGCCGCGTTGCCGGCCGGGATATCCAAGTCCATCTTGGTGCCGTGCACTAACTTTTCAAAAAGTTGCGCAGGAATTTTGAATCGCCGCTGCGAATCGCCCAGCGCCATCAGCACGGGATCATCCGTCGGCTGGCCCGAAAACACCGCGTTGGCCGAGCTGAGCCAGGCGTCCAGCTTTTCGCGCTTTTCTTGGGAGGTCAGCTTGGGATCGTCGGCGATGTCGTCAGCGTGACGCATGAAAGCGTATACCGCGCACAGCGCGTTGCGCTTGTCGGAAGGCAGAACCAGGAAACCATAGTAGAAATTCTTGGCCGCGCGGCGCGCTACTCCTTTGCAAACGGCGTAGGCGTGATTGAGTTGGTTCACAGAGCCCCCGACACGCCCGCCTCTGGCGGGTGGTGGGGTAAAAGCTTACCTGCCGCCGCTCGCGCCACCAGCCACAACTTACGGGGTTTGGAGATGACGGGACGCCGGCCAAGCACGTCATAACCTTGCCGCTCGATGGCGTTCAGGATTTCCTGTCCTCCGCGGCTGAACAGCTCAAGATCGACCGCCAGCTCGCGGTTCACTTTCTTCACCAGCGGCAAGCCGCGTTCAAACCATTCCCGCGCGCGTTCTACTTCGAATTTCATCAGCGCGATGAACTGCGGGGTGGCCCTTCGCTGTGCGATGTCATCCGGGGTAACTCCGAAGCGGCGCAAGTCTTCGAGCGGCAGGTAGATTCGACCTTTTTCGTAATCCACGGCCACGTCCTGCCAGAAGTTCGCGAGTTGGAGCGCGGTGCAGGTGGCGTCAGACAGTTCTTGACGTGCACTGTCGCTATAGCCGCAGAGATAGAGCACAAGGTGGCCCACGGGGTTGGCGGAGTAACGGCAGTAGCCAAGAACGTCGTTAAAGGTTTCAAACCGGGTGACTGTCTGGTCCTGGCGGAAAGCGATGAGCAGGTCGGAAAACTCGTGTTTGGGAATGCCAAATTGGCGCACCGTCTCCTGGAGCGCGACAAACACGGGATGGCGTGGCGATCCGGAATAGCACGCGTTCAGCTCCGTCTCCCACTGGTCCAGGAGCTCGAGCGACTGCCGCGCATCTCCCACTTCGTCGCCCAGGTCGTCGGAAATGCGGCAGTAGGCGTAGACGTTGTAGAAATGCTGGCGCAGCCTGCTGGGCAGGAACCAGGTCGCAACAGAAAAATTCTCATAATGAGTTTTGGCCAGCCGCTCGCAATAGGCTTGTGCCTCCTTTAGCGAAGGGGCGGCGTCAGGAATACGGTACTCAAGCGGTAAGGCATTCCAGCCTGCCGGCTGCGAGGGGAGCGACGGTGAGTTATTGGATGAAACGGCCATGGTTGCGTCGCGCCAGTCCTCAGTGGCCGGGAATGATGGCGGTCTTGATTTGGCTCCCCCGGTCCAGCATCTGCTGCAAGACCTGTTTCAGTTTGGAGAGCGGAGCCTCGCCGGTCACGTAGTCGTTGCTTTTGACTTTCTTTTCGGCAATCAAAGCGAAGGCGCGACGCACGGTTTGGGGCGTGTGATGGAAGGTTGCTTTCAGCGTAAGCTCGGAGTAATGGAGCCGGTTGGTATCGAGCTCCACTTTGGTGCCGGCGGCACATCCGCCAAAAAAGTTGACCACCCCGCCGCGGCGAACCATGTCCACCGCCCACTGCCAGGTTTGAGGCCGACCTACAGCCTCAATCACAATGTCCGACCCGCGGCCTTCCGTTACGCCGATCACGGCGTCAACTGGACTCTCGACCTTGGTAATCTGCACCACATCATCCGCGCCGAAGCGCTTCGCGGACGCCACCTGTTCATCGCGTTTGACCACCGCGATGACTTTGCAACCGTTCAGCTTGGCCACGCGTACCAGCATCAGCCCCAATGGTCCGCCGCCGATCACGGTCACGATGTCGCCGATGTCGGCGCCCGTCTCCTGCAAGCCCCGCAGAGCGCAGGCCAGCGGCTCGGTCATGGCTGCGGACTCAAAGCTCACGTCGTCGGGCAGCGCGAGCATGTTGGTCTCGACAATGCGGCGCGGGATCTTGATGTACTCGGCATATGCGCCATTGTTGAATAGCAGGTCTTCGCAAAGATTTTCCTGGTGCTTCACACAGTAGAAGCAGGAGCCGCAGGGCGCCGAGTTCAGGGCAACGACTTTCATGCCGCGGCGGAAATCGCGCACGCCCGGTCCGACCTCTTCAATCACGCCGGAAAGTTCATGACCGAACAGCGCCGGCGGCACGATCATGCGCGCGTGATAGCCGCGCTGGAAGACCTTGAGATCCGTGCCGCAGGTCAGGGCCACGTTCACCTTCACCAGCACCTCCCCGCGCTCCAGCGTGGGGATGGGCACCTTCTCAATCTTCACGTCCTCTTTGCCGTAGAGGACTGCCGCTGTCATTTGTCGTTTCACTCAGGTCTTCTCCCACTCCGTTCCAGGTTGAATGACTACCTTCAGGGAATCCGGTCCGGGATGCGAAGCCAGATGCAACGCCTCCACGGCTTGCCGCAGGGGAAAACGGTGCGTGATCAAACGCGCAAAGTCGACTCCCCCGCCCAACACCAAGCGCACATTCTCCGCCTGGAGATCGACCGACGCGCTGTAGGAACCCAGCAGGGTCTTTTCATCCAGGCAGACGGCTGACGGATCAATGGTAACTTCGCTGCGCTGCGTTTGCGCAAACAACATGATCCGGCCGCCGGGCCGCGCCGCGTCCATCGCCGGACGGACCAGATTGTTGCCCGGAGTCGCCAGGATCACCGCGTCAGCACCCCGGCCCTCGCTCAATTCGCGCACGCGCTGCGCCGGGTCCTCCGACGAACCGTTCACGTTGTGACGCAGGCCGAAAGTCGCACTTATTTTAAGACGTTGGGGATACAAATCGGAAGTTACTACCGTCGCACCCGTCAATTTCGCCAAAACCGCCAGAATGATCCCGATCGGGCCCTGGCCGATGACTAGCACCGTCTCATCGGGCTTGAGAGCCAGCAACTGGATGGCCTTCAGGCATGTGTTGACCGGCTCGATGAACGACGCTTGTTCATACGACACGTGTTCCGGAATTTTGACCAGGCCCTTGCGCACGATCCAGTCCATCACCCGGACGTATTCGGCAAAGCCGCCGCCGCTGGGTTCGAAGCCGGCCGTAACTCCGACCTTCTTGTAGACCGGGCATTGCGCGAACGTCTTGTGGCGGCAGTAGTAGCACTCTCCGCATGGAATATGGTGAAAGACCATCACCCGGTCGCCGGCCTGAAAGCTCGTGACTCCTGGGCCCACGGCAACGATCTGGCCCGCCGTTTCATGGCCGAAAATCCGCGGCGCGGAGTGCGATCCCGTGGCGATCTTCTTGAGATCCGTGCCGCATATGCCGCAAGTGTGCACCCGGATCAGCGCTTCCCCGGCCCCGATCTCAGGGACCGGTACCGTCTCCAGGCGAACATCATTCTTCCCCCGGTAAACGGCTGCCTGCATCGTAGAGGGGACCGGCGTTTTGATTTGAGGTTCAGTTTTGCTGGCGGTTTGCATTCAACTCTTTGTGTGTTCGGCCCGGACGTATGCTCTTAGACGACATGGCGGGGCGTTTTTTCCGCTCCACCTAGTGTAACAACTGCCGCCGATGGAAAGTCATTGGACAAAGTCTTTTTGAGCCACTGGGATAGTGCGCGCGTAGCCCGGCGGCTATTATGGCCTAGCCGGATCACGTTCGCCCAATGATGCGGCCGCAAGGCTGCCCAGCCCGCGAATTTTCCCGTCGCAAAGTTCCCTTGCTCGTCGACAAAGCGGTCCAGCGGCGGCATGACGAAATCAAACTCATCGGAGATCGCCTTCACGCAGCGAAACCCAGCGTTGAACTCCTGGGCCACGCGGGCCACGCCCGCAGCTTCCATGTCGACGACCAGGCCGTGAAAACGCTCGACCAATGCGGCCTTCTTTGCTGCTCCGGCGATCTCTTCCGAAGTCACCAGAACGCCGCCACCAACTACATCGCCGCTGACAGTCGAGCGATACTCCGTGCCCGTGGCGGCATCCACAATCACATTGGGAGTCACGATGCTGCCGACTTTCAAGCTGCGGATGAGCGCTCCGGCGAGACCGGCCGAAACCAGCATCTGCGGATGGTAGTTTTCCATCACTGCGCGGGCCGCCAATTCGGCGCGTGCGGTGCCGATGCCCCCCGCAACCGCCACCACCGCTCCCGTGTGATAGCACGGGAACGTTCTTCCGCTCGAATGCAACGGACTCGAGTTCCAATCATCCACCAGGGGATGCAGTTCGCGGTCGAGCGCGGTAATGATGGCGACGGCGCTCATGCGTTCACCGTGGCTGCCTGGCCAACCGGCTCCGTGTAGCCGTGCTCCTGAAACCAGCGGACAGCGCGTTCGAGAGCATCGGTCACGGCAACGATCCTGTACCCCAGTTCGCGTTCGGCTTTAGCGGATGAGGCGAACATTTTCTTGCGGCCCATGCGCACGGCGTCAATCGTGGCTCGCGGTTCTTTGCGCCTGATGATTCCGGTAAAGAATTGATCGAGTGCAGCAAAGCCTAAAGCCACCGCGTGCGGAACTTTGGTGGTAGGCGACGGCAAACCGGTCAGCCCAGCCAGCTTGTCGAGGATTTGCTTTAACGTGAGGTTCTCGCCGCCCAGGATGTAGCGCTCTCCGGGCACGGCTTTCTCCATGGCCAGCAGGTGTCCTCGGGCAACTTCCTTCACGTCAACCAGGTTGAGACCGGTATCGACATACGCGGGAAATTTGCGATTCAGGAAGTCCACGATGATGCGTCCGGTAGGAGTCGGCTTGATGTCGCAATCGCCAACGGGTGTGGTGGGATTCACCACCACCACGTTGGCGCCGTTGCGCCCGGCTTCCAGAGCGATCTGCTCGGCCATAAACTTGGAACGTTTGTAGGGGCCGATCATGTCGGAAAGCGCCACCGGCGAACTCTCGTCAGCCATGCGGCCATCGTCCGCGAAGCCCATCGTGGCGACCGAGCTGCAATAGATCACGCGGCGCACGCCGCTCTCCCGTGCAGAATCCAGGATGACCCGCGTGCCTTCCACGTTGGAACGGTACATTTCCTCGGGGTCACGTACCCACAGGCGGTAGTCGGCAGCGACGTGAAACACGAATTCACAGCCGGACATCGCGCTTTTTAGCGACGCCGCGTCCCGCAGATCGCCCTGCGCAATCTCAGCGCGCAGGCCGGCAATGTTGTCGGTACGGCTGGTCTTGCGAACCAGCAAGCGCAAATCAGCGCCCTGATCCGCAAGGGCCCGCGCCACGTGGCTGCCGACAAATCCCGTGGCTCCTGTGATGAAGGCTTTCATGTTTTTCTTTGTCCCGAGCGGAGCTTTTTCTGCAACCCTGAGCGGCGCGAAGGGTCCCTACCGTATTGAGAAACATTCGTGGATGCCAACCTGTCGCCGACAGGCTGCGTTTACCCTATATGGATCTCTCGCTGCGCTCGAGATTTCAGAGGAAAGCCCATTCTGCCATAGGGATCCCCTCGGGATCGGGATTTCAGAACCTACTCCAGCGTTTCCGCCTGGATCCCGATGTTCTTCTCCCCGGCGGATTTCTTTTCCCAGTATTTCCGCACCCAGGCTTCCCAGCTCTTGCCGGCGGCGGTATCCCGGCCGCTGAAAGCCAAGGCCGCGATGTCAGAGTAAGTAATGGAGACTTTCTGGTTGGAATCCTTGGGATAAAGCCGGACCAGCGAATCCTCAAGAGACTTTCCGCTACGGCGGTCGAAGATGTAGCCCTCGACCTTGCTGCCGTCCTTGCGGGTGATGGTCACGTCGCCGCGGTAGTCGAAGGCTTTCTCCAAGGCCTGGCGCAATTCTTCACCGCCGGCCAGTTCCGGAACCCAGCCTTCCAGCTTTTCATGTGCGAAACCGGGAACAACTTCCAGCGCGTCGGGATTTTTGCCCAGCAACTCCGGGTTTTCTACGGCTTGGCGACCATTGGCGGATCCGCTCATGCCCGGGTTTCCTCCAGCTGGCTGCTCTCCTGGATCTGAACCAGCGGGTTGTAGCTATGCACCGGCTTCACCGGCTCGTTGAGCATGCGCAGCGCGTCATCGTCTTTATATCGGTTGTTGAAGAGCGAAGCCCGCACCATGGCCAGGAACCCGCGCAGGGAACCAAAGCCATCATCCACAGCGGAAGCTTCGTAGCCGCTGTGTACCATGCAGTTGGCGCACTTGGGATTGCCTGATTCTGTGCCGTAGTTCTGCCACTCGGTCGCCGCCATCAGCTCGGCGAAGGTCTCAGCGTAGCCGTCTTGCAGCAGGTAGCAGGGCTTCTGCCATCCAAAGATGTTGTACGTCGGCATGCCCCAGGGCGTACACGCGTAGTCGCGTTTGCCCATCAGGAATTCGGGAAACAGCGGCGACATGTTGAAACGCCACGTCGGCTTGCGGTTCGATAGGATGGCGCGGAACATGCGCCGGATGCGGGCGCGGCCGAGGAAATGCTTCTGGTCCGGCGCTTTGTCATATGAGTAGCCGGGAGAAAGCATCATGCCTTCCACGCCCAACTCCATCATCTCGTCAAAGAACTCGCGCACGCTCGAGGGATCGGCGCCGTCAAACAACGTGGTGTTGGTGGTTACGCGGAAACCGCGTTTCAGCGCTTCCTTGATTCCCTCCAGGGCGAGGTCGTATCCACCTTCGCGGCAGACGGAGAAATCGTGGTGCGTGCGCTGGCCGTCCATGTGCACGGAGAACGTCAGATACTTGCTGGGTTTGAAGAGATCGATCTTTTCTTTCAGCAACAGCGCATTGGTGCACAAATAGATGTATTTCTTGCGGGCCACCAGGCCTTCGACGATCTTGTGGATCTGGGAATGCATCAGCGGCTCGCCGCCGGGGATGCTGACCGTGGGCACGCCGCACTCTTCCACCGCGAGGAAACATTCTTCCGGGGAAAGCTCTTTTTTGAGGATGTGGGCCGGGTACTGGATCTTACCGCAGCCGGCGCAAGCCAGATTGCAACGGAACAGGGGCTCCAGCATCAGGACGAGCGGATACCGTTTGCGTCCGGCAAGCTTCTGTTTGACCACATAGCTCGCGACTGTCCACATCTGTGAGATTGGTACCGGCAATCAGGTCTCCTAGCCTCTGTATTTGCTCGTGTGGCACAGGCACTCCTGCCTGTGCTCCTCAAACCTTACCCTCTCGCGTAGCCTACGCTGCCTTCCTGATACAACGCCGCGAACTCTCGCGCGTACGTCGCCAGCGCGATCAGCGGGAAATAATCCCGGTATAGGTGATACGCCAGGTAAAACACCCGCGGGAATCCGGTTCCGGTGTACTGATCTTCCTCCCAGGAGCCTTCAGGATTCTGGGTCTCCAGTAGATGCAGTATGCCGCGCTGCACGCTCTCGCTGCGGGTATCGCCGGCGGCCAGCAGGCCCATCACCGCCCACGCTGTCTGCGAGGGCGTGCTCGGGCCGATGCCGCGCGTCGAGGGATCGTCGTACGATCCGCAGGTTTCGCCCCAGCCGCCGTCAGAGTTCTGCACCATGCGCAGCCATTCCGCCGCCTGCTGGACATAGGGCTCATGATGGTCCACGCCGATCGCCTGTAAGCCGCGCAGCACCTGCATGGTGCCGTAGATGTAGTTCACGCCCCAGCGCCCGAACCAGGACCCGTCGGCTTCTTGCTCGCTCAGGATGAACTTGATCGCCTTTTTTACGGCGGGATCATCCTGGCTGAAACCGTAGGCGGCCAGCATCTCCAGCACGCGGCCCGTGATATCGACCGTCGGCGGATCGAGCATGGCATTGTGATCGGCGAAAGGCATCTTCTGGAAGACCATGCGCGTGTTGTCTTTATCGAATGATGCCCAGCCGCCGCTTTTGCACTGCATGGCCAGCACCCAATCAATCGCGCGCCGCGAAACTTCATGCTGGTAGCGCTCGCGAGGATTATCGACTTTGTCCAACCCGAGCAGCACCATCGCCGAGTCGTCGACGTCCGGATAGAACTCGTTATTGAATTCAAAGTACCAGCCGCCGGGCAGCACGTTGCGGACCTTCACCGCCCAATCGCCTTTGCAGCGCACTTCCTTGCTCAGAATCCAGTCCGCGGCTTTGATCATGCGCGGATCATTCTTGGCGACGCCGCTCTCGCCCAGGGCAAACATAGCGTAGGCGGTGTCCCACACCGGGGAGTAGCAAGGCGCCATGCGGAACGTCGGTTCGGAATGATCGGGAATCCCAGGCTCATCGATGCCCAGTTTTTCGAATTCATCGAGCGCGCGGATCACCTGGGGATCGTCGGTTGAGTATCCCAGGCAGCGCAGGGCGATGATCGAGTTCAAAATGCCGGGATAGATGGCCCCCAGCCCGTCGGATTGCTCAAACCTCTCCAGCATCCATTTCTCAGCGCGCTTGATGGCCAGGTAGCGCAGCGGACGGATGTTAAACCTCTCGCAGAAGTGCACCATCTGGTTCGTGACCAGGAAGAAGTTTCTCCAGGATAGCTTCTTGGAATCCCATTTCAGATGCAGATGTCTTCCGTGACGTCCCCCGATGAACAGCTCATCGATCCCCATCTCTGCGGGAATCTTCTTGAAGGGCTTCTTGGCGTACGCGATCGAGAGCGGCACCAGGATGGCCCGCGACCATGACGAGATCTCGTAGATGTTGAACCAGAACCAATTGGGAAAGAGCACGATCTCCGGAGGGATGGCCGGTACCGCTTCCCAATCATATTGGCCCAGGAAGCAGAGATAAATCTTGGTGAAGGTGTTGCACTCGGTCACGCCGCCCAAAGCCAGGATTCTGACGCGGGCGCGCTCCAGCACCGCATGGTCCGGACTGTACCCCATCAGTTTCAGGGCGAAATACGCCTTCACGGAAGCGCTGATGTTGGAAGGCCCGCCGGCGTAAATAGGCCAGCCTCCGTCTTCGTTCTGGTGACGGATGATCTCCGGGACCGCCCGCTCCATGCGGGTGCGATTGCCGGTGCCCAGCAAGGTGTGAATGGTGATGTAGTCGGATTCCAGCGTGGTATCGGCTTCCAGTTCACCGCACCAGTATCCGTCCTTGTGCTGCTGGGAGAAGAGATAGGCACGCGCCTTCTCAATGCCCGCTGAGACACGGCTCAGCATGTCGTCGATCTTCCCGAACAACATCTGTGCAGTTTTTGTCCCCGGCATGCTGCTCATACACTCACTCCGCGGCTGCTGCGGGCGCCGCCGCAATGGCCTCCACGATTTCCGGCGGCAGGCCGAAGCGGACGTTCTCCGGCATGACCTCCACCTCGCGGATGTTGGTGAACCCCTTCCCTTTCAGGAATTCCATCACCTGCTCCACCAGGACTTCCGGAGCGGAAGCGCCAGCGGTGAGAGCCAGGTTTTCAACGCCGTTCAGCCATTCCGGCTTGATGTCGGCCGCCGTGTCAATCAAATAGGACGGAGTCCCCAGGTTCGTGGAGACTTCGACCAGCCGGTTGGAGTTCGAACTGTTTTCCGAGCCCACCACCAGCAGCAGATCGGCGTCGTGCGCTACGTCTTTCACCGCGGTCTGGCGGTTCTGCGTGGCATAGCAGATGTCCTGCGCGTGCGGGCCTTCGATCATGGGGAATTTCTTGCGCAATGCTTCAATTACGTCCTTCGTCTCATCCAGGCTGAGCGTGGTCTGGGTGATGTAAGCCACGCGCGTAGGATCGGGCACCTCAAGGTTCGCGACTTCCTCCGCGCTGCCGACCACCTGGGTCACGTCTGGAGCTTCACCCAGGGTGCCGATGACTTCATCATGGTCATGATGGCCGATCAGGATAATGCTGTAGCCGCCCTTGGCGTACTTCACCGCTTCCACGTGGACCTTGGTTACCAGCGGACAGGTGGCGTCGACCACCTTGAGGTTGCGCAGCTTGCTGGCCTCGCGCACGCTGGGAGCCACGCCGTGCGCCGAGTAGATCAGGCGCTGGCCGTCGGGGACTTCATAGACCTCGTCCACGAAGATGGCGCCCTTGGCCTTGAGTTCCTCCACCACATAGCGGTTGTGCACAATCTCCTTGCGCACATAGATGGGCGGCCCAAAGGCGTCGAGCGCGATGCGCACAATGTCGATGGCGCGAACCACCCCGGCACAGAAACCCCTCGGCTTCAGCAAAAGCAAAGTCTTATCTTGAGTTACTGTCATTTTGTGATCTGTCCGATTATACCCTCATAAGACACTTTTCCCGGCTTTCAGGTTATCCGTTCCGGCGACCTTATGGCTAAGGCAAGCCATTGAAAGGGATAGATTTAGCAGCGATCAGGTGGGATTGGGGGGTGAATGGAACCTGTGAGCTTGACCCCGCAGAGATTAAGGTGCGAAGATGACCCCCTTTGCCTACGCCTCCCAACCTTAGGCCGGAACAAGCCGCCTCATTCGTGAGGCACAGGAACCTTCTTATCGCGAGCCTGATCGCTTGGACTGTGGCGGTCACTGCCTTTGTTTATGGGTCGACATTTGAGGGCAATTTCAGCGGACGAACAACAATTCGTTTGGCGCCGCTGCTGCTCTGCATTTGCTGCAGTTTGCTCCTCGTGGTCAGGCCGCTGTTTGCTGCAAGTTTCGTTCTATCGGCGTTGATTCTGACCGCTATAGGGCTAGCCTTGTTGCTGCCGATTTTCCTAATGCTTGCCATCGGATGGGGTGGAGGAAGCGGCAGGAGTGCCAAAGACTCACTTGTGCTCTACTCCCTGCTCGGCAGCTGGATCACGAATGCTGTCTCGCTGGTGGCGGCCGTGCGATATGTCAAAGTCCTCTGGTCGTTACTCTCTCAAGAAGAGATCATATTCGGGTGCTTGGCTCCGTTTCTCTTCGTTGTTCTCGTGCTCTTTCGGAACCGCTTGTAGACCGTAACTGAGAAGGCACCTTGGCGTTTGCCTTTTTCAACCTACTTCAACGGTGCCCACCGCCTGACTGCCAGAGCAATTGGCAAGCCGACTAGGAATACGTGCCCGATCGGACCGGTGACGATGGTTGCCGTCGTGTAGTGAACCTTTCCCGCCCGGGAAAGCGGCAACACGACGAAGTACATGAACATGAAAACGGCTTCACCATAAAGCAAACCGGAGAGAACCGCGTGACTGGTCATGAAGGTCAGCTTGCGGCTTGCGATGTAGTAAACCGTCGCTGCCGAGAAGGCGATGAAGAAGTGCAGCACGCCGCCTAGGACTGCTGTCTTCAGGCCGCCTTTAAACGAATCGGGACCGAGCAAACCACTGGCAACCGACTGCCAGATCCGGATCGGCTTCACTCCGGCCTGGAAATGCCAGGCGACCATTGCTTGCGTGATGTCAAAGATGCCGGCGGCGAGGCCGCCCCAGAAGATGGCGAGAAAGGCATTGTTTGGAGTTGAAGGAGCACTTGAAACAGCAATTGAGCTCATGGTGTTTTCAGTCCTTCTCAAAGTGCAGAGCGTTCCCCGAATCCGGATCTGCGATGGTCAAGTGTAGCAAAGGATATTTGGTCCGGGCTTGACGATGCAAGTAGAGTCATCGAAGAGTTCCAGTTACTTGCGAGCCCTCGAAAGACCAGCTTCCGCGTTCATCCGCGCAAATCCGCGATAAGGTTTTTTTCTACGCGTTCGCCTTCAGCAACTGCTCCGCATGCTGGCGCGAAGTTTCCGTCAGCTTGGCGCCGCTCAACATGCGGGCAATCTCTTCTGTCCGCTGGCTGGCGTCGAGCGGGCGAACCAATGTCCGGACGCGGCCTGAGACTTCGCGCTTCTCAATCAAGTAATGATGG
>Ga0126379_10002010_pt1 | contig 12707 bp, 14 predicted proteins | sample PanSoiMetPlot_24_FD_92640 | JGI IMG/M metagenome (GOLD analysis project Ga0126379, IMG submission 92640) | Tropical forest soil microbial communities from Panama - MetaG Plot_24 | ecosystem: Environmental > Terrestrial > Soil > Tropical forest > Bulk soil | place: Panama | collected 2016-02-17
ACCGGGGGCGCCCGTCTCAGCTTTTCTGGCGGGCGAGGGCCGACAAGACGGCCCGCAGCGACGCCGTAATGATGTTGGCGTGGGTGCCCACGCCCCACCTGAGCGCACCGTCCGTGCCAATGGTCTCGACATATGCCACGGCCATGGCATCCGCGCCCTGACCGAGGGCGTGCTCGGCGTAGTCGACGACGTCGATCTCCACTCCGAGTCCGCGCCGCAGCGCGTCCACGAAGGCGGCGATCGGGCCGTTGCCGGCGCCGGTCACGGTGCGCGCGACACCATCCCCGATCAGCTCCGCCATGATCCGCGTGCCGTCGCTGCCATCCTCGGACACCAGCTCGTGACCCTTGAGCTCGTACCGCGACGCCTCGGGCACGTACTCGGCGCTGAAGGCCTCCCACATGGCCGCCGGGCTGATCTCCGTCCCGCTGTCCTCCGTGATGGACTGGATGGTCTTCGAGAATTCGATCTGGAGCCGCCGGGGAAGGTCCAGGCCGTGCTCGACTTTCATGATGTAGGCGACACCGCCCTTGCCGGACTGGCTGTTGACGCGGATCACCGCCTCGTAGGTGCGGCCCACGTGCTTGGGATCGATCGGCAGGTACGGGACCTCCCACACCGCGTAGTCCTTCGGCAGGGCCTCGATGCCCTTCTTGATGGCGTCCTGGTGCGAGCCCGAGAACGCCGTGTAGACGAGGTCGCCCACGTAGGGGTGCCGCGGATGCACGGGCAGGCGATTGCAGTACTCGGCCACGCGGCGAAGCGCATCGATGTCGGAAATGTCGAGCTCGGGATCGACGCCCTGGGCGAAGAGATTCATGGCGAGGGTCACGATGTCGACGTTGCCGGTGCGCTCGCCGTTGCCGAAGAGCGTGCCCTCCACGCGGTCGGCGCCGGCCAGCACCCCCAGCTCGGTCGCCGCCACCGCGCAGCCGCGATCGTTGTGGGGGTGAAGCGACAGCACCAGGCGGTCGCGCCGCGAGATCTTCCCAAGGAACCACTCGATGGTGTCCGCGTAGAGATTCGGCGTGTACATCTCGACGGTCGCCGGCAGGTTCAGGACGATCTTGCGCTCCGGCGTGGGCTCGATCACGTCCATGACGGCTTCGCAGATCTCCACCGCGAACTCGACCTCGGTGCCCGTGTAGCTCTCGGGCGAGTACTCGTAGAAGATCTGCGTGTCGCCCATCGTGTCCTCGAGCTTCTTGCAGAGCTTCGCGGCGTTGACCGCGATGTCGACGATGCCGGGCTTGTCGAGCCCGAACACCACCCGTCGCTGCAGGATCGAGGTGGAGTTGTAGAAGTGCACGATGGCCCGGCGGGCGCCCGCCAGACATTCGTACGTCCGGTGGATCAGCTCGGGACGGCACTGCACGAGGACCTGGATGACGACGTCGTCGGGGACGAGGTCCTCCTCGATCAGCAGTCGCACGAAGTCGTAGTCCGGCTGTGACGCGGACGGGAACCCGACCTCGATCTCCTTGAACCCCATCTGAACGAGCGCCTCGAACATCCGCCGCTTGCGCTCGGGGTCCATCGGGTCGATGAGGGCCTGGTTGCCGTCGCGAAGGTCAACCGAGCACCAGCGCGGCGCCTTGGTGAGCTTCTTGTCCGGCCACCGGCGGTCGGGGAGCTCGAGGGGCACGAATGGCCGGTATTTGTCGAACCGCATGCGCTTCGGCGTCACAGGTTGTGGTGGCATGTCGCTCCTTTCGAGGCTCGTCTCCGAGCCGTAAAAACAAAAAACCTCCTGGCGACCAAGGCGCAGGAGGTCCGGCGAGCGCGGGAAGTGCGCTCGCCGCTACATAAGTAGGAGGCCCAGCGACGACCGGAAGATCATGGCGCCCGTCACTATGCCAGCAAACTCGGAGCGTGTCAACCCGAAGCGTGGGATGCGGAGGTGGGCGCGCTGACGGCCCCTTCGTGAGCCAGCCGCCGCATGAGCGCCTCGCTCGCCGCATCGGCCGGGAAGAAGCACTCGACCCGCAGCTCCTGGAGCGTGATGTCGTACGGCACGCCCAGCGTGGTGAGCGTGGAGAAGAACCGGACGTGCACGTCGTCCTTCGCGAGCTCCACGGCGAGAAACGGCGCGGTCGAGGCGTCGACGTCGAGCATCCGCCACTGCCGGGGAACGTCCGGATAGGACAACAGCTCGTCGAGGAGCCGGCGCGTCTCGGCATCGCCGACGCCGCGCACGATGTCCCGGTGGAGCCACTGGATCAGCGCTGCCGCGGTCGCCTCCCAGTTCACGACGAACGGGCGCAGTCCGCGCGGGTGATAGGTGAGTCGGATCGCATTGGGCGGTCCCACCGCGGCGAGTGCCTGGTCGTCGAGAAACAGGCCGATCAGGTTCCGCGTGCCCTCGTTGCTCATCAGGATGTTCCAGTGCCCGTCCACCACCAGGGCGGGGAACGGCTCCTGCTGGCGAAGGATGAAACCGAGCGCGCGCGACACCTGCGCCATCTCCGGGGCGTCGAGCCGTGTCTCGCGGTACGTCGGGGCGTAGCCGGCCGCGGTGAGCAATTCGTTTCTGGCTCGCGGGGGAACCTCGAGCACCCGGGCCAGCAGCAGCACCATGTCGCGGCTCGCCCGGGCTCGGCCCGTCTCGAGAAAGCTGAGATGCCGCGAGGAGATCTCGGCCTCGACGGCGAGCGCGAGCTGGCTCAGGTGCCGGCGCTCGCGCCACTGACGGATGAGCTGGCCGAAGGGACTGCCATCGCGTGTCTGCCGCGAGACGGTTCGGGACCGTTCCATGCGGGCGAGTCTACACCGGGGTCGAGCGACGGCGACATTACCTCCGAGGTAGCCGGGCGCGTCGATCGCGTGGCGGCATATACTCGTCTGATGTATAGTAGTCGTCATGGACCTCGACGAACGGGTGGCGATCCTCATGCGCGACGCGACAGGCGATCGCGAGCAGGGGTTGCCCGGAAAGCCGAAGTTCCAGCAAGGGCCAGTGGGCATCCGGCCGCTGCGGATGCCGGGCGGTGGCGTGAGCCGGCTCATGCGAGTGATGCAGACCAACGCGTGCTCGCTCTCGTGCGGATACTGCCCGACGTTTTGCGGCGGCAAGGTCAAGCGTGTCTCGCTCACGCCCGAGGAGACCGCGCGGGCGTTCATGCAGGCGCATCGCCGCGGAGAGGCGGATGGGCTGTTCCTGACGTCCGGAGTTCCCGGGCGCGCCGAACGCGCCATGGACCGCATGCTGGCCGCCGTCGAGGTCCTCCGGCGCCGCGAGCGCTTCGAGGGGTACGTGCACCTCAAGATGCTTCCGGGCGTCGAAGCAGACCAGGTTCGCGAGGCGGTGCGTCTGGCGTCGCGCGTCTCGATCAACCTCGAAGGGCCGACGGATGCGGTGGTGCGGCGACTGGCCGCCGAGAAGGATCTCACGGCCGACCTCCTGCCGAAGCTCGAGCTAGCGGGGCGCCTGTCTCGGGAGGCGCGCCTCGAGCGGCAGCCACAGCGCGCCGCGCCCGGAGGCACGACGACGCAGTTCGTCGTCGGCTCGCAGGGTGAGACCGATCATCAGTTGCTGGGGCTCGTGAGTCGGCTCGAGGGCGAGGGGCTGCTCCACCACGCGCACTTCAGCGCGTTCCAGCCTGTCGCGGGCACGCCGATGGCGGATGTCCCGCCGGCTCCCGCGGCCCGTGAGCAGCGCCTCTACCAGGCGGAGCACTTGTTGCGTCAGTACGGATTTCGCTTCGACGAGCTCGTGTTCGAACCGGGCGGAAATCTGCCGCTCGACTGCGATCCCAAGACCGCCTGGGCGCGGTGCCATCCGTCGCGATTCCCCGTCGAGCTGCTGCGGGCGTCTCGGGAAGATCTCCTTCGCGTGCCCGGCGTGGGCCCGCTCGCGGCCGAGCGTCTGCTCGCGGTGCGTCGGCGCGCGGTACTCCGCGGGCTTGAGGACCTGAAGCGGATCGGAATCGATGTGAGCCGGGCGGCCTATTTCATCGCCCTGCGCGGCCGGCGGCTGGCAACGCGGCCGCCGGCCCAGCAGCTCGGCCTCTTCCCGCCCGGCGGCCATCTTCCCAGGGTCGTGTGGAAGACCGCCGTTCCGCCGTGCGCGTATCGCTGACCCGGTCGCATGTCACTTTCTCGGTGCGGCGAGTTGGCGAGACTGCGATAGTGGAGTGGTGAGCAATCTCGGCATCCTCGTCGGCGGTGGCCCCGCTCCCGGCATCAACAGCGTCATCGGCGCTGCGACGATTCGCGCCATCCTGCAGGGCGTGGACGTGGTCGGCATCCATCATGGCTTCGAGGACATCATGCGCGGGGTCACGGATCGCGCTCGCCGTTTGAGCGTGGAAGACGTGAGCCGGATCCACTTCACCGGCGGCTCCATTCTCGGGACCTCGCGCGCGAACCCGACCCGCGACGCGAAGCTCCTCGACGCGGTCGTCGGCTCGCTCGAACAGCTCTCGGTGAGCCAGCTCATCACGATCGGCGGTGACGATACGGCGTTCTCCGCCATGAAGGTCGCCGAGCGCGCGGGCGGACGGGTGCGCGTCGTCCACGTGCCGAAGACCATCGACAACGATCTGGACCTCGATCCCGACGTCGACACGTTCGGCTACCAGACGGCGCGGCACCTGGGCGTGGAGCTCGTGCAGAACCTGATGGTCGATGCCCGCACGACGGGCCGATGGTACCTCGTCATCGCGATGGGCCGGCGCGCGGGACACCTGGCACTCGGCATCGGAAAGGCCGCGGGCGCCACCCTGACGCTGATCCCCGAGGAGTTCCCCGAGTACCGCACGACGCTCGCCGCGCTCGTGGACACGCTGGTCGGCGCGATCATCAAGCGCCGCGCCGAGGGGCGGAGCTACGGCGTTGCCGTCCTCGCCGAGGGGCTCGCCGAGTGCCTGCCCGAGGGCGACCTCAAGGCGATGGGTGACGTCGAGTACGACGATCACGGTCACGTGCGGTTCGCCGAAATCGACGTGGGCACCGGGCTGCGCAAGGCGACGGCCAGGCGGCTGGCGGACCTGGGTGTCAAGGGGACGCTGGTCTCGAAGAACATCGGCTACGAGCTTCGCTGCGCGGACCCGATCCCCTACGACATGGAGTACACGCGCGATCTCGGGTACTGCGCCGCCAAGTACCTCCTGTCGGGCGGCGATGCCGCGATGGTGTCCCTGCGCGCCGGGCATTTCGTGCCGATTCCGTTTGCGCAGATGCTCGACCCGCAGACGGGCCGCACGCGCGTGCGGATGGTCGATATCGAGTCGACGCGGTACGCCATCGCGCGCCGGTACATGATCCGGCTGCGGCGCGACGACTTCGCGGATGCGGCCGCGGTGTCCCGGTTCGCAGCCATCGCGCACCTGACGCCCGAGGATTTTCGCCAGCAGTTCGCCTATCTCGTCGAGCACGAACGCCCTCCGCTCGACCTGCTCCACCGGGACGACGGCACGCCGCGCTAGCTGCGCGCCGGCCGCCGGGGTGCGCCAGCCGCGAACCGGCTAGCTCACCATCGCGAAGGTGCGCTCGATGTTCCCGAGCACGCCGAGGTGCCACGGCCGGTAATCGGCATACGCGGAGAAGGCCTTCTCGTGTCGCGGGGCCAACTGCCCGGGCACGCGCTGCTTGACCTCCTCGAGCGTGGCGCCGGCGCCGACCTCGCGGCGCACGGCGGCGACCATGTCGCTGATGTAGTTTCTGAAGGTGGCGAGCCAGTCCCGCCCGGCGACGTCGCCATGGCCCATGATGATCCGGTCGAAGTCGAGCTGCGCGAGGCGATCGAGCGTGGCAACCCAGTCCTCGGGGTAGCCGTCGCCCATGTAGGGCGTCCAGCCGATCAGGGCGTCGCCGGTGACGACGACCTTCTCCTTCGGCAGGTAGACGAACACGTCGCCCTCGGTGTGGGCGCGACCGAGATGCACCAAGTGAATCTCGCGGTCTCGCCGGTAGAGCTTCATGGTGTCCTCGAAAGCGATGGTGGGCAGGCCGGACGGAGGGAACGGACCTCGGCGAGATAGGCGCGGGCCAGGCGCAGGTTCGCCTCGACGCGAGGGCGGGCCGCACGAGACGCCTGGGCCAGGTCGGCCTCGAGCCGGGCGATCTCCGCGGGCATCTGGCGGACGTGATCCTGGATGCGCTTGAGGCCCTTGCTCGCCATGGCCTCGCGCGTGATCTGGTTCGTGACGATCTCGGCGTGCGGATACGCCGACGGGTAGACCTCGTTGCCGTGCCAGTGATCCCAGTGAAAATGCGTGTTCACCACGTAGCGGACCGGTTGGCTCGTGAGCTCGCGCAGCCGCTCGACGATGACCCGCGCGGCCGACGGCTTCGAGTGCGTATCGACCACCAGCACGCCGCCGTCGCTCTCGATGATCGCCGTGTTCGAGTTCACCTTGTAGGCGGGCGCCGCGACGGCGACGTGCACGCCGTCGGCGACCTTGCGAACATCGAACGCGGCGTCGCCGACGTCCGGCCCTTCGTGCGCACAACAGTCCACGGCGTTATTGCGCCTCCCGCGCGACGAGGAAGAACGACAGCACCTGGGCCCGATAGGCAGCGCCCCGGTTCGGCACGGACACGTAGAAGTAGGCGCGCCCGCCCGCCGGGATGTCACCCGGAACCCATCCGTACACCTGGTTGATGACCTGTCCCGAGGCGTCGAGGATGTCGACCCGAAGGCGGATGCCGTTCACGCGATAGGGATGCGTGCTGTACACATAGCCTTCGACCGCCCAGCCGCCGCGCGGGACGGCCTCGGGAGACACCTCCACCTTGAAGTAGCGATCGGCGTCGGCCGGTGAGCTCTGCGCGCGCGCGAGGACGGGCGAGGCGAGCGCGAGGGCGATGGCGAGCACGACGAGGACGAGCAGCGATGCAAGACGGCGTCCGGTAATCATGCGAGACATCCTACCTCCTGGGTGTGCCGGCGGGCGCGCATTCTCGGCGAGTAGATCACGGAAGCTGGGCGCGGCTGCTCGCGCGACTGATGATCTCCCCGATCAGGGGCACGAACAGCATCGCCGCGAAGAAGAGGGTGGCGAGCCAGATGAGGAGCCGAACGAGCCGCATCGGGCCAACACCTTACGGGCGCGTCGTGGCGCGCGTCAAGGGCACGTCGGGCTTGAGAAACCCGGTGTCGCCGACTACACTGTCCGCGTGACGGACAGCTTCAAGGAATTCGAGGCGACCAGCCTCTTCTGCTCGCGCTGCCAGCGGGCCACGCCCGTCCGCAAGAAACTCCTCCTCGTGCTGCCGACGGGGAACAAGTACGACTACACGTGCAGCATCTGCGGCGGGGCCGTGGGCGGCAAGACGGACAGCGACGCGACGGACTTCTACCAGACGACGCTCCAACCGCCGCCTGCGGTCCCGGCGCGCCGGCCTCGCTGACGCATGCCCGCGCCCATCACGAGGCGAACCCGGTGAGCGCCCTCGGCAATGCGCTCCGCTACCTGGGATTGAGCGGCGACGACGACATGCCTTCCGGCGTTCCGGGTAACGGGTCGCCCGGGCGGCGTGAGGTGCACGGGGCCGTCATGGGGGCGGGGTTGTCCTTTCGGGGCGAGGTGTGCGGCGAGGGCGACTTCCACGTCGCGGGAAAGTTCGAGGGCGAGATCAACGTGACAGGACGCGTGCTCGTGGCCGACGGCGCGCAGGTCGACGCGAACATCAACGCCCTCGCCATCGTGATCGGCGGCACCGTCCGGGGCAACCTGTCGGCCGCCACCCGCGTCGAGATCCTGCCGAACGGCGTGCTGACCGGAACGCTCAAGACGGGGAGCTTCTCGGCCGCGGATGGTGCGTCGGTCAAGGGCGAAGTGTGGGTCGAGCCTGGCGGGACGCGGGGCGCGTCGGCGCAGAAGCCATGAACGTCCGCGCCTGGCTCGACGATCCGCAGATTCGGCGACGCGGCATCCAGGTCGGCGGGGTGGTGGTCCTGGTCGTCGCGATCGCCGTCGGCGCCTGGGCCTGGAGCCGTCGACAGGAGTCGCGCGGGGAGGCCGCTCTCGCGGAGGCCGAGGTCGTCGTTCAGCAGGCGATGGCCCCGCAGGCGACGCCGGACGCGCGCGCGCGGGCGATCCAGGCGGTCGAGGGCGTGCTTCGCGCGCATCCGCGTTTCTCCGGAGCTGCGCAGGCCGCGTATCAACTCGGCAACCTGCAGTACGCGGCCGGCCAGTACGCAGCCGCCCGCGCCGCGTACGAGGCGGCGCTCGCGAAGGGCGGGCCTGCGACCATCAGGCTCCTGAGCGCGATCGGCATCGGCTACACGTGGGAGGCCGAGAAGAACTATGGCAACGCCGCCGGCGCCTACGAGACCGCGCTTCGATCCATCGGCCCGAAGGACTTCGTCTACGAGGACACGCTGATGGCGCTGGCGCGCGTGCAGGAGCTCGGAGGGAAACCGGCTGCGGCTCTGGAGACCTACCAACGGCTCCTGAAGGACGTGCCGGAAAGCCGCCGAGCCGACGACCTCAAAACCCGCGTCGCCGACCTCAGGGGACGGTCGAAGTAGCTACCTCCATCTTCCGAAGTCGATTCGATTTTCTGGAAAGTCCCAGACGGCCCTAGTTCATCATCCAGCTCAGCTCGGCGGAGTTCACGCGTTCCGCTCGGGCCATCAGTTCGCGCCTTCGGCCCGTCCATCAGTCTCGTCATCCGACTCGCGATCATCAGACGTCCGATAAGACACATTATGTAAATATCAGTCGCCAGCGCAAACTCTGAAGCTTCCTTCCGCCGGACCCAACAACGAACTGCCCGTTTCGCGCAGACGCAGTTGATCGTTGGACTCGGCTTCCGCGGAGGGGTCCTCGCGCGACGTCGCGACGACGTCGCGCTTCGGGCGCAGCCGCGGCGCCTCGGGATTGGCTGGCGGGACGTCTATCCCGGGATCTGGGCCTCTTCCGGCAAACGGTCCCAGGCCGGGATCCACTCGGGCACGGTCAGGCCGACCGCGGCCGCCTTGTCGTTCACCTCGGCGGCGAACGTGGACCGCACCTCGTCGTTGTCGCGAAGCTTCAGCCGGTATTTCCGATAGAGCGCGTTCTTGGAAGATCCCGGGCGGCCGAAGATGTTCATCGTGCGGACATACCACTTCGCGAAGGTCGTTTGCGCCTCGTCGTGCGTGCGGGAGTCCTCCGCCAGGCGCTTGACCCAGACCTCGCCGTGGCGGATGTGGAACTTCTCCTCCTTGAAGATCCCCTCGATCGCGCGTACCCACGGGCCGTACGAGCACTGGCGAACGTCCTCGAGCTGATGGCCGGCGCCCCGGTCCATGCAGAAGTTGAAGAAGATGAAGTCCGCCCACGTGTCGATCGGATAGTAGAAGATGTTCACGCGCTTGTCGGCGGTGATGCGCGCCGTCCCGATGTCCGCGTCGGACTCGATCCGCATCGTCAACGTCTCGTCGTGAGCCTGCACGTGAGCCTGGACGTCCACGCCCAGATCCGCCAGGAGCCCGTACATCACGGCCGCATGGCGGAGCTCGTCCTTGACGATCTGGGCCACGACGTGCTTTTCCTCGACGCCGGGCGCCTTCGTGATCCACGGCACGTAGCCGTACCCGCCGGAGAGCTCGGAATCGGCTTGCATGGTCATGAGGTGCACGAGGCACTGGCGATAGTCATCCGTCATCTCGTCCACGGACTCGATCCGCTCGCCGCGATCGATCCGGGCCAACAGCTCTGCCTCGGTCATGGTCGTTCTCCTTTCGCGTTCGAGGGAGTCGCAGGCGGGGCCCCGTCTGCGACCGACCCGGCGTCGACCACCCGGACCGCTTTCCCCTCGCTCCGCGGGATGGTTTTGGGCGGCACGATGGCGATCTCGGGGTTCAACCCCAGGTGTCCACGGATCCGCTCCGCCACCCGCGCGGACAGCGTCAGCACCTCCGGCCGCGAGGAGTCGAACCCGCCCCACTTCTGCACCACGCGGTCTGTCGGCTCCACCTGGACCGAGAGCGTGGGGAAGGCCTCGCGGCGATCGACGACGAGTTGGTAGTGCGGCGCGACGTCCTCCAGCGTGAGCAGCGCCGCTTCCAGCTGTGACGGATAGACGTTCACGCCCTTGATGATGAGCATGTCGTCGCTGCGGCCCTTGATGCGCCCGATGCGCGCGGTGGTGCGCCCGCACACGCAGGGCGTCGGATCGAGGCGGGAGATGTCTCCGGTCCGGTAGCGGAGCATCGGCAGCGCCTCCTTGGTGAGGCTGGTCAACACGAGCTCCCCTTCCTCGCCCGGCTGCCGGCGCCCGCCCGTGTCCGGGTCCACGATCTCGGGGAGGAAGTGATCCTCGTTGACGTGCAGGCCCGGGCGACCCTCGACGCATTCGCTGGCGACGCCCGGGCCGATGATCTCGCTGAGACCGTAGAAATCGAGTGCCGTGAATCCCCACAGCTCCTCGAGCTGCGCTCGCATCGCCTCCGTCCACGGCTCGGCCCCGAACAGGCCGTATCGCAACCCGACCGAGTGCGGGTCGAGCCCCTGCTCGCGCATCGACTCGCCGATGTAGAGCGCAAAGGACGGCGTGCAGGCCAGGCCCTGGGGCCGAAAGTCCTGGAGCAACAGGATCTGCCGCATCGTGTTCCCGGAGGAGGCGGGGACCACGCTGAGCCCCATATGCTCGGCCGAGTCGTGGAACCCGAGCCCGCCCGTGAACAGGCCGTAGCCGTACGACACCTGGACCATGTCGCCCGGCACCGCGCCGGCGCCGGCCAGGGCCCGGGCCATGACCTCGCGCCACACCAGCAGGTCGCGCTTGGTGTAGCCGACCACGGTGGGCTTGCCACGCGACCCGGACGACGCGTGCACGCGGGCGATCTCGCGCAGCGGCACCGCAAAGAGGCCCCACGGGTAGTGATCCCGCAGATCGTCCTTCTGCGTGAACGGCAGGCGGTCGAGGTCGTCGAGCCGCTGGATCTTCTCGGGCACGACACGCGCCCGATTGAGCCGGTCGCGGTAGAACGGCACCCGCGTCTCCGCCCAGGCGAGGCACTGGCGCAGGCGCTCGAGTTGCAGGCGCTCCAGGTCGCGCCGGTCCATGGTCTCCGCCGCGGGATTCCAGATCATGGACGCTCGCCGATCACGACGTGCGTGATGAGCCAGCTCTGCCGATCGAGGAAGTGCGCGATGGTCTCGAGCAGGGTCGGGCTGACGCCGGCGTCGAAGCAGATCCGATCCGGGACGACGTAGCGCACTTCGGGATACGACAGCACAACGCGCAGGAGCGTGCGCACCCGGGGATCAGCGGCGAAGAACCCTCCGCCCGCGCCTCCCGGCTGCCACTCGTGGCGAAAGGAGGCGACCAGGCCGGGAGCAATGGCGTCGGCCATCACCGCCTCCGCGCGAGCAGCCGGCGATACTGGGACACCATCGCCTCGGCGTGCCCGGCCGCGCGGAAATACCGTTCCGCGGTTCGTCGCGCCGCGCGGCCCATCGCCAGACGGCGATCCGAATCGAGCAAGAGCCCGATCGCCGCATCGGCCAGCTCGCGCGAGTCGGTCTTCGTCAGCAGCCCGGTCTCGCCGTCCCGCACGACCTCGTCCACGCCCGATGCGCGGACGGCCACGGCCGCCAGGCCACACGCGTGCGCCTCCGCCAGCACGAGCCCCTGCGTCTCCGTCTCCGACGCGAACAGGAACAGATCGGCCGCACGGTAGAAGCTCGGGAGTGCTTCGCGCGGGTGCCCGCCGAGGAAGTGGACGCGGTCGCCGACGGGCCCGCCGAGCGCGTGCCGCCGCAGGCTGGCCTCGTGTGTCCCCTGCCCGACCAGCAAGAGCCGGCTGCCAGAGACCGCTCCGGCGATGGCGGCGAATGCATCCAGCACACGCCCCACGCTCTTCTCGCGATCGAGCCGGCCGACGTAGAGGCAGAGGACGTCGCTCGCCGGCAGCCCCAGGCGGCGGCGGGCCTCGCCGCGATCCCCGGGCGAAAACAGATCCACCGGAACCCCGGTCGGCAGGACGGCGATCCGGGTGCGGACGCCCCGGGCCTCCAGCGTGGCGGCCATGTGCTCGGACGGCGCCACGACGAGATCGGCGCTGTTCGCGAACCGACAGGCCAGCCGCACCGCGGCCGCTCCCACCAGTCGCTCGGGCAGCGGCACGTAGTGCGCGTACTTCTCATAGCGGGTGTGGTACGTGAAGACAAGGGGGCGTCCGAGTCGACGCGCCAGGCGGCGCGCGGTCCCGCCGAGGAGGAACGGGTGCTGCGCGTGGAGGATGTCGAGCGAGAGCGACCGCGCCCGGCGCGCGAGACTCGGGGAAAAAGGAAGCGCGAGGGCGAACCCGGGATAGGTCGGCGCGGGAACCGACGGGTATCGGAAGACGTACGGCGGATCAGCGACCGGGCCCCGCGCGGCCGGGGCGAACACCCACGCCCGGTGGCCGAGCCGCTCCAAGCCCTGGCGGAGCGTCTCCACGGCGGTGGTGACCCCACCGCGGAACGGCAGATAGTTGTTGGTGAAGAGTCCGACGCGCATCCACGACCCGGGCTATTGATCGGGAGCGCCCGGGTCCTTGCTGCGCTCGGGCCGGTCGAAGTCGCCCGGCTTGAGGGACTCGAGCCACTCCTTGATCTGCGCCGAATCGTCGACCTTCGCCCCGCCGCCCTCGGTATCCTTCGCGACCTTCACCTCCACCGACTCCGCCTTGGTCAGGACCGCCTCGGCCACGAAGATCGGCGCCTCGACGCGGAGCGCGAGCGCGATTGCGTCGGACGGTCGCGAGTCGACCGTGAGGTCCCTCGTCC
>Ga0126379_10002013_pt1 | contig 12705 bp, 9 predicted proteins | sample PanSoiMetPlot_24_FD_92640 | JGI IMG/M metagenome (GOLD analysis project Ga0126379, IMG submission 92640) | Tropical forest soil microbial communities from Panama - MetaG Plot_24 | ecosystem: Environmental > Terrestrial > Soil > Tropical forest > Bulk soil | place: Panama | collected 2016-02-17
TCCCGCCTTCGCTAATACCGAGGCAAACAACGAACCGGACGCGCCGCAGCCGACGATGACCACATCGACTTTTCCTGTTGGGCCATGTCACCACCTCTTCGACGGCGCAATGTGAGGCCGATAAGGAATGCCGAGCGCGGCGTAGCCGTCCACGGTGCCATAGACCACGTCGACGGCGTCGCTGCGCAGCACCAGATAAACGAACGGTCCCGGCGGTCCCTGCCAGCCTTCGATCTTGTTCTGGCGCATCAGATCGATGAAATCGTTGCGCTCGCTCATGCTCAGCTGAGCTAACCCGCGATCGTTGTTTTTTACGCGGCTTGCGCGATCGATCGCACCGAGCGCCGCGCGGTAAAAGTTGGCGTATGGCGGGCGAACGTTGAGAATGCGCGCCTCCAACAGGGCTTGGTCGGGAGGACCAGAGATTTGCTGATCGACGAAATGGGAAATACCGGCGGCTTGCGCGCCGGGCACCAGTGCTTCGCCGATCGCCTCGAGCGTTTCCACCTGCGGAGCCGTCAGCGTGTGGAACGCAACATTCTGGACATGTGCTTCACGTGGCGAGAGCAGCATTTGGGTGCCGCCAACACTGAAGGCGAGCGCGTTCAGCGTTGCACCCTTCATCAGGGCGCGCCGCTCGATCTCGGACATAATTTCCTCCCCGGCTCGGTCGCTATTTTCGATTATCGTTCTTGCGGCGTTGCGTGCGCGGGCCCACCGTCTCTGGAACGAAAATAAATCCAATCGCAAATTGAATTATGAATCAAGGAGGCTCGTTTAATCAGGCCGCGCGTCCCGCGAAAGCAGGACCCAGCATAATTTGGTTCTGGACTACCGCTTGCGCGCGGAATGAGCGGACGAATTGTGGCCCTAGCAAATTATTTCTTCGGCAGGTCCAGCCGGATGTGCAGTTCCTTGAGCTGCTTCGGCGTCGCTTCGGATGGCGCACCCATCATCAGGTCTTCGGCTCGCTGGTTCATCGGGAATAGCACAACCTCGCGCAAGTTCTCCTCGCCCGCGAGCAGCATGACGATGCGATCAATACCTGGCGCGATTCCGCCGTGCGGGGGCGCGCCGAGCGAGAGCGCGTGCAGCATCCCGCCGAATTTCTTTTCCAACACGTCTTCGGAGTAGCCGGCGATCGCAAAGGCCTTCTTCATAATCTCGGGACGATGATTGCGGATCGCGCCCGAGGAAAGCTCCACGCCATTGCAAACGATGTCGTACTGGATCGCCTTGATCGACAAAAGCTTGTCGTCGTCCTTCGCATCAAGCGCGAGGAATTCATCGACCGACAGATTCGGCATCGAGAACGGATTGTGAGAAAAATCGATTTTCTTCTCTTCCTCATTCCATTCGAACATCGGAAAGTCGACGATCCAGCAGAATTCGAAGCGGTCCTTGTCGATCAGTCCAAGTTCTTCGCCGATCCTGGCCCGCGCGGAACCGGCAAACTTGATGAAATCCTTCGGTTTACCGGCAACGAAGAAACAAGCGTCGCCGACACCGAGCTTCAATTGATCAGCTATCCGCTTCGTCCGTTCCGGTCCAATATTCTTTGCGAGCGGACCCGCGCCGCCTTCCTCGCCTTCGCGCCAGAAGATGTAACCGAGGCCGGGCTGGCCTTCGCCTTGCGCCCATGAATTCATGCGGTCACAGAAGGCGCGATTTCCGCCTTTGCGCGCCGGGATCGCCCATACCTGTGCCGCCGTATCTCCTGCCAGGATGTTGGCGAAAATCTTGAACCCGGAGCTACGAAACGCCTCGCTTACATCCTGCATGACGATTGGGTTGCGTAGGTCCGGCTTGTCGCTGCCGTATTTGCGCAATGCGTCGGCATAGGGAATGAGCGGAAACTTCCTGGTGACCGGCTTTCCGTTGGAAAATTCCTCGAATACGCCGCGGATCACGGGCTCGACCGCGTCGAATACGTCCTGCTGCGTGACGAAGCTCATCTCCAGATCGAGCTGGTAGAACTCGCCAGGTGATCGATCCGCGCGCGCGTCCTCGTCGCGAAAGCAGGGTGCGATCTGAAAATAGCGATCGAAACCCGCAATCATGATCAATTGCTTGAACTGCTGCGGGGCCTGCGGCAGTGCGTAGAATTTTCCGGGATGTAGGCGCGAGGGCACCAGGTAGTCGCGCGCGCCTTCCGGTGACGAGGCGGTAAGAATTGGCGTTTGAAATTCAAAGAAGCCGCTTTCTTTCATGCGCCGCCGTATCGAATCGATCACTTTGCCACGCAGCATGATGTTGGCATGCAGGTGGTCACGGCGAAGATCGAGGAAACGATATTTGAGCCTGATGTCCTCCGGGTAGTCCTGCTCGCCGAACACCGGCATGGGCAAATCGGCAGCCGGACCAAGCACCTCGATCTCATCGATGTAGACTTCAACCTGACCGGTCGGCAGTTCGGGATTCTCGGTACCGTCCGGGCGCCGGCGGACCTTGCCGTCAACGCGCACGACCCATTCCGAGCGCAGCGTTTCGGCGAGCTTGAATGCCTTGCTGTCCGGATCGGCGACGACTTGGGTGAGCCCATAGTGGTCGCGCAAGTCTATGAACAGGACGCCGCCATGATCACGGATGCGATGGCACCATCCTGAAAGCCGCACGACCTTGCCGATATCGCTATCGCGAAGCGCGCCGCAGGTATGTGAGCGATAGCGATGCATGGGTTTTCCGGGACGATTCAGGGTCTTAAATGCGAGGCGGGCGAAAAGCGCATGGGGGGTCGGCTTTGTCAAGCAGTCGCACCAGGCCAAGACTTCGCAATTCAGTTATCCGATGGTTAAGCATCGACCGGCATCATCGGGACCCTTGCGCGATACAGATATGACCTTCGCAATTCCGACCATTTGCACAATGCTGGTAGCCGCCGGCTTCTTGCTGCTCGAACGTCTGGCGCCGGGTCGAGAGTTGCCGCATGCCCCCGGTTGGTATGTGCGCGCGATTTTGATCAATATCGTACAGGCGGCTATTACTTTTGGAACCAACCGTCTCTGGCTCGATGCGCTGTTAGGCGCTTCGGTCTTTGATCTGTCGGCGGTTCCATACCCAATGCTCCAGGGTTTCATCGGCTGGTTGGTCGGCACGTTCTTTTTTTACTGGTGGCATCGCCTGCGCCATGTCCAGGGCTTTTGGGTCATCTTCCACCAGGTTCATCATTCTCCCGCGCGGATCGAGGCGATAACGGCCTTCTACAAACATCCGATCGAAATTCTCGCTGATAGCGCGCTCGCGGCGACAATCCTTTACCCGCTTCTCGGCTGCACGCTCGAGGGCGCTCTGTGGTTCAATTTCTTCGCCGCCGCAGGCGAACTTTTCTATCATTCCAACATCAAGACGCCGGCCTGGGTAAAATATTTCATTCAGACGCCGGAATTGCATTCGATCCACCATCAGCTTGACGTGCACCGCTTCAACTTCGCGGACCTCCCGTTATGGGACCGCTTGTTCGGGACCTACCGCGATGCTGGCGAATTCGCCGAGCAGTGTGGATTTCCACGCCATAACGAACGCAAGCTTGCCCGCATGTTGATCTTCCGGGACGTGTACGGGGACCAATAGTCCGGCCCTCGACACACCGCGGCCAATCTGCACACTGGGTTTCTTATAGTGTCCAGACCCGCGTAAAATGCCCAAACCCAAAGCCAGAAAGAAGATCAAGCCGTCCGGCATTGCCATGTCGACTGGCGAAGCGGCGGTTGCGACCCTCATCGCCCACGGTTTCGACACCGTTTATGCGTTGCCAGGCGTCCACAACGACCACCTGTTCGATGCATTTCAGCGTGCCGGTGATCGGTTTCGCGTTATCCACACCCGGCACGAACAGGGCGCGGCCTACATGGCGCTGGGTGCCGCGCTCGCGACCGGCAAACCACAGACCTATGCGGTGGTGCCGGGACCTGGCTTGCTCAATTCCGGCGCCGCGCTGTTGACAGCCTATGGAATGAACGCACCGGTCCTGGCATTGATCGGCCAGATTCCGGCAGCGGCGATCGGACGCGGTCTCGGCCACCTGCATGAGATCCGTGACCAGACCGGCATCATTGCGCGGCTGGTCGATCATTCCGCTCACATCAACCAGCCGGCTGACGCATCGATAAAAGTCGCCAAGGCGATCCGCGCCATGAAGACCGGTCGCCCTGGACCCGCAGCAATCGAATGCGCCATCGATGTCTGGGGCATACGTGCCCCGGTTCCGCCCATCGCGGCCCCCTTGCCGGAACGCGCGCCGAAAATCGACGACAGCAAGGTGCGCGCAGCGGCAAAACTTCTTGGCAAGGCCAAGCGAGTGCTGATCGTAGCCGGAGGCGGCGCGCAAGACGCTTCGCCGGAAGTCACGCTACTGTCCGACATGTTGCAGGCTCCTGTGCTCGGCTACCGGCGCGGCCGCGGCGTGCTCGATTCCCGCGATCCTTTCAGCGTGACGCTTCCGCTTGGCCGCGAGCTTTGGGGTGAGGCTGACGCGGTGCTGGCAGTCGGCACCCGCCTGCTCAACCCGATGAGCCAGTGGGGCATCGACAAGAATCTGCAGATCATACGCGTTGATGCCAACCCCGAGGAGCCCCCGCGACTGCATAAACCGAAGGTCGCACTGATCGGAGACGCGGCACCGATCCTTCGGCGGCTGATCGATGAACTCGCCAAATTCAATTCTCGCCGCGCATCACGCAGCGACGAAATGCGGGAGCGACAGGCAAAATTGCAAGAACAGCTGGCCAGACTTGCGCCACAGCTTGCGTTTCTCGAAGTGATCCGCGCCGAGCTCCCCGAGGATGGCATCTACGTGGACGAGGTGACCCAAATCGGTTTTGCCGCCCGTCTCGCCTTTCCGGTCTACAAGCCGCGTACGTTTCTCTCACCCGGATATCAGGATAATCTCGGCTGGGGCTACGCCACTGCGTTGGGCGCACAACACGCCAAGGCCGACGTGCCGGTCCTTTCGATCAACGGAGATGGCGGTTTTCTCTACACCGGCAATGAGCTCGCAACCGCGATGCGTCATCAGATTCCGCTGATTGCCATTGTCTTCGTCGACGGCGCCTTCGGTAACGTTCGCCGCGTCCAGCAGGAGGAGTTCGGCAACCGGCTGATCGCCTGCGATCTTGCCAATCCCGATTTCGTCAAATACGCCGAAAGCTTTGGCGCGGTCGGTCTACGGGCGCGCGGTCCCAATGAGCTACGTGCGGCGCTGCGGGAATCCTTTTCACGTCGTGAGCCGACCGTGATCGAGGTTCCCGTTGGAGCCATGCCGAGCCCCTGGGAATTCATTCAAATGCCGCGCGTGCGCGGGACCTAAGTGGGACGCATGGTCTTTTCCGGAAAACCAATGCCCGATGATCCGCAAGGCGGGGTTGCCATGACCGGCCCGGATCGGGTTAGGTTTACATCCGCAATGGACCTGGTCACGACCACGGAAGCGCTCGCCGCCGTTTGCGCACGCATGGCGAAGCATCCCTTCGTCACCGTCGACACCGAATTCCTTCGCGAGACGACATATTACCCACTTCTGTGTGTCGCCCAGATGGCCTCCCCTGATGAAGCCGTGGTGATCGATGCTTTGGCCACGGGCATCGATCTGACGCCCTTGTTCGCGCTGATGGCGGACGAAAAGGTGACCAAGGTATTTCACGCCGCACGTCAGGACATCGAAATCGTCTGGAACATGGCTGGGACGATCCCGCATCCGATCGTCGATACCCAGGTAGCCGCCATGGTACTCGGCTATGGCGATTCAATTTCTTACGATCAACTGGTCCAGCGCATCACAGGGGACGCGCTGGACAAGTCGCACCGCTTCACCGACTGGACCCGACGGCCGCTCAGCGACGCGCAAATTGCCTATGCCGTGTCCGATGTGACGCATCTGCGGGAGGTTTACATGAACCTTGCCGCTGATCTCGACAAACGCGGACGCAGCGAATGGGTCAAGGCCGAGATGGATGTGCTGACGTCGCCTGAAACCTATCGTGCGGACCCCGAACGGGCGTGGGAGCGACTCAAGAGTCGCGTTCGCAAGCCCAAGGAACTGGCTGTCCTGATCGAAGTGGCAGCATGGCGCGAGCGCGAGGCGCAGACCCGCGACGTCCCGCGCGGACGCGTCCTCAAGGACGACGTGATCGGCGACATCGCGGTGCAGGCTCCGACCACAGTCGAGCGTCTGGGCCATTTGCGCTCGCTGCCGAAGGGATTCGAGCGCTCGCGTTGGGGCGAGCAGATCGTCGACGCTATCAAGCGCGGTCTCGCGCGTGACGCCAAAACGTTGCCGCGGCTAGAACGCTTTCGCCCGGCGATAAACGGCGCGGCCACCGTTGAGTTGCTCAAAGTCCTGCTGCGCATGACGGCTGAAAAGCATGGTGTTGCTGCCAAGGTCATCGCCACGGTCGATGATCTGGACCGTATCGCCGCCGACGACGAGGCCGACATTCCGGCGTTGAAAGGGTGGCGCCGCGAACTATTCGGCGAGAGGGCCTTGGCGCTCAAGCACGGCCGCCTGGCGCTTGCCGTTGATAACGGAAAGGTCGTCGCCGTCGACAACAACTAATCTTCGATTATAGGTTCACGACCGATGAGCCTCGCCAGCTGGCGAAGCCTTCCGGCCAGGCGATCGCTTGCGAGCTGACTATAGGAACCGGGAAGCTTGAGCGTCAGCTTGCCGCGCTTGACCTGCATAGGCGTCGTCGGCAACACCCCGCTCTGCCCAGCCGTAAGGATATAGGCGACCCGCATGGCAGCGCCGAGCACCCTTGCACGATCCAGCATTCGGGTGGTTGCGAGTTCGCGCAGACGCGGTGACAACTCCTCCTCACTCAGGCCAGCGTGACGGAAATAGACCGACAGGGCCAGATACGCGCGGCCTGGATGATCGATGGCCACGAAAGCACCGTGTGCGATGATATTCATCGACTGTTCACCGCGATAATCCGGGTGGGCGCGCCAGCCGATGTCGCCAAGCAAACAGGCAGCGTGACGCAGCCGCCGCTCATCGGCTGTTTCTTGCAATCCGCTCGAAGCCATAAAACGGTCAGTCCAGACGATCAATTCCTCGCCATGGCGCGGCGAGCGGGATCGCAGAACATTAAGATCAGCCGCTGCCGAGATGAGCGGATCGCGCCCGCGCTCGCGGGAATTTAGCAGCGAATAGAGAAGGCCTTCGCGGACGCCAAGGACGGAAATGATGACCTGCCTCGGCCTGATTGTCCGCACCAGGTTTTCCATCACCAGCGCGGCATAGGCGAGCAGCGGGCGCCGGGCCGCGTTGACCACCTCGATTTTCGACAGGGTGTCCGTGTCTACGTGGTGGACGAGCCTGGAGAACTCCTGCGCCTCGCGCGCGGATATACGGTAGTTGTGCATGACATGAAACGGATAGCCGGTCTGCCACATGTGCAGGCGCGCCAATGCCCGCCAGGTGCCGCCAACTGCATAGAACGTACGGTCCTCGCCGTTGTGCAGCATGTCGAGATCCTCGAAGACCTCTTCGACGAATTTTTCCGCCTTTTTGAGCGATTTTCCGGTGATGTCCTGAAGCGCCAGACCGCCAAGCGGCAAGGTCACGCCGCTGCGCACGCGCGAGCCATGCACGTCAACCAGCTCGAGCGAACCGCCGCCAAGATCGCCGACAATGCCGTCGGGCTTGTGAATACCGGAAACGATGCCGAGCGCCGTCAGATGTGCCTCGCGCTTTCCGGACAGAATCGTAATGCTGGTGCGGCAGATTCGTTCGGCTTCCGCGATAAAGTCGCGGCCATTGCGGGCGTCCCGGCAGGCTGCCGTTGCGATCGCCCAAATTCGGCGAACATGCAAGATATCGCACAACGCACGGAAACGCCGGAGCGCGTCGAGTGCGGTATCGATGGCATCAGGCGGCAACAGTCCCGTCGACTGCACCTGCCGCCCGAGGCCCGCCAGCACCTTTTCGTTGAAGATCGGCGTTGGCGCGCGGGTTAGGCCCTCGTAGACCACGAGGCGGATCGAATTCGATCCGATATCGATGACGGCAATGGGTGGCCCGTGATCGAGGCGGCCCTTAACTGAGGGGATGACCGTGGCGGACCGTTTATGCGCTCTCGATGAGGCGGCGTATAAGGCTGCGCGGCGACGATTCCTTGAGCGATTTTCCACGGCCCGACAAGCTCGGATTGGTCATGAAATACTTGTGGGCGTTGAAGGGTTCCTCGCCCGGGGCGGCCTTTATGCGCGTTGAACTGCCATCGGGCAAGAGCTTCCAGCTTTGCTCGTTATCCTTGAAATTCGCGACCATAATTTGGCCGAGAACCTGTTCATGAACCGTGGCATTGAGAATCGGGCACAAGACTTCGACCCGGCGGTCTAGATTGCGCGGCATCATGTCGGCCGACGAGATATAGACCGCCGCTTTCGGATGCGGCAGGACATGCCCGGCGCCAAAGCAGTAAATGCGGCCATGCTCGAGGAAACGGCCAACAATAGATTTGACGCGAATATTTTCAGACAATCCTTTCACGCCCGGCCGCAGGCAGCAAATGCCGCGGACCACTAGATCAATGGCAACGCCCGCAGCCGACGCATCATAGAGAGCGTCAATAATCCCCGGGTCCACTAGCGAATTCATTTTCATCCAGATTGCTGCCGGCCGCCCCGCCTTCGCATGAACAATCTCCTGCGCGATGTGATCGAGAACCCGCTTGCGCAGGTTTATTGGCGAGATCGCCATGCGCTCGAGCTCGGCCGGCTCGGCGTAGCCAGTGATGTAATTGAAGATGCGAGCCACATCGCGCCCAATGACTGCATCGGCAGTAAAAAACGAAAGATCTGTATAGATGCGGGCAGTCACCGGGTGGTAGTTGCCGGTACCAACATGAACGTACGTCGCGAGCTCGCCACCTTCCCGACGCACAACCAATGACAGCTTGGCGTGCGTCTTCAATTCGATGAAGCCGTACACAACCTGCGCGCCGGCCCGCTCGAGGTCCCGCGCCCAGCGGATATTGGCCTCCTCGTCGAAGCGCGCCTTGAGTTCAACCAGGGCAGTCACCGATTTTCCGGCTTCAGCCGCTTCCACCAACTGCTTTACGATCGGAGATTCGGCCGAGGTCCGATAGAGCGTCTGCTTGATCGCAACCACATTCGGGTCACGTGCGGCCTGCTGCAAGAACTGGACCACCACGTCGAAGGATTCGTACGGGTGATGAACGACGAGGTCTTTCTGGCGAATGGCCGCGAAGCAATCGCCGCCGTGATCACGAATCCGTTCCGGATAGCGCGGATTGTAAGGCACGAATTCGAGATCGGGACGATCGAGCTTGGTGAGCTGGTTGAGATCGTTGAGCGCGAGCACACCATCGACCTTGAACACTTCGTCGTCGGCGACTGCAAGCGCCCGCTGTACGAAGCTGCACAATTCTCCCGGCATTGATGCACTCAGCTCCAGCCGGATCACCGAGCCACGTCGCCGTTGCTTGAGTGCGGTCTCAAACAGCCGGACCAGATCTTCGGCCTCTTCCTCGATTTCGACTTCGGAGTCGCGGACGGCACGGAACGCTCCCTGCCCCTTAACGGTGTATCCGGGAAACAACCGGCCGATGAACAGGGCTGTCGCTTCTTCGAGTGTGATCAGCCTAATACTCTGGTCGCCTCCGCTCGGGAGTCTGATGAACCGCTCGATCTTCTGTGGCATGCGAATGAGGGCATTCATCGCCTTGCCGTCTTTGACACGAGCGAGCTGTAACGCGATTGAAAACGCAAGATTGGGGATGAAGGGAAACGGATGGGCAGGGTCGATCGCCAACGGCGTCAACAGTGGGAAAACCTGGGCGAGAAAACGCTCCTCCAGCCAGCTACGCTCTGCTTTCTTGAGGTCTGCACCTTCGACCAGAACCACGTTGGCGGCGGCAAGCGCCGGTCGCAGTTCGAGCCATCGCCGCTGCTGATCGCTGGCGAGTTGCGAGACCGCTTCGCCGATACGAACAAGTTGCTCTGACGGAGTGAGTCCGTCCGGACTTTCTGTCAAGATTCCTTGTCGCACCTGTCCCTTGAGACCGGCGACGCGCACCATGAAAAATTCGTCAAGATTGTTCGCGGAAATCGACAGAAAGCGCACGCGTTCGAGCAGCGGATGATGTTCGTTCGCGGCCTCTTCCAGCACGCGGCGATTGAAATGCAGCCACGACAGTTCACGATTGATGAACCGTTCCGGACTGGCCTCAATTGATAAAGCCGGTTCTGTCGCTACCAACGCCTTGTCGGCGCTGTCCGAGACAGGAGCAATTTCATCAACCGAAGCAATAGCTTGTCCACGATTTGGCATTGCTAACAAAACCTGAAGATCGGACGCCTACCCAATAAAAATGGCCGCTGGATGACAGTTCGCACTCGAACGGCCTGTTCCGTCAAGTGTGACATATCGGCGTTAAGGAACGCGAAACAACTCAGCGGCGAGCGCCCGCGTCACAGGGCGATGTTGACGCATTGCCTCTTCGTCGAGCCGTTGCACCGCCGCATGGGCGGCCGCAAATGACCGTTCAATATGGTTGACAAGATAATTTACCAGCGCCTCATCGACCGTGAGCTGGCGATCGACAGCGAGCTTTACGAACAGCGAACGCAAAAGTATGTCATCGGGCGGAGCCAGAGTCGCCACGGGCAACGCTCGCAGCCGAGAGGCAAGATCGTTAATGGAGATCGCAAACCCTGCCGGCGCCGAGCGCGCCGTAAAGAGGACGTAGGCGCCTTCTTCGCGAGCGAGGTTGACGAGATGAAACAGCGCGCGTTCGTCGAGCCCACTGGACTCCAGATCCTCGACCACCAGCGCGCCCGTCGCAAGCGCCGCTGGCAGATCGATTCTGGACAACAGTTTGGCAGACAAAATTCGCGCGCCTGTCGCGTCCGCCCATATCGCAGCAAGGTGGCTCTTGCCTGAGCCCTGAGGGCCAATCAGAGCAACAATGCGATCCGGCCAGTCCGGCCAGCGCTCGATCAAGTTAAGCGCTGCTGTGTTCGAAGGCCCGAGCAGAAAGTCGTCACGCGCGAAACTGACAGAGTGATTGAGCGCGAGCACGAGCTGACGCGGAGCCAACGAGCTGCTCATGCCGTTAACCCGACTGTTTGCCCGTATAAAACGAGCTTTGGAGATAGTGACGCAACGCAAAGCGCGATAGCACGCCGATCGTGGCCGCCAGCGGCACGGCTACCAGGAGGCCAACGAAGCCAAAGAGGTAACCGAAGGCAAGCAGCGCGAAAATCAACCAGACCGGATGCAGACCTGCGCTTTCGCCCACCAGTTTCGGCGCAAGCACATAGCCTTCGATGAATTGGCCAACAAGAAAGATGCCGAGCACAACGAGGATCAAACCGTAGTTCGGCCAGAACTGCGCCACCGCGACTCCGAGCGATAACACCAGTCCGGTCATCGAGCCAACATAGGGAATGAAGGTTATGAGACCGGAAATGAGCCCGATCAGCAATCCGAAATTGAGGCCGGTCACCGTCAGCGCCGCCGCATAAAATGAGCCGAGAATCAGACAAACGCCGGTTTGTCCCCGCACGAACCCTGAAATCGCTGCGTCGATCTCCCGCGCCAGTCCGCGCACCGTATCACGGTGCACAACTGGAACCCACGCATCGAGGGCTTGAATCATGCGATGCCAGTCGTAAAGGAGATAAAAAGCGACCACCGGCGTGACCACGATCAGTGAGAACACCGACACCAGCGCGCGCCCGCCCGACCACAATGAATGCAGAAACGAGGTCAGCCAGCCCACACCTTGCGTCACCAGATCGCTTATGGATTTGTCGGCGTTAAAGCCCGCACCCAACAATTTTTGAATCCACGAGCGGCTCGGATCACTCAGCAGCGTTTGCAATCTCGTCACGTAGGCCGGAACGCTCTCGATGAATGACGACAGTTGGCCGCCGAGAATTGGCGCCACCAGCAGAATGAGATAGATCAGCGCAAGCACCACTACAGTTATGATGAGCAGCGCGGCCACCAGCCGGTTAACGCCGAGGCGCTCAAGCCGATCGGTAAGTGGCGCAAGCAAGTAGGCTATCGCGAGACCGGCGACGAATGGCAACAGGATTTCGCCGAGCAGCCAGAGCGCCAGCACGACGATCACTAATACGGTCAGCCAGAATGTGAGCTGGCGCTGAAACGTGGGGCCCATGACAGCGGTGCCGCGACGTAAATGCGATCCGGCGCGCGGGCTCACGGCTTAGCCGCCGTAGTGTTCATGTGGCGCACCCATTCGGCCACGTAGGCGGCCACCGACAATAGCGTCAGCGCGGCGACAAGGCTCATGAGCACCAGTGTGAGCGTCGGCAGCTCATAGCCAAAGCCAAGCGTGCCAAGCACAACGCATGCAAACACGATCTGCGCCACGGTATTGAGCTTGGAAACGAGCAACGGCTTGACCTTGATTGGCGAACCGACCAGCCAAGACAGCATCACCGCGCCCACAATCATGATGTCTCGCGACACCACCAGTATCACCAGCCAGCCCGGGATCAGGCCATTAATCCCCAAGGTCAGATAGATCGATACGATCAGCGCCTTGTCGGCGAGCGGGTCGAGATAGGCCCCAAGTTCGGTTGTCATGTTGAAGCGCTTGGCGAGATACCCATCGACGGCATCGCTGATGCCCGCAGCCACGAACAGGACAAATGCGATCCACATATAGCGCTCACCGGCCGCGATCGCCCATACAACGACCGGCACCAACA
>Ga0126379_10002014_pt1 | contig 12699 bp, 13 predicted proteins | sample PanSoiMetPlot_24_FD_92640 | JGI IMG/M metagenome (GOLD analysis project Ga0126379, IMG submission 92640) | Tropical forest soil microbial communities from Panama - MetaG Plot_24 | ecosystem: Environmental > Terrestrial > Soil > Tropical forest > Bulk soil | place: Panama | collected 2016-02-17
AGACGTCGCGGAGAACCACCGGCGCGCCGAGAAGCTCCTCGCCGAGGCGGAGGCTGGAGGCGCCCGGCTCGCCGTCCTTCCCGAGATGTTCTCGACCGGATTCTCCATGGACTCGCTGCGCATCGCGCAGCCGCCGGGCGGGGAGTCGGAGACGTTCCTGCGCGAGCAGGCGGCGAAGCGGAGCCTCTGGGTCCTGGCGAGCATCCCGGAGCAAGGCGAGCCCTCGCCCCGCAACATGGCCCTCCTCGTCTCGCCGCCGGGCTCCGTGACGCGCTACGCCAAGATCCATCCGTTCTCCTTCGCCGGCGAGCACGAGCACTACACGGGAGGCGACCGCGTCGTGACGGCGCAGGTCGAGGATCTCCGCGTCACGCCGTTCGTCTGCTACGACCTGCGCTTCCCCGAGCCGTTCCGCGCGGCCGCGCCCGACACGGACCTCTTCGTCGTCGTCGCGAACTGGCCGGATGAGCGCCGGGAGCACTGGCGGACGCTCCTGCGCGCCCGGGCGATCGAGAACCAGGCCTTCGTCGCGGGAGTCAACCGCGTCGGCGACGGCGGCCGTCTCCACTATGCCGGAGACTCCGCGGGCGTCTCGCCCCTGGGCGAAACCCTCGTCGAAGGAGACGACCGCCAGCGGGTGGTCTTCTTCGAGGCGGACCCGGCGGCGGTCACGAAGCTGCGTGCGCGGTTCCCGGCGCTCAAGGACCGCAGGCCCGAGGCCTACGGACCCCAGATCCGCTGACGGCGCAGGCTCAGCGCGCGGCGGCCGCCGCCAGCGACTTCAACGCTTCGACTCCGCCGGAGATGGTGTCTTCGGGGACGGAGAAGGAGAAACGAACGTGGGACTCGCCCTCCGGCCCGAAGACGAGGCCGGGCACCGTGGCGACCCGGACGGTGTCCAGCAGCGCTCGCGCGGCGGCCGCGGATTCCCTGCCGAGCTGCGGCGGGACCTTCGGGAAGAGATACAGCGCCGCTTTCGGCCTGTCGATCTCGAAGCCGGCCGACCGGAGGCCTCCGACGAGCGCGTCGCGCCGCCGGCGGTAGCCCGCACGGGCCTCCTCCAAAAAGCCGTCGGGCATCCGCAGGGCCTCGAGCATCGCCCACTGGGTCGGCGTCGAAACCCCGTTGATCGAGTAGAGGACGATCGTCTGCATCGGCAGCCGCCACCGCTTCGGGACGAGCACGTACCCCGCGCGCCATCCCGTCATCGAGTACGTCTTCGACAGCGTGAAGACCGAGATCGTCCGCTCGTGCATCCCGGGGAAGGAGGCGGGGGAGACGTGACCCTCCCCTTCGTAGATCAGGTCCTCGTACGCCTCGTCGGAGATCATGGCGATCCCGGCTTCCCGCACGAAGGCGGCGACTTCCTCGACCTCGGCTCTCGTGAAGACGTCCCCCGTCGGGTTGACGGGCGAGTTCCAGTAGAGAAGCTTGGTCCGGTCCGTCTTCGCCCGCGCGAGAGCCTTTGTCAGGCCTTCCCGCCGGGCGGCGTCGGTTCCCACGAGAAGGGGCCGAGCGCCGTGGTACGCGAGGACATCCGCGATCGGCGTCCAGTACGGCGAGAACATCAGGACGTCGTCTCCCGGATCGAGAAGCGTCGCGAACGCGCAGAAGAGGCCGTTCATCCCCCCGTTGACCACGATCGGGCTCTCGTCGTCGGCCGGGATCCCGTTCTTGCTGCGAACCTTCTCGAGGATCGCGCGGCGGAGCTCCGGCACTCCCGACGACGGCGCGTAGCGCGTTTCGTTCCTGGCGAGCGCGGCCGTCATCGCCTGCTTGATCGGCTCGGGAGTCGGCATGTACGGCTCGCCCCCCTCGAAGCGCCAGACCTTGTGGCCGGCGGAGAGGAGCTCGAGCACGCGGTTGCGGACCTTGACGATCTCCGAGAATCCGACGGAGTCGAAACGCCGGGCAGCGCGGGGAAACGAAGGGTCCGAGGTCAGAGGACTTTCCTCCGGCCCGGCCCCATCAGGAAGTACAGGATCATTCCGAGAACCGGAAGCAGGATGATCAGCAGCGCCCAGAGGATCTTGGTTCCCGCATCCGCGCCGCTCTTCAGCAGGGAAACCAGGGCGATGATGTCGAGCACCAGGATGACGAGTCCGATGAGCGAGAACATCGCGCGCTCCTTTTCTCCCTCTCCCGCGGGAGAGGGTCCGGGTGAGGGGCTCCCGCTAGATTTTCTCCGAAATCGCCTTGGCCTGCGTAAAGAGATAGAGGTACTCGCGCCCGCCCGCCTTGGAGTCCGTCCCCGACATGTTGAACCCGCCGAAAGGATGGACGCCGACGAGCGCGCCCGTGCACTTGCGGTTCAGGTACAGGTTGCCGCAGTAGAGCTCCCGCTTGCCGCGCTCGAGCCTCTCGCGATCGCGCGAGTAGAGCGAGCCCGTCAGGCCGTACTCCGTGTCGTTGGCCACCGCGATGCCCTCGTCGAAGTCCTTGACGCGAAGGACCGCGAGCACCGGGCCGAAGATCTCCTCCTTCGCGAGACGGTCGCCCGGCTCGATGTCGGCTACGACCGTGGGCATCACGAAGAAGCCCTCGGCCGGGCCGGCGACTCCGCCCGCGACGACGCGGCCTTCCCGACGCCCCACCTCCACATACTCGAGGATCGACTTCTGCGCGCGCTCGTTGATGACCGCGCCGACGTTGGTGGAAGGATCGCGGACGTCGCCGACTTTCAGCGCCTTCGTCTTTTCGACCACCTTCTGCAGCAGCTCGTCGTGGACCTTCTCGTGGACGATCAGCCGCGAGCAGGCCGAGCACTTCTGCCCCTGGAACCCGAAGGCCGCGGCGACGGCGCCTTTGGCGGCCTCCTCGATGTCGGCCGTCTCGTCCACCAGGATGAAGTCCTTGCCGCCCATCTCCAGAACGGCCCGCTTGATCCAGAGCTGCCCGGGGGGGACCTTGCCGGCTTTTTCGGAGATGTCGATGCCGACCTGCCGCGACCCGGTGAAGGCAACCATGCGCGTCTTGACGTTCTCGACGAGTGAGTTGCCGACGGTCGAGCCGCCGCCGGTCACGAAGTTCAGCACGCCCGGCGGGACCCCGGCCTCCTCGGCCGCTTCCACGAACAAGGTCGCGATGGCGGGGGAGTCCGACGAGGGCTTGAGCACCACCGTATTGCCCGTCACCAGCGCCGCCGTCGTCATGCCGGTCAGGATCGCCAGCGGGAAGTTCCAGGGCGGGATGACCGCGCAGACTCCCAGCGGGATGAACTCCAGCTCGTTCTTCTCGCCGGGATACTTCGTCAGCGGCTGCGGCTGCGAGAGCCGCTCCATCTCGCGGGCGTAGAACTCGCAGAAGTCGATGGCCTCGGCGGTGTCTCCGTCCGCCTCCGGCCACGACTTGGACTCCTCGAGCACCATCATCGCGGAGAATTCGTGCTTGCGCTCGCGCAGGATCGCCGCGATGCGCTGGACGATCTTCACGCGCTGCCCGGCGCTTGTGCGGCTCCACGCGGGGAAGGCCCTCGCGGCGGCTTCCACGGCCTGCTCGGCGTCCTGCTTGGTCCCTTCGGCGAAGCGTCCGATGACCTGCGACCTTCGGCACGGGTTGACGGAGACGATCGTCCGGGCGCGGGAGCTCTTGACGCCGCCGATGTGGAGATGACCCTCGATGGGAAGGCGGGCCTCGACCCTGGCCAGAGCCTCAGCGAAAGCCTTGCGGTTGGATTCCTGGGAGAAATCGGTCAGGGGCTCGTTCTTGAATTCCGGCAGCACTTCGGTGTGACCTCCTCGGCGGCGGCAATCTATCAAAGCCCTGGAATATCGCGCGTGCTATCCCGATTGTGCCTTTCAGGTGGCTGTTTCGCTTGCCTCAGGGAAGGCCGATCGCGCCGACTCCTTATCCGACTTCTCGACGGACAGGCGCGTTCTCCTTCTCACGATGCTCGCGCTCGCCGTCGGAGCGCTCGCGGCCTTCGTGGCTTACGCGCTGGTCTGGCTGATCGGCGTCATCACCAACCTCGCCTACTACCACCGGTTCTCCTCCGCGTTCGTGTCGCCGGCCGGGAACACGCTGGGCGCCTGGTCGGTCCTCGTGCCGATCGCGGGCGGCCTCCTGATCGGCGTGATGGCCCGCTTCGGCTCGGAGAAGATCCGTGGGCACGGAATCCCGGAGGCCCTCGAGGCGATCCTGATCGGGCGCAGCCGCATCGAGCCGCAGGTCGCGGTCTTGAAGCCCGTCTCCTCGGCCGTCTCGATCGGCACCGGCGGCCCCTTCGGCGCCGAGGGGCCGATCATCATGACGGGCGGCGCGGTCGGATCCCTCTTCGGCCAGCTCTTCCACCTCTCGGGCGCGGAGCGAAAGACGCTGCTCGTCGCCGGCGCGGCCGCGGGGATGTCGGCGATCTTCGCCTCCCCGATGGCCGCGGTGCTTCTCGCCATCGAGCTGCTCCTCTTCGAGTGGAAGCCGAGGAGCTTCATCCCGGTCTGCGCCGCGTCGGTCGTCGCGGCCGCGATCCGCGTCCCGCTGCTGGGACCCGGCCCGATCTTCGGGGTCACGCCTCACTCCTCGCTGCCGATCGCGGCGCTCCTTCCTGCGCTTCTGGTCGGGCTCCTCGCGGGGCTCGCTTCCGGGCTCCTGACGGCCCTGGTCTACGGGTGCGAGGACCTCTTCGGCAAGCTGCCGATCCACTGGATGTGGTGGCCGGCGATCGGAGGTCTGGGAATCGGGCTGGCCGGCCTGGTGGACCCGCGCATCCTCGGCGTCGGGTACGACACGATCCACGACCTCGTCTCGGGCAGGCTCGCCGGCGCGGGGGTCCTCGGGCTGCTGATCGGGAAGGCCGCGGTGTGGGCATTCGCGCTCGGGTCCGGGACGTCGGGAGGAGTCCTCGCGCCGCTGCTCATCATGGGAGGCGCGCTCGGGGCGCTCGCGTCGCCGCTGCTGCCGGGCGGTGACCCGGGCCTCTGGGCCATGGCGAGCATGGCCGCGATGATGGGCGGGACGATGCGGTCGCCCCTGACCGCGATCCTCTTCACGCTGGAGCTGACGCACGACTGGAACACCCTGCCGGCGATCCTCGTGGCCTCGGTCGCCGCCCACGGCGTGACGGTCCTGCTGCTGCGGCGCTCGATCCTGACGGAGAAGATCGCCCGGCGCGGCCATCACTTAGTCCGCGAGTACTCCGTGGACCCCTTCGAGATCCACCGCGTGGAAGAGGTCATGGACCGCAACGTCCCGGTCATCACGGCGAGCATGACGGTCGCCGACCTCGCGAGCCGGATCGCCGCGGGAGATCCGCTCGGCCAGCGCCAGGGGACCCCGATCGTGGACGAGAAGGGGCGGCTCGTCGGCATCATCACGCGAAGCGACCTGATGCGGGCGCTCGAGCGCAAGAGCGAGGGCGCGACGGTCCTCGAGGCCGGCACCGCGGAGCCGATCGTGGGATACGGCGACGAGCTTCTCCGCGACGCCGTCCGAAGGATGCTCGACCGTGGAATCGGCAGGCTGCCCATCGTCGCGCGCGAGGATCCGAGGCGGGTCGTCGGGTATCTGGGCCGGGCCGGGGTCATGGCGGCGCGCGTCCGGATGTTCGAGGAGGAGCACGTCCGCGAGCGCGGGCGCCGCGCCCAATGAACCTCAAGGGCGCCAGGCCCGAGAGCTTCGGGACGGTCCTGTCGTTTTTCTACGAGAAGATCGCGCAGAGCAACTTCGAGCCGGGTCACCGAAGGATTGCGTTGGAGATTCCGATCACGACGGGCCGCCTCCTCGACGTCGGCTGCGGGCCCGGAGGCCTCGATCGGATGATCGCGCAGGCCCGTCCGAGCGTGACGGTCGTGGGGCTGGACGAATCCGAGCCGATGGTCCGACGGGCGCTGCGGCGACCGCGGCCGCCGAACCTGGAGTTTCGCGCCGGCTCGATCGAGAAGGCCGTTATGGCGGAGGAATTCGACTTCGCTCTCTCGGTCCAGTCGTTTCACCACTGGGAGGAGCCGGAGGCCGGCCTGGAGGCCGTCTACCGGGCGCTGAAGCCCGGGGGCCGCTTCTGGATCTACGAGGGAGACCCCGAGGCCTCGAGCGAGGACCTACGCCGGGCCCAGAGGGGGATCGGGGGATGGCTGCGAGTTCCGGCCCCGCTCCTTCGCAAACAACTGCGGGGGCACGGCTTCACGGCCGGGGAGGTAAAGAGCGTGGTCGCGCCGGTCGTCGCCCGAACCGGCTTTCGGACCTGCGAGGTGAACCATTCGGGTGCTCTCCTTCGTATTTCCATGACGAGGAGCGTGTCTTAGCGGGGGACCCTGCGGACCCCCGAGCCCCCTGGCCTTGACAGGTGGGGCCGGAGGCACTAAAACGGGCGTGGTTTATGGAGAAAACGGTGTCGGCGTGCTGTTGTCCCGGGAGGACCCGGGGGGGTCCGGCCGACGCCGGTGTTTCGCCGCGTTAACCTTTCCAGTCGAAGCGACACCGAGCCCGCCGGACCGAACCGGCGGGCTTTTTGATTTAGGGGCCGGATGAGAGGCAGATGAGAGAAGTCGAAGAAGCGAACGAGACGGTCGCGGCCGGGGTTTCGCTGCTGAGGGCGATCGGCAACACTCCGCTTCTCGAACTCTCGCGCATCGCGCAGGACGTGCCGGGGCTCCGGCTGTTCGCCAAGGCGGAGCACATGAACCCGGGCGGAAGCGTGAAGGACCGGCCGGCACGCGGCATGCTCTTGGATGGCCTGCGGCGCGGCGCGCTCGTCTCCGGCAAGAAGATCCTCGAGGCGACCTCGGGCAACACCGGCATCGCCGACGCGATGATCGGCCGCGCGCTCGGATTTCCTGTGACGCTGTGCGTTCCGGCCAAGGGCTCGGGGGCCCAGAAGCGCGCGATCCTGCGCGCGTTCGGCGCCGAGATCGTGGCGACCGATCCGCTCGAGGGAACCGACGGCGCGATCCGCAAGGCCCGCGCGATGGCCGCCGCGGAGCCGGAGAAGTATTTCTACCCCGACCAGTACTCCAACGACGCCAACTGGCGCGCCCACTTCGAGACCACCGGCCCGGAGATCTGGGAGCAGACGCGCGGAGAGCTGACCCACTTCGTCGCGGGGCTCGGGACGACGGGAACGTTCACGGGCATCACGCGTTACTTCAAGTCGCGCCGCCCGGACCTGCCGTGCATCTCGATGCAGCCGGACGGCCCGATCCACGGCCTGGACGGGATGAAGCACATGCCCTCGGCGATGGTGCCGAAGATCTACGATCCAATGCTCGCCGACGGCGAGCTGACGGTCTCGACCGACGCTGCCTTCGCGATGTGCCGGCGCCTGGCCCGAGAGGAGGGAATCCTCGTCGGCCCGTCGGCCGCCGCAAACGTCGTCGCCGCCCTGGCGGTCGCGCGGGAGGCGGCGGAGGGCCCGGCAACCATCGTGACGATCCTCTGCGACGGCGGCGGGCGGTACCTCTCGGAGCCGTTCTGGGAGGAGCCATGATCACCATCGACCTGCGCCTTCTCGAGGAGATCCGCGACCACGGCCGGGAGGCCTATCCCGAGGAGTGCTGCGGCGCGCTGCTCGGCACCGGGCGGGACGGGCCGGCGCTGGTGACGCGCGTCGAGAGGATGCGCAACTCGCGGGGCGAGGAACGCCGCCGTCGCTACACGATCGACCCCCTGGAGTACGTCCAGATCGAGCGGCAGGCGGACGAGGAGGGAATCGAGGTCCTCGGCTTCTACCACTCACATCCCGATCATCCGGCGCGTCCGTCGGAGTACGACCGCGAGCGCGCTTTTCCGTTCTTCCATTACGTCGTCCTGGGAGTCGCCGCGGGTCAACCCGGCGACGTCGGGTCCTTCGTCCTTTCCGAAGACCGCGGAGTCTTCGAACGCGAGGAGCTCTCGATCGAAGCCCCGGAAGGAGTCACCCATGCCTAAGGTTCTTCTGCCCACCCCGCTGCGCCCCTTCGCGGAGGGGGCCGCGAGCGTCGAGGTCTCCGGCGGGACGGTCACGGACGCGCTCGAGAGCCTCGTGTCGCGTTACCAGGGACTGCGCAATCACCTCTACGACGACGCCGGCAAGCTGCGCTCCTTCGTCAACGTCTACCGAAACGACGAGGACATCCGCTATCTCCAGAAAGGGGAGACGCCGCTCTCCGACAGGGATGCTCTTTCCATCATTCCGTCGATCGCCGGAGGCGCCCCGGAGGATGCTGCGCTCTCCAACGAAGAGATCCGCCGCTACTCGCGCCACCTCATCATGCCGGAGGTCGGCATGGAGGGTCAGAAGAAGTTGAAGGCCGCGCGTGTCCTCGCGATCGGCACCGGCGGCCTCGGCTCTCCCTTGTCGCTCTACCTCGCCGCCGCCGGTGTCGGGACGATCGGCCTGGTGGACTTCGACGTCGTGGACGACTCCAACCTCCAGCGGCAGGTCCTGTTCTCGACCGGCGACGTCGGGCGGCCCAAGCTCGCCGCGGCCACCGAGCGCCTTCGGGGGATCAACCCTCACGTCGAGGTCGTGCCCTTCGAGGAGCGGCTGACCTCGGAGAACGCGCTGGAGATCTTCCGCGACTTCGACATCGTGGCGGACGGGACCGACAACTTTCCGACCCGCTACCTCGTCAACGACGCCTGCGTCTTCACGGGCAAGCCCAACGTCTACGCGTCGATCTTCCGCTTCGAGGGGCAGGCGTCGATCTTCTGGGCGGAGAAGGGGCCGTGCTATCGCTGCCTCTATCCCGAGCCGCCGCCTCCGGGGCTCGTCCCGTCCTGCGCGGAAGGGGGAGTCCTCGGGATCCTGCCGGGCCTGCTGGGAGTGATCCAGGCGACCGAGACGATCAAGCTGATCCTCGATTCCGGCGACCCTTTGGTCGGACGGCTCCTCCTCGTGGACGCGCTCTCCATGCGCTTCCGAGAGCTGAAGCTCCGCAAGAACCCCGAGTGCGTCGTCTGCGGGCCACACCCGACCGTGACGAAGCTCGTGGACTATGAGGCCTTCTGCGGGATCCAGCCGGAGGCCGCCGCCTCCTCCAACGGCGTTCCGGAGATCAGCGTCGAGGAGTTGAAGGCGTTGCGCGACCGGACCGCTCCGTTCGTCCTCGTGGACGTGCGGGAGCCGCACGAGTTCGCGATCAGCTCCTTCCCGGAGTCCGTCAAGATCCCCCTCGGGACCCTTCCCGAGCACTTGAACGAGCTCTCCTCGGCCGACGACATCGTGGTCCACTGCAAGTCCGGAGGCCGCAGCGCGAAGGCCGTCCAGCTCCTCCGCCAGGCCGGCTTCCGCAAGGTCCGAAACCTCGCCGGCGGAATCAACCGCTACGCCGAGGTCATAGACCCCTCCATCCCGCGTTATTGACGAGTTGACAATCGTGGCGGCATCCGCCGCCCTCGTAGTTCCGGGGTTTGGTATCTTTTCGGCGATGCTTGGATTCGGCGTTCCCTCGATCACCGTCGAGGAACTGAAAGCAAAGCGCGATCGGGGCGACAAGGTCACGCTCGTAGACGTCCGCGAGCCCAACGAGTGGACGATCAGCGACCTGCCGGGATCCATCAAGATCCCGCTCGGCGCCCTGCCTCACCGCTTCGGCGAGCTCTCCCAGAAGGCCGACATCGTCGTCTACTGCCGCACGGGCGGCCGCAGCGGCAACGCCGTCCAGTTCCTCCGCCAGAAGGGGTACGACAAGGCCGTCAACCTCGCCGGCGGCATCAACCGGTGGGCCGAGACGATCGACCCCACGATGTCGAAGTACTGAAGGGCGAACCATGCGCCGCCTCGGAGTCATCGTTCTCGCGATCGGCCTCGCCGGGTTCCTCTTCGCCTCGAGCCAGCGCGCGAGCTACGACAGCGTCGAGGGAAAGATCAAGGCCGCCGTCTCCTCGGAGGAGCGCGGAAAGAAAGACCTCTGGGAGAACGGCCGGTGGCTCCTCCTCGGGGTCGCCGTCGTCGGCCTCGTCCTCGTCGTCCTCCCGGGGAAAAAGTAGCTCCCTTCGGGAGCGGCATACGGCTTGAATAAGACCTGGCCGTGCGGTGCTTTGTCTTCAAGGCATGCGCGGCCGCGGCGCTGCTTCTCTCGCTCTCGTCCACGGCCGCGGCCGATGCCGATCTTGCACTGCTGAAAACGGCTGTGTCCGGCCCCTTCGCCCTTCCGGGTGCGACGATCAATTACTTCATTTCGATCCGGAACCTGAGCGCCACGGCCGCGTCGGGGGTCGTTTTTACCGACTCTCTACCCGGCAATGGGATGCTCTCGTCCTTCACTCCTCCTCCGACCGTTCCGGGGGGAGAAACCTGGAGTTGCACCACACCGGCCATCGGAGCCACGGGGACGATCACCTGCTCGGCTCCGAGCCTTTCCGCGGGGCTGTCCACTGTGGCTTCGCTCAGCGTCAAGCTGGGTCCCGAAGCGGTGGACGGAACGACGATCGTGAACACGGCGACCATCGCTGCCGAGTCTACGGATCCGGATCCAACCAACAACATGGCGACCGCAACGGTCACCGTCAGAATCGTAAAGGCGGACCTCGTCGTCACCAGCACGGCCTCGCCGGCGGTGGTGCAGCCGGGCGCTGACCTGACCTTCACGGTGACTTTCCTCAACAGTGGCCCGGACACGATTCCCGTGACCGTCTTCGCGCCGTTCCTCGTGCCCCTGCCCGCAGGAACCACGTTTCGATCGGCCACGACAACGGGGACGATGCTCGCAGCATGCAGCTTCCCCTCGCCGGGCGCAGCAACCGGGGACGTCAGCTGCACTGGTTTCATCGGAGCTGGGCAATTCGTGACACTCCAGATCGTCGTACGCCCGGATGCGGGCCTCCCTCAGGGATCTCGGATTTCCGCGACGGCGACGGCCCCGCCCGGTGTGGCCGGCCAGTGGACTGACACGAACCTCTCCAACAACGCGGCGACCGCCTCCGCTTTTTTCGGCTCGTTACCCGTGGTCCCGGCGCTTTCTCCCAGGGCGGGGCTCGCGCTTTCGATTCTTCTCGCTTTAGCGGGTCTTCAAGCGCTCCGGCAGGCTCGGTAAGGCGTCATCCAACTCCCGCCGCCAGCGCGATCAGGAACACGCCCGCCACGACGAGGAGGGCTCCGACGACTCGCGCGACGCGCTCTCCGGCCGGGGCCAGGCGTTCGACGGTGATGGCGGCCGCGACGAAGGCCATCGCGCGCAGGTCCATGACGCCGAGGACGAGGAGGATCGCGATCAGGCCGGCGCAGCACTGCGTGCAGTGGAGGCCCAGCCGAAGGCCGTGCCGCCAGGCCGCTCCGGCGCCGGCGGGCAGCGCGGTGCCGGGTCCGGGCGCCTCCCGGCAGCAGGCGAGGTGGTGGGCCTTCCACGCGGTGAACTGCAGCGCGCCGGCGATGAGGACGACGGCGCCCGTGGCGATGGGGACCGCTCGCGAGAGCTCGGGCTGCCGCATCGTGATCGCCGCCAGCGCGACGCCCAGCGGAAAAGCGGCCATTCCGAACGCCGTCCAGACGGCGAAGTAACCGGCGCCCGCGAGCGCGGTCGGCCGGCCCAGGCGCGTCTCGCCCGTCGCGGCAACGGCCTGTCGGTAGCGGGTGAGCATCGGCACGAGGGACGGAAGCATCATCGCCGCCATCATCACGACCCACATGCCGAGGAACGTCGCCGCGGCGCCGGTCCACGACTGCCCGGGCATCCGCATCCACGCCATCGACATCGTCCAGCCGCCGGGCATCGGCATCTCTCCCATCGCCGACATGGACGCGCACCAGGCGATCGTGACCGCGGCACTACCGGCAAAGAGAAGAGCCGAGACGCCGAGGAAGGAGCGTTGGGCGGCCCGCTCAGTGCTTGCCATACTCGTCGTGGCGCCGGAACCAGACGTCTTTCTCGTTGCGGCCCAGGGGAGCGCGGTCGAGCCACTGGTACATCCCCCAGAGACCGTCCAGCCCGCGCGCGTACGCGGAATACGTGTGGTACACGACGCCGTCCTCGAGCGCGAACGCGCTCATCCCCGGTCTCTCCCGCGTGTACGTGCCCGGGTCGGTGCCCGTCGCGGCCGCCATCTTCGTGACGTCGGTCCCGGGAGCAGGCGACTTCCACGGAGCCTCGCGCAGGTAGTTGTACTCGATGCCACCGTCGCGCTGCTGCTCCTCGGTGAAGCCGACGCTGAAGTCGGCGTTGAAATCGCTGCCGAAGGAAGACGCCCAGGGGAACGTCCAGCCCATCCGCCGCTTGTAGGCCTGGAGCTTCGCCTGGGGCGCGCGCGACACCGCCCGGAGCGTCACGTCGTGATTGGCCAGATGCACGGCGAACCCGTTGAAGCCGTCCGCGATCGACGAGCAGGCCGGGCAGCCCGCCGTGTAGTCGGGCCCGAACATGAAGTGGTAGACGAGCATCTGCGAGCGTCCCTGGAAGAGGTCCGCCAGCGAGGCCTTCCCCTCCTCGGTCTCGAACTGGTAGTCCTTCTCGACGCGGACCCACGGCAGATCCTGCCGCCGCTTGGCCACCTCGTCGCCGCGGTGCGTCAGCTCCTTCTCCGCCTTGAGCAGCTCGAGCCGCTCCGCCAGCCACTCCTTCCGGGTCCCGATCCTGTGCTTCGTCATTGCCCTTCTCCCTTCTTCGGACGGTAACTCACTATCACTTTTCCGGACTCGGCCGCCGTCGCCTCGACGAGGTCGAGCGGAAGCCGTTTGCCGACGCCGCCGAAGAGCGCCTGGCCGGCGCCCAGGACGACCGGGTGAACGATCAGCCGAAGCTCGTCGATCAGCCCCTCGTCGAGAAGGCTGGCGACGAGAGTGGCCCCCCCGGC
>Ga0126379_10002016_pt1 | contig 12698 bp, 22 predicted proteins | sample PanSoiMetPlot_24_FD_92640 | JGI IMG/M metagenome (GOLD analysis project Ga0126379, IMG submission 92640) | Tropical forest soil microbial communities from Panama - MetaG Plot_24 | ecosystem: Environmental > Terrestrial > Soil > Tropical forest > Bulk soil | place: Panama | collected 2016-02-17
CAGCACAGCTGGCACTTTCCTGGCTGGACGACGCTAGTCATGTACCGCAAGGCCTGAGTTATGAGCACCACCGACAGCCCGTGGGACGACAGCGCCGATCTGCCTGACTGGCACTATGCGTCCATCTATGGTCCAGACGCGGAGTTTGCACGTCTGATGGCCAGGGTGCACCAGCTTGAGCGCGAGATGGCCGCCTCGGTCGCACAGGACCGCGCAGCGCGACGCGACCTCCCCGCCCCGCAAGCGCCCTAGCCGGCATCAAGACGAAGCTTCGCCTACTTCCTCCCCCCCTCTTATATATATTATATTATTATATATAGATATATACGGGGAACAGTGCATTGAACCTCTCCATTCAACCGCAAGCGGTCTGGATGGAGATTCTGGCTCACCAACGACCACGGGCAGCACCGTATTGGTCGTTGGAGACATGATTATGGCCACTGCCAGTTCCTGACAGGTGCTGCATACCACCATGCTCGTGACCGAGCAACGTGGCGATATCTCTTAGGCGTTTCACATTTTACGTCGCAGACTTCCTGCGACAACCGCCTATGCGAAGTTTCAAAGAGCAGGCGATCACAACAGCAATTGCAGCTGGTTGGATCGAGACATGATGTCTGAAGAAAGTATACCAAAATAGGACAGAGAGAAACAGTAAACAAAGCCTAAACAAGCGAGGCAAAAACCTTGAACAAACATTGAACACCTGTTGAGTCCGATGGGCTCAACCTCCCATTACTCCCCAACAAGGCGCAGCTCCGCCCCTCCCTCCCCCCTCTCTCTATATTATATATAGATATATACAGGGGAGAATGCAGTAGCAAATTTTATGTACATTTTATGACTCATAAAAGATACGCCAGACCCGTCTGACGCGCAAGTCTTTTTTTCATTTGCCAGATCCAAGTCTTGTCTTTACGCCGTCTGAAAAAGGTTTACAATCATCGCACGCTGCTTGTGCGGCAGATCATTGCTCGTAAGAAAGGGAACGTTATGGTGTTGCACCTGCGGGCTGTGCGCCAGGCCCAGGGCAAAACGTTGGAAGATATTGCGACGCCACTGGGGTGTTCGATCGCCCGGATCTCCCTCCAGGAGCGCCAACTCTATGCGCTGCGGCTGACGGATTTTGTGGCGTGGGCGCTGGTGCTGGAGACGCACCCGCATGCGCTCGTGTCGTATGAGGAATTCCCCCTGCTGGCGTGTCCCTGCGGGGCACCGGAGGCAGAGCCATGATGACCTTGCAGAGCGTTGAGGAGCTGTGGATGTGCCTCATGCTCGTGGCGACCCTGCTGGCGCAGAGCGACACCGCCGTCCTCACGCCGGACCAGATGGACCTGCTGCACCAGCTCCGCACCCGACTGCACGCCTCTGGGGTGACGAAAGCATCGGCACGCCAGGCGACGGCGGATATCGACGCGTTCCTGGCCACGCTGGACGAGGGCTAGGCGATGCCCGGATCTTCGACCTATCACCGCTATCGGTCCACCGGACGGTGTGGCTATTGTGGCGCCCCCAACGATCAACCGCGGTATTGTGCCTGTTCCCAGTGCTATATACCCAGACCGCGGCGGCGGCAGGCGCAGGAGTATGCCCTCGTGCTCTATACCCGCCGCACGCAGGGCCATGCCCCTATGGAGATCGCGTGTTGTGGCGCGTGGCAACCGATCGAGAGTTTTCCCGTGCGCATGCATTGCTGTGGTCGCGTCTTTGCCGCCACGCCCTAGGAGACAGCCGTGCAACACCTCATCCTACGCTGCTGGTCCTGTGACGCTACCTTCGTCACGCAGAACGCCCTCTCGACGCATCACCTCGACACGCACGAACGCCCACTGCCCGCGAGCGCCGGCGCCCGTGAGGTGACGCCACGCCAGGGGCGCTTTGTGCCCCCGAACTGGCGGGCACAGAGCCGCGACGAATGGTATAGGAACGGCCTCCACCCCCCACAAGCCTAGAAGGAGATCCCGCGTGGACCGTATGCCCCAGAGCACCGCGCAGCTCAAAGCCTGGCTGGCCGCTCGGCCCCAGGTGCAGGTCGTGGAGGAGTCGGGAGCGCGTCGGCCCGTCTCCATGCCGACACGACCGCTCCCGGCCAGCGATGCGGAAGAGGCACTGCTCAGCGAGGTACGCACCCTCGCCACGCAGTACGGCTGGGTGGGTGAGCACAGTGTGCATCCCCAGGATGGCATACGCTGTACGCTGGTGCGGGGGACGGATGTGCTGGTGGTGCAACTGCTCAGGCGGGGGCAGAAACTGACGATGGTGCAGCAGACGTGGCTGCACGTGCTGGCCCATACCGGAAAAATTGAGACCTATACCTGGCGCAGTGGCCATGCGGCCGATCGCGCCGCCATGCAGGCGCGGCTATCACGCCGGGACGCACGCGATGCCACCGACGAAACATGACGATCCGCGTCGGCGCCAGGACGGCCAGGCACCTCTGGTGCTGCCCCCGCAGGGCTATTACCTCGCCAGGGGGCAGGATGGTGTGTGGCGGGCGACGACGCTGGGGCTACTGCGACGGCTGCGGCAGGCGACACCGCAACCGCTTGAGGTGAGGCGTAACTAGAGATTGAGGATAAGTGATTGAATTATCGCATGTTATGTGATATAATAACGGGAGGTAGGGGAACGGGCGAAACGTTCCCCTCCCTCCCAATAACCCTGTAGCTGATCGGAGCTAGCAGTGGCTGCACACGAGTCTACCATATCTGCACCCATCGTGGACGCCTGGGAACAGTGCTATAGTACAGGTTGGTCCGACATTGTACCAGAGGCCTTCTCGCATCCCGCAAAATTTTCTTGTCGCTTGATCCAGCGCATCTATGCCCATGCCACCGCGGAAGGCTGGCTGGCTGACGGCAGCGTCTGCCTGGACCCCTTTGCCGGAGTCGCCTTGGGGGCACGCTATGCTCTGCCCTACGGTGTGCACTGGATCGGGATCGAACTCGAACAACCTTTCTGTGATATCGGGGCGGGCTGTGACTGCACCGGCATCACTCCGGCGGACTGGCGCCGCTTCGCAGGTCGCTGGACGAAAGCCCGCTACTTGGACGGTCGGCACTGGTGCCCGGCCTGTATGCAGGCGGTGAGTCAGGTGACCGGCGAGCGTCCAGCCACGCGGCGCACCTTTCGCACCGCCTCTGGCAGCACGACGCGCACCGTGCCGTACAGCCCGCTCCCGCTGCCAGATCGCCACGATGGGGTCAGGCCGCACCGGCCGGCACAGGCGCGGAGTCTGTGGGACGTGCCGGTGGTCAGCTACGGGCGTAGCAGCGGGGTGGTGCCGTCGAGTAGGCCGCATCACTATGAGGGGAACTTGGAGCGCTGGGCCCGGCTGGGAACAGGGACTGGGCGGCTCATCCAAGGCGATAGCAAAGGACTACGCGCGATAGTGATGGAAGAGGTGGGACTCTGCGCGTCCTCGCCCCCGTATAACCTCCCCATGTCGCAAGACCACAACGGCAGTAAAGGGGGCACACGCGGCACGATACCGAGCGAGCGTGGCGCCTTCGTGCAATACGGCACTACGCCTGGGCAGCTCGAAGGCCTTCCCCCCGGCCAGGTGGAGGTCGTGCTGGAGGCGGCGCTGGGGCCGCAGATGGATCTGGCGGTAGGAAGCCCGCCCTTTGGCGACAGCGATGCCCGCAAGGGTGGCAGTGATCTCTATACCCGCAAAGAACTCCAGCGCGGCCGCAGCCCGCAGAGCGCGTCGTTCGCCGGCCATGCCGTGACCCAGCCCTACGGCACCGATCCGGCCCAGCTCGCCAACCTGCCAGCCGGGCAGCTTGATGCGGCGGTGGGGTCGCCGCCGTATGAGGGAAGCAATCAGCGGTATACAGAAACCGATGGATGTATCACGCGCCTCACGCAGGCCGGAAAAGCACGGGCAGACCATGGCTTTCTCCGCAACACCCATAGCTATTCACGTGACTACGGCACCCACCCTGACCAGCTCGGCAATACCCAGGGCACGACATTCTGGGAAGCGGCCAGGGTCATTATCGAACAGGTCTATAGTATCCTGCGTCCCGGGGCCGCGTGTATCTGGGTCGTGAAGAACTATGTAAGAGATGGGAAGGTGGTCCAGTTCACTGAGGACTGGGCCAGGTTAAATATGGCGGTGGGCTTCGAGTGGCTGCACCACCACCAGGCCCTGCTCGTCGAGGCGCACGGCACGCAAGAGACGCTGTTTGGTGGGACCGAGAATATGAGGACAGAGAGGAAAGGTTTCTTTAGGCGTTTGGCCGAGAAAAAGGGCAGCCCGCGCATCGACGCCGAGGACGTGCTCTGCTTTCGCAAGCCAGCCGGGCCAGCGCCCGAGACAGGGGTGCAGGTCGTGTGCTGTGTAGGGTCGCCGCCTTACTCGTCTCGCACCGTCCACGATGGGAACGGGATTGACTGGACAAAGGCTGCCAGTCCCACAGGAGGCCGGCTAACCCCAGGACGGGAAATCGGCAGCTATGGCACCACCCCCGGCCAGCTCGGAGCGCTCCCGGCGGGATCGTTGGGCTGTGCCCTAGGGAGCCCGCCGTATGCCGGGACGACTATCGCGCATTGTGAGGGCACTATGAGCGGCGGGCCTGGTGGTCGCACGGCATCAGCCCTGACCAACGTGAGCGGCAACATCAAGCAGGTCGGCTGTGGCAGTACGTGCGGCAATCTCGGCAACCTGCCGGAGGGCCGTCACCCATGAGCGAAGGAGGTGCCCCATGCCCGCACCCAGCCCCGCCAACGACGAGACCGACGGCCGCCGGGTCCTGGTGATTGTGGAAGCGCCGCCCCCACCGCCGTCGCTGGTGGCCGTGGCATTCTGGATGGGCCTGCTCGTGGGGCTGCTCCTGGGCGCGGTAAGTATGTGGCTGTACGTACGTTGAGAAAGGAAGCATCGCATGTCCCTGACACACCGCGAGCGCGCCGCCATCGACAAGAGTGCGCTGTTTATCGTCTTTGTCACGCCGGAGTGGCTCCGTGATGACAACTTCCAGGCTCAGGCCCAGGCGCGCTATGCCCAGCGCCAGGGCAAGCCCTTTCGCGTGCTGGTCTATCCCGGCGCGCGACTGCCCGAGGACTCCTTCACAGGGGTGGTGGATCTCCAGGTTGCGCACCTGCCCTCCCGCGAGCCTGACGCCACCGTTCGCCAGATACGCACGTGGGTCGAGGAGATGCGGCCATGACGTACGTCTACTCGACTGGGCCCCGACGGCGCCTCGTCCTGGGCGATAGGCAGACCCGCCACCAACTCTGTCTGCCGGTGAGCCCGGAGGTGTACGCCGTGCTCGCCGCCATGGACGAGGCGGAGCTGGGCCGGGTGCTCCCGCTGCTGAAACTGGCGCTGGGGGAGGCGCTGACGACGTGGCAGGACGAGACCCCGCTCACTCTGCGCACCATCGCCCTGCGGTATGCCCACGGCCAGCGCGTGCATCTTCCCGAGGCCCAGGGGATGGGGACGGTCGTCCAGCAACGGGTCACCTGGCGCGATGTGCTGGGGCCGGTCGTGGAGTATCTCGTGCACTGCGAGGGCACCGGGACACTGGTGGGCTGGCACGCGTGGTATGCCGAGCCGGACCTGGAGCCGGTGCCAGAGACAGGAGATGACGCATGAGGGATGCCGAGCAACGGGAAATGCTGGAGACCGAACTGCGGCACGTGCGGCAGGCGCGGACGCGGTTGATGGCCGAGGTGGACGCCCTCCTCGCGCGTGAAGAAGCGCTGCTGGATCAGCTCGTGGCGCTCGCCGCCGTACCGCCGGACGCGGCGGTGCCCCATGGCTGACGAGAGCGGCTACGCGCCCCTGCGCTGTACCTGTACCGCCATCATGATCTGTGAGGCGTGTAACGCCTGGAACGGGCGCAGTCGGGCCACGGAGCGCAAGCCCCGCCGCAAAGCGCCGCGGGCGACGTGTCTGGCACATCGGCATTACCAGCAGGGGTGTGTGCGCTGCCTGGGGGCCAATCGGGCGTACCAGCGCTGGCGGGCGCGGGTCGCACCCGAGGCGCAGCTCTAGTCCCCGCGCAGGGGCAGGAAACTCAGTTGCCCGAGCGCCTCCTTGCCCAGCCGTCGGGTTTCCGCCGCATGGCGTTGGTGCAGGACGATATCGGTCCGGCAATGACACCGGTTGCACATGGCCAGCACATGCGCCGGGATGATGCAAGGGGGATCACACGCACAGACATGCGCCACGGTGAGCACGACCACGCCCCGCGCCCAGCGAGCCGAGGTGTGGTCGACCTCGACACAGCGGCGCGGACCGGGATGGGTGCAGTGCAAGCCGCACAGCCCGAGGCCCGTGCACTCGCAGCGGCCCTGGGCGCGTTCGTAACGAATGTGCCGCGAGAAGGCCGGCCACTCTGGTGGGTAGACAGGGCGCGGGCGTCGGGCCATAGCTCTCTCCTAGGGCGTCGCCGCATCGCCACGACGCGGACGCTGCCGGCGCTTTGGCTTCTCCGCCAGCAGCGTCTCCAGCATGCGCCTCAGGCCAGCCAGCGTGGGGGCAGAGCCGCGCAGGGTCGGGATGGTGCGGTTGTTGAACTCGACCCGCCAGGCATACCCGGCTCGGGCACGGTCCTCGTCATGGGTAATGGTAATGACCATATACGGGTGCTCCTGGGGGGCCACGCCTGGTGGTTCTTCGGTGGGCAATCCCATCAGCGTGCGGACATGCCACTCCATGGCGCTCTGGGCCCGGCTGTAGGCGTCGGGATCGCGGGTCCGCAGCACGGCGCCCTGGAAGTAGAGATAGTGCACGAGCGACGCGGCGGCGGCATGGCGCAGGGTGGGGGTCGGCGCCGCGTCAAAGGCATCGAGATAGTCGTAGACCGTGGGCATAGGCACCTCTGCGGCATTGCTGTAATGCATGCCTTTTCGAGGACTGGCAGGGCCTTACGATCAGCCACCACAAGGTACGCAATCGAGATGTCAGTCAGCAGACTCAATTGTCCAAGGAGATGATGACAGGCCCACCGGAAGCACAACGATGTGGCACGACCTACATAGAGTACGGTCTTCGCAGCATCAAGGACAAAATAGAAACCTGCATGGTTGGGGAGTTGCATGCGAGCAGACAAGGGAATGAGAGGCAAGGAAGAGACATCAATCGTTTCTGGAGCTAACAAGATTATGATTCCTTTCGCTATAGATAGCTTTCTCTTCTGTCTCAGTCTGTGCCTGTACCATATGGACAAGCTTGGTATTGAGGGGAACACCACTGCTGCCGATAAGGCGGCGCACCTTGGCCAACAAATCTGGGGGCAACCGAAAAGTGACCATCACATAGTGAGCTGCTTCAGTTTTGGGCCGAGCCATAACTACCTCCTAGGAGAAGAGTATAGTAGTTTTTTATATTTATTGACAGTAAATATTTTCAAGAATATAATTGCTAGTAAATTCTGTCATAAATAGATACCACAACCCCACCACTTTTGCTAGTGAGGGCCTACGCCATGGCTGCCCAGTCTCCTCCGGACCATCGTTGGTATACCCCCGCAGACTGTGCGGCCCTCCTCGTAGGCGTCAAGCACGGCACCTCCTGGCGTGCCCCCTGCCCCGTCCATGGCGGCGACAGCACGACGGCGCTCTCGATCCGCGAGGTGACCGATCGCTACGGTCATCCCAAAACGTCCCTGCACTGCTTTGCGCACGACTGTGCCATCGAGGATATCTGTGCCGCGATGGGGATTGAGGTCGCCAATCTGTACAGTATCCAACCCGACTATGCCCACGCCACCCGGTATGCCCCTCGTGCCAGAAGCCCCCGCATCGACAAGCTCAAACATATGGAGGATCCGACGCCGGACGACATCGCGCAGATCCTCTTAGAGGAGATGATCGTCTCAGACCCGACGTTTATCCAGGAGTGCCAGCCCGCGAGGAATAAGATGTGGGAATTGGCGCAGAGCGATCCACGTGCACGAGAAGCTTTTACCGTGGCGCTGCGAAGTGCACGGATCAATACAGCGCGTTTTTGGGATACATTAGCCACCTCTATCCGCGAGGGACAGGGCGATGGAACAACTTCCTGTCCATGAACAAACCTACGATTTCTTGCTGAACGGCGAGAAGCATCCGCGCCAGATGTGGTTTGACGACAAGACGCTCACCGAAATGGCCCGGTTTTTCGCTATCCCAAGCCGCTATGGTCCGCTCTATGGTGGTGCGGAAGATCAACTCGGACGTACGCTGGCCTTCAAGTGGGGCAAGGCGGTGGAGATACGGGCACGAGAACTAGGAGCCACCTCGAACGGGACGCATCCAGCCGCAGCAGCACTGATACCACCAGAAAGTCTCACCCATCTCATTGCCGATGATATCCCTGCCCCCATCAGTCTGTTTGACGGATTAATGCATGAAGGACTCTTGTTGCTTGGCGGGAAGAGCAAACGGGGCAAGTCGTGGCTGATGTTTGACTTAGCGATTGCTCTGGCCGTCGGGCGGTCAGCATTCCGGCATTATGCCTGTCCCAGCAAGCGGGGTGTCCTCTATCTTGCACTCGAAGATGGTCGCGCGCGCCTCCAGGGTCGTGCCAAGGCCATTCAGCCCAATCTCGTGAGTGTGGATGATTTCCATTTGCGCTATACCTTTCCCCCACTGGCCGAAGGGGGCATTGAGGCGCTGGCGCAAGAAATCCAACGGTATCAATATGGCCTGGTAGTGATTGATGTCCTGGCCCACTTAGAGAAAGTCGGTACTCAAGGCAATAAAAATTATCACGAAGTCTATGAGATGTTCGCCCCTATCCAGGCCCTGCAAAAGCAATATCCCTTTTGTCTCGCCATGTTGACCCATTTACGCAAACAAGATGCTGAGGATGTCTTTGATGCCCTGCACGGCTCTGTCGCCTATCAAGGGGCTCAGGACGTGCTCTGGGTCCTCGAACGCAAGCCCAAGGATGATTTTGCCTTTCTCCATATTCGCGACAAAGATGCGGAAGACCAGACCGTCGCGCTGCGCTTTCTCGACGGCCATTGGGAATACATCGGCGAAGGGGAGGAATACGAGATCAGCAGGGATCAGCGCAAAGTCATCAAAATTCTTGCGGAAGAGCGCCGGGAGCTGTCCATTCAGGAAATTCTGAAGGCGGCCGGCTTTGCCGATGCGCGTTACGGCTATGTACGCAAACTGCTTGTCACCATGGTCCAAGAAGATCTCATTCACCGTGCGCGCCATGGGAAATACAGCGCGACCGTGCGGGCAGTCCAGGAAGCGGAAGTCGATGCAGCTGAGCAGAGCGGGTCCTGGCCAGAGGAAGAGGAGCCGGGCGCCCAAGAGCAGTTGTTATGACACAGAAGGCACTTGATGATTTTTTCGCTCAAAAGTAACATTGGTAACATTGGTCACAAGTACCACACTATGCACAATAAGGTACATACTAAGAGATGGTTCTTTTAGATATCTCAGAGCGTATTTTCCTTATAACCTATTGTCATTACATCATTTGCGGATTGTTCCGATTGTACCTGTGCTTTTCCCGCGCGTGGCCGAAGGCGCGCCCGATGACGCGCGCGTGGCCGTCTTATAAGACGCGCTCGGGCGAGACGTCTCTCGTGGCCGTCTTATAGGACGGGCGCGCGTGGCCGACTTCTACGACAGGCGCGCGCGAAAGACACCCGTGGCCGATGACGCGCGCGGGCGAGACGTCTCTCGTGGCCGTCTTCTAAGACGCCCGCGCGCGTGGCCGAAGACGGGCGCGCGAGGGGAGAGGCAGATCTGGACAGCGTATGGCCTTTATTGCTAGACACAAAGACACACGCGAGCGTATCGACATCACGCGCTATGCCCGCCCACGAGACGAATTGCAGGCGGGCAGACTCATCTGTCAGTTCTGTGACCAGGAGATGATCATTCGTCATGGCATGATCGTACGCGCCCATTTTGCCCATAAAGTGGCCTGTACCACTCCCTATGTCGGGCATCCCGAGAGTCCAGAGCACCGTTTTGGCAAGATGCTGGTGGCTGAACACTTACGACAGGAGGTCGCCGAATACAGCGACGCCCGCATCGAGTTTGAGTTTCCCATTCCCGAGGTCAGACGTATTGCGGATATCCTGGTGATTTTTCCCAATGGCTGGCGCGTGGCCCATGAAATTCAATTGGCGAGCATCACCGTGGAGTATCTCCAACAGCGGACGGAGGATTACCTACGTGCAGGAATTGACGTTGTTTGGTGGCTTGGCAAAAGTGCGGACACCCCTGCCAATCGGGCATGGTGCGAACAATACTTTGGCGAATCCCTTGGGCTCGATATGCAGATCCTTGCACGGGCGCTTGCGGATGAGGACTTATGAGAGCCAGTTCAAGCTCCGTGGCTTCCTCAATTATCAAACGCATATGCGGCGCCTTATGCTCGTGCGGGCGCTTGAAATCTGGCCAGGCTTGTCGTCACAACAGTTATGCAGCGGCTTGGGGCTGACGCCATCAGGGCGCATGATGTGTTCCGGCCTCCTGCGCGAATTGCATGAGGTGATTGGGAGGCGCGATGCCGAACTCCTCAGGGCGCTTCAGCCCTATGCGCATGGTGACAAGGTGAGTGAATTCTGGACGATCACAGATCTGAAGGCGTTCCCATGGCCGCTCCATGCCTTGCAACGTTCTGGTCAACAGGCAGCGCGTGCACGATGCGTGGTCAATCAGCATCTCTCGTCATACTGGCCATAGAAACGAGGTGCCTCATGGACGAACACGAGTTGTTTCCCGCCAGGTCCGCCCGTTCCCGCCAGCTCCGGAAGCGTGCCGCCGCGCCGCCGCCTGTCTGGACCGCCGTCGAGAGCCCATGGGACGAAGCCATCCGCCACGACCGCGAGCTGCGGGGCACCGGGCGGGCGCGCGAGATCGCCTTCCGCGAGACCCTGGATCGCTTTGCCGAGGACTATGCTCCTCTACTGCCGCCCCTGCTCTATGAGGCGATCAACGATCATTTGACGCGCACCGACCGCCAAGGGCTGTCCCTATGCTTCAACGGCCCGCTGCGCCAGGCCCTGCTCGCGGATGTGGCGCAGTGGCTGTGCGCGGCACCCCAGCCCGAGGCGTGGGCAGCCCGCGTGCGCTGGGAGGCCCTGACGGCGCATCAGCAGGAGGTCCCATGAGCACTCGCGTCTGGCGCCAGCTCCTCAACAACGCCTACAATCCGTCGGTCCCCGCCGGGCAGAGCGTGCTGCGCTTCGCTCTCGTCATGCTGGCCATGGACCCCCGCGCGACGCTGACGCCGGCGCAGCGCGAGTGGCTGACCGCCCGCCTCCAGCATGCGCCCGACTGGCACCCGTTCACGGCGCACGAACAGCAGCGTCTCCGGAAACCGCTCATGGAGTATCTCCAGACCTACTACCCACGTGTCGCCACCATAGTGTCCACCTATTTTGAGGAAGACGTCCATGCCAGCTAAACCGATGCACTACGATCCGCCAGCGCCGGCCTTCGACACCTGCCCGACCTGTGGTGCCGTGATCGCGCACCGCGTCTGGGTCCACGGCACGAAGGAGGCGCCCGCCATCTGGAAGCCTCTCGACCACGCGGTGAACCCGGTGAGCGGGACACCGCACGCGCAAACGTGTACACTTATCCCCTGCACACCTGTGCAGTGAGTACAGCCACAAACTTCCCAGAAAGGAATTGTTATGGCTACGACCACGCTCGTCGACGTGTACAAAGGCAAAGCCGAGCGGCAGTACGCGGCGCTGCCCGCCCGCCTCATCGAGACCATGAGCAGCGTCATGCCCCAGATCCCCGCGTTACTCCCCAGTGATATTCCGGTCGAGCAGTTTCGGGCCGCCCTCTTTCTCGAACTCTCCAGGCCGACCCCGCCCCAGCGCACCGGCCTGGCGGAATGTTCGCTGGTGTCGTTACGCGACTGTGCCATTAAGGCGGCGATGTATGGCCTCTTGCCTGGGCGCGATTGCCACTTCTTGCCCTTTCGCGAGCGCAAAGGCTCACAGGTGCAGGCGACCTTTGTGCCCAACTATTTCGGGCTCATTCTCTCCTTGGAGCGCACGGGCAAAGTCGCCAAAGCCTTTGCCCACCCCGTCTATAGTGGCGATGATTTTAGCGTCGACTATCTGAGCGAGGTCTATCGCCATGTGCCCGCCGTGGTGCGGGGGAAACAGCCCGGCAGCCTGCGCTTCTTCTACGGCTGCGTGCGCATGAAAGACGGTACGGTCCATCTGGAAGTGATGGATGAAAGCCAGATTGACGCCGTGCGCCGGCGGGCCCCAGCCCATGAGCAAGGCCCCTGGGTCGACGACTTTCTCATGATGGCCCGCAAGACCGCGCTCAAACGCACCATGAAGTACGTGCGGCTGACGCCGGGAGCGCAGCAGATGCTGGACGAGGACGACGCCCGCCTGCGCCTGGACATTCCGGAGGAACGCCACCACGACAACATCGTGGCGCTCTATGGCGACGTGGTCGACCCCACCGCCCCGACCCTCCCTGCCGCCCCACGCCCGGCAGAGGTGACGCCGCCGGTCACGCCGACCGCTCCTGCGGGCGAAGCCGGGCTGGCGTACATTGCCCAGATTGAGGCGGCCATTTTCGCCTCGGGCCAGGACGTCGAGCAGACCTGGACCTGGGCCGAGCGCCGGCTCAACAAACAACGGCACGTCTTCTCGGTCGAGGATTACACGTTTGTCCTGGAGGCCGTGCGCAAGGCAGCGAGTCTGCGCGAGACCCCGCCCCAGGCGCACCAGGAGCCCCCGCCAGCGCCGCAG
>Ga0126379_10002017_pt1 | contig 12696 bp, 9 predicted proteins | sample PanSoiMetPlot_24_FD_92640 | JGI IMG/M metagenome (GOLD analysis project Ga0126379, IMG submission 92640) | Tropical forest soil microbial communities from Panama - MetaG Plot_24 | ecosystem: Environmental > Terrestrial > Soil > Tropical forest > Bulk soil | place: Panama | collected 2016-02-17
CGCGACCGCACCCTGTCATTCGAGGGACTGTCGGCGACGACGCTCGTGCCCGCAGGATTTGCTCCAGACGGCGACGCGCAGCCGGCGCTGAAGTACGGGCTCCTGGTGAGCGGCAACTTCTTCGACGTCATGGGTGTGGCGCCGCAGTTCGGACGCGCGTTTCGCCCCGAGGAGGACCAGGTGCCGTCGCGCGATGCGGTGGTGATCCTCGATCACGACCTCTGGGAGCAACAGCTCGGCGGCGATCCCGCGGTCGTCGGACGCATCGTGCGGCTCAACGGCGTGCCGTTCACGGTCGTGGGCGTCGCGCCGCCGTCGTTCAAAGGGTTCAACAGCTTCTATCGTACCGATTTCTACGCGCCGATCATGATGTGGCCGGCGCTCGCGACCGACGATCGCGTGCGCCCGCTCGAGTCGCGCGAGCTTCGCGATGTCGTGATCAAGGGGCGGCTGAAGCCGGGCGTGACGATCGATCGGGCGCGGTCCGAGCTGTCGGTCCTCGGCGCGGATCTCGAGCGCGCGTATCCGGAGACGAACCGCAACCGGGCCCTGGTGGTTCGCACCGAACTGCAGGACCGGATGGCGTCGCAGCGGGAAAACGTGTTGATGCTCCTGCTGCTGCTCACGCTCAGCGCGAGCGTGCTCGTCGTGGCGTGCGCCAACGTCGCCGGGCTGTTGACGAGCCGCGCGCTGGTACGCGGTCGTGAATTCGCCCTCCGGCTCGCCCTCGGCGCCGGGCGCCTCCGGCTCGTGCGACAGCTCGTCACCGAGAGCGTGTTCCTGGCCGGTGCCGGAGCCATGCTCGGGCTCGGCGTCGGGTACGGAGCCGTGCGGCTCTTCAGGCTGTTGAAGCTGCCGGCCGATCCCCCGATCCCGGCTCCATTCGAATTCGATGGGCGTGTCGCGATGGTCGGTGTGGTGGCCGCGCTCGTCAGCGCCGTGCTGTTCGGCCTCCTGCCGGCGGTGCACGCCACGCGTGCCGATCTCACGGCGGCGATGAAGGTAGCCGACGCCGGCGCGTTCGGCCGGCGGCGGCAGTGGGGTCGAACGCTGCTCGTCGGCGGACAGGTCGCGGTGTCGGTCGTCCTGCTCGTCGTCGCGCTGTTCGTGTATCGAGCATTCGAGCAGCGGATCGCCCGCGGTCCCGGCTACCGGTTGGATCATCTGCTCACCATGGCGTTCGACACTCGATTCGTGCGCTTCACGGAAGCGCAGGCGCGACGATTCTTTGAAAACGTCGCCGACCGGGCGCGGCTGACGCCGGGCGTGAAGTCGGCCACGCTCTCGTCAGTCCTGCCGATGGAGGGCGTGGGCGACGAGGCGGCCTTGAGGATCGTCCCGGAAGGCTTTCGGCTTCCAGCCGGGATCGACAGCGCCAGCGTCCTCAGCGCGAACGTGGACGAGCGGTACTTCGAGACGCTGGGGCTGACGATTCTGGACGGCCGCGGCTTCCGTGCGACCGACGCCGCTGGCACGCCGATCGTCGCGGTGGTCAACGAGCAGGTCGCCAGACACTACTGGCCCGGACAGGATCCGCTCGGCAAGCGCTTCCGTCTCGACGGGGCGAATGGACCTTGGGTGCAAGTGGTCGGCGTCGTCAAGACCAGCAAGTATCTCTTCATCATGGAGCCGCCCAGGGAGTTCCTGTATCTCGCATTCCGCCAGCGCCCGTTACGGCGGGTCTACCTCGTCGCCGAATCGGCCGGCGATCCGGCGGCGCTGGCGGCGCCGCTCAGGGACATGGTTCACCGCCTCGACGCCGGGCAGCCGATCTTCAACGTCCGCACGATGGAAGCCTTCTACGATCTCCGCATCACGAGTCAGCTCATGATGATTGCCGGGTTGATCACCGCCATGGGCACGATGGCGCTGGCCTTGTCCGTCGTGGGGCTGTACGGACTTGTCGCGCACGCCGTCGGCCGGCGCACACGTGAAATCGGCATTCGGATGGCCATCGGCGCGGCGCGTTTCGAAGTCCTGCGCATGGTGCTTCGTCAGGGGATGGCGCTCGCGGCGACAGGCCTGGGGATCGGCCTGCTGGCGAGCGCCGGTGTCAGTCGGCTGCTGATAGCTGTCTTCCCGAACGGCGGGCCCGGCGGCGATGGCCGCGTCGATCTCCTGGCGTTCCCCATCGTCGCGGCCGCCGTCCTGGCCGTCACCTTCGTCGCGTCGTACGTGCCGGCGCTACGCGCGTCGCGTGTGAACCCCACGGAGGCGCTGCGCCATGATTAACTACACAGCCCGCCAACTGGACGTCCGTCGCCAACTTCACTCTTCCATAACCAGTTTTCAAAATCGTCGAGCTAGAGCGGTTTTGATTTGTACGTAGTGCAGACCTTTAGGTCTGCGGTGGAGCAGGCCTGAAGGCCTGCACTACACACAATCCGAAAACGCTGTAAGTGGACGCGACCATCAGACGCAGCGCCGCGTTTTTCATGGGCAAGCTCAGTCGAACGAGCGTAGTCTAATGCACATGGGAATGTTCGATGGACTGCTCGGCGGCATCGTCGGCGCTGGAATGGTGTCGGTGGTGAACAACGTCCTGGAACAGCACGGCGGCGTCGAGGGCGTCGTCAATCAATTCGAGAAAAACGGTCTCGGCCCGACTGTCAGGTCATGGGTGAGCACCGGACCGAACCAATCGATCTCGCCTGAGGACGTACACAAAACGCTGGGGCCTGAGTTGCTTCAGCAGCTGTCGCAGAAGTCCGGCTTGTCGGTCGAGGAACTGACCGAGAAGCTGGCGCATGTGCTGCCACAGGCGGTCGACAAGCTCACGCCGGACGGCACCATTCCAAAGGCATAGGCGGCCCGAACAGAGATGGGCCGTTCGTTGCTCCTGCTCGTCTGTGCCGTGCCGGTGCTGCTTCACGGCCAAGCCGACGACAAGCTCACTTTCGAGGTGGCGTCGGTCAAGCCCAACGCGCAGACTAACGCACCCTCTGGTGCGCGTGTGTTGCCGAGTGGACAGCTACTTGCCACGAATATCGCCGTGCGGGTCTTGATTGGCGCTGCGTGGGGATCGGACGCGATCCAGGTGTCGTCGCAAATCGTGGGTGGGCCAAGCTGGATCGACACCGACCACTACGACATCAACGCCAAGGCCTCCACTGGATTCAGCGAGAAGGACGGGTCGCAGAATCTTCAGCGTCTTCAGGCGATGCTTCGTGCACTACTCGAAGAGCGCTTTCAGGTGACGGTCCACACCGAAATGCGCGACGTGCCGATCTACGCGTTGGTCTTGGCGAACACGGAACCTCGCTTTGGTGAGTTGTTCAAACCGTTTGCTGCCAAGTGCTACACGCGCGAAGATCCGCGACCGCGCGATGCGCCGCCCGATCCTGCGCGGCAGTGCGGCATTCGTGGTGGGAATGGCAACATCACGTACGTCAACATCACGATGGGAGATATCGCGCGGAGCTTCGCGAATGATCCAGTAGTGAGCCGCCCGGTGATCGACCGCACTGGACTCCAAGGGCGCTACGACCTGCACCTCGAGTTCACTCCCGCGTTTGTGGACTCGCCGAATGGTGACGGCTCGCAGGTCGCCAATCCGAACGCCGATTCCGGTCCCGATTTGTTTACTGCGATTGTGGAGCAGGCGGGACTCAAGCTCCAGGCCGAACGTGGGCAGGTCCCGATCATCGTGATCGATCACGTTGAACGCCCCACACCGGACTGACCCGTCTCGCAGCTGTGGTCGCTCCTCTGCTTAACTTTGCCGTTTACTTCGAAGGCACTTTCCGTCTGAGTTCATCGGCGAAATTCAGCAAGAACGTCACACTGGGCTATTCATCTGACGACGCATCAAGCATAGCTCCGAGGATGCGCTTGCCGTTGGGCGTGAGATCGAAATCGCCCCTGCCGGTGCCGGGAACCCTCGGGAGAGATGCGCGGCTCTTGGTAGAAGTCTTGTGAGGTCTGCATCACCTTCGGACCGCCTGCGGGATCGAGCCAGAACAACGAAGACGATCCCTGTTTCTCGGTTGGAACGTAGACGAGCGTCCCCGATGATGTGAATGCGAAATGCGCCAGTCCATTTGCGCTGCGCCCAGCGAGGCAACACCAATTCATGGACATTGTCGTAATGGACAACACCAAGGTCGACCGCGGCATTCGCTGAATCTCTTGGCTGTAAGCTGAATTGTGCAGACGTGGTTAATGCTTCACGCCGATCAGAACGCGAGTGGTAAATCCACCGAGGTTCGTTTCGCCAAAGCTCTGTGAGACTCCACTCTGGCCGATCGCGTGGGGAACTCCTCTAAATTGAGCTTCAACGCCGACGACCAGCCAGCGGACCGTTTCAACTTCGATTCCCCCGAGCGCAAAGTACCCGATGTTCGTCTGTGAGACGTTCTCACCGGGCGCCGCAAAATTGGATTTTTCCGAGTAGAACTGCGCCAGCCCGCCGCCGCCGACGTACGGAGTGGCGCGGGTTCCCGTCAGAAAACGCCAACCCCCGCCAACTTCAACTGGAGTCATGGACACCGTGAGGGGAATATTTAACGACACGGCCTGGCCATTTGCGACAAACGCACGGCTGCCAGTCTTGCTGGTCGTTGAAACGGCAGCCCTGAGGAACAGGCCGCGCCAAATATTGAGGACGTCGATGCCGCCGCCAAAGGCCGTCAGGCGTGACGTTCCCAATACGGCATTGAAGCTGCTCTGCGCCGTCAGCGCGTTAATATCGACGGTCCCGAACGCCCGAACTCCTAGAGCGTCAGGCGCGGGTGGAACCCTCGGCGGTTGTCCGCTCTCCAGTCGCTTGCTCGCTGTCACCGCTCTGAGAGACTCTCCCGTGTCGATTTGGACCGAATCGCTGGCGACCGATACGCTTCCGCGCTCGCGCAAATCATCGACTGCGGCGCGTTCTTGAGCGCACACTGACGACGACGGCAACGCAAGCGCAACCATTAACGCGAGTTTGAAGAAGAGGCGCATGGAATCTCTCACTTAATGCCAAAGCCAAAGAGCGCGGCCCTCGGCTGAATGAGGCCGAATCCGAACAGGTCACTGCGACCGCTCGCTGTGCCGAGAGGACGAGCGGTCTGCTTAATGAGCGCCTCCACGACGGCGGGATTTGTGACGCCTTGGCTGATAATGAGCGCCGCCGCCCCTGACACATGTGGTGCGGCCATCGACGTTCCTTCATACGGAACCTCGGCGTACCGATCGAACCGCGGGAAAATGACCGTAGACGGGTTAGAGTCTGGCGGGAATATCGTGGCCTGCCAGATCATCCCGCTTATTCCTCCTTCCAAATCGTTCCCACCAGGTGCGGAAATCTCTACGTATGGGCCGGCGCTCGAGTAGAAAGCGTGAGTCAGTGAGGGCCCCACAGCAGCGACTGCCATGGCACCGTCGATATTTGCAGCGAGAGAAGCCGGATACGCGGGTGGATTTACCACGCCTGGCGGACATGCTGGATTCGGCTGATAACAATTCCCTGCGCTGATCGCGACAAATGCGCCTTTACTGACGGCGTAATTCAAGGCGTCCTGTTCGATCGATGACGGCGACACTCCACCCAAACTGAGATTGATGACTTTGGCGCCATTGTCTGCGGCGTAGCGAATACCAGAGGCCAAAGCCGCTGTCGTACAACCTCCGGCGTTCGGCGGGACAGATCCCGTATTTCCGGCTGCTGAAAACGCAAATTGCAAATCCCAGTAGCCAAAACAGACTTTGACCGGCATGAGTTTTACGTTGTACGCGATACCGGCCTCAGCAAGGTTGTTGTTGGTATTTTCACCAATCGTCGAGGCGACATGGGTCCCGTGTCCATCGAGGTCTAGAACGATTGATTGCGCTCCTGAGCCAGTAGCAAAGTCTGCGGGAGCAATGAAGCGAGATGCAGAGAACTCTGGGCTAATCGCGAACGGCACTGATATGAGTTGAATGGCCTGACCATTCCACGTGTAGGCCGAGAAGGTTTGGCTTACCGTCGTGATGCCGCTGTCCACAATAGCCACGATCAAACTGCTAGTCCCTCCCGGATTGATGTCCCAGGCCCTTGGCATATCGATCGCCCCGAAATTCCACTGGTGCTGTGCATATCCCGGATCGTTAGGCGTCGATTGGAAATGCCGAATGTAGTTGGGCTCTGCGTACGCGACTTCCGGTTGTTCCAGTAGCTGCGCGGAAAGAATGTGGGCGTCATATTCGAGTTCGTCGCGATGGAGAGCGGTGTCACCCGAGATCCATTTCAAGTCTGTGACTATCGGGCGGCTTCGAAGAGCCATCAAGGCCCGCTGTTGACCGGTGACTGTTACACCCGACCTGAACTTAACGATCACTTCGCCTGGAACGTAGTCGAGTCCGCGCTCAGCGGCTTCGATGAAGTTGAGCGCTCGCGCGGCACTCATGACCGGATAAACAGACGCGGGCCCGCGGGGCCCGACCACCGTAGGTATTCCTCGCCGAGCCGTCGGGGCACCGGCTCGCCGTTCAGACGTCTGTGCTCGAACCCTTCGCCCCGTCGTGCCAACCACGAGTCCAGCCGCTGCGATCAGGCACACGCCGACCGACGTTCGCTTCAGCATCACGCTGCCCTTTCCGTATTGAGTTAGCTCAGCTATGGGGCGCAGTATGCCGCGAAACCTGAGGAACCGAGTGGCCTTTATTAAACTTTGACGCAGTGGCCAAGCAACGAGCCGGCGGGACGCGTCCGTCTACGACGAGCCTAGTTAGGGCGCACCTCGCCGACCGTGCGTGCAGGCGGGCCGGCGTTCGGAGGCTCTGCGTATTTGATCACGGGCATGAGCGGCGTCACGGCAAGCGGCACTTTCTCGCGAATCGACGTCAGCGGGACGGCCGGAGATCGATCGAGGGTCAACTTGTCGCTCCAGGGATCGAGGATCAGCCGCGCGCCGAGCTGGAGCGCCGCAATCTGCTCGAGGCTGTCCGGCATCAGCGGCGGGGCCTGCTGCATTAGATCGGCAAGCCGTGTCATCTGGCCGTTGGCGGCCATGAAGTCGCCGATATGCGGCTGGATGAGATGAGGCAGCTGCCCGACGTGATCCGAGAGCGCACGGAGAAAAAGGCCCGCATCCGCGAGCTTGTCGCGATAGGGTGACTTGCCAAGCATCTCGATGACCTTCTCGTCGGCTGCAGCCTCCTCGCGAGGCGTATGGCGGAACTGCAAAGCCTGCAGCAGTTCTCCATCGGCAACCATCAGACGATCGGCGAACGAGAACTTCGTGTCAATCAGGGCGTGGCCGAGCGCCACGTGGCTCAACTCGTGCGCGAGCATCGTCGCGAGGCTCGCTTCGTCCGGCAGCACGTCGATGAGCCCGCGGCTGAGCACGATCGTATGGCCGATCGTGAACGACTCGAGCGGCGACGTGAGAAGAATCCGGCAGTGCAGCGGCCGCTCGAGATTCAACTTGTTGGTGACGACGAGGTTGTTGAGGACCGTCTCGAGGACCTTGTCCGCTTCGCCTACTGGCGCAAGCAGGCCCACCTTCTCGAGCCGTTCGAGCACGTTCGCCTCGGCCTCCTCCTCCCATCGACGCTGGCTGAGCACCGGCGAGAGCTGTGCGGCCCCGTCGGCGGTGTCGGCGACGTTGGGCTCGTCGATCCGAATCGTGGTCAACGATCCGGTCTGGTCGGCGCCCTGAGCCTGGTATCCCCAGATGCGTGTCTGGCTCTTGAACCGGGCTCGCCGTGCGGACGACGAAGCGTTGTTCAGATCGGTTTCTTCCGAGTAGACGTACGATGGCAGCCACAGACCGGGCGTGACGTTCACGCGCCAGCCGTCCACGTGGAACGACACCGACCGCTTGAACAGCCCCGACAACCTCAGGTCCGTTCCTCGGTCGATGCCGTTGAAGCGGACGAGATTGTAGTCGCGATCCTCGATCCAGATCCGACCGATGAAGCCGTCCCTACCGTCGCGAAGTGGCCTGACGTCGAAGACGAAGCAGCGTGATTCGCCCAAGAACTCCCGGCGGACGTACTTGAATTCGTATCGCTTCCGTTCGAGCACTCGCCAGTCGGGCGCGACCATTGAGGCGAACGCATCCCCGAGGCTAGGGGCGATGACGCGCGATATCAACCCGCGTTGCTTCCGCCCGATCGGACGAAGTTTCGGTGTGCCTTCAAAATTGAACTGGCCGAGGAAATAGTTGTCGTCGGTGGGGACCCAGCCGCGTGTCTCATCCGGAGCCAGATTCTGGATGTACACCTCGATCAACGGGTGAAACGTCCTCAACCGGACGAGCACCGCGCGTTCCGCCTCGCTCATCCGGTCGATGATGTCGTCGACCTTGAACTGTCCACGGACACTCGTCTGATTTGTCTGATCAGCGGCCTGCGCGTAGGCCGTCGAAGCGGTGAACACCGCCGACGCCAGCACCGCGAGGAATACGGGAACGCGTGCCATTCGCATATGTGCCTCTAGGACAAGCGGAACGTGATAAGAACCGTGGCGCGGGCGTCGACGGCCCGGCCGTCCGACTGCGCGGGTTTGAAACGAATGCGAAGTGCCGCGCGTTCGGCCGCTTCGTCCAGGCCGTGACCGAGTCCGTGCACGACCCGCAATACGCGGACCTCGCCGGCGGCGGTGAATTCGAGTTCGAGCGAGACAGTGCCTTCGATGTGGGCAGTTCTCGCTTCGTCCGTGTACTCCGGCGTGGGCTTGAAGACGATCTCCACAGGCCGGTCGATTGGCTTCGGAGCCGCCGCGCCGGGAGACTGGACGGGCGCACTCGGCTTGAAATCAAACCCCGCGGTCTGCACGTTGACGTTGTCGAATGCGTGCGCTGCGCCGCGCGGCGAGGACGCACCGTTTTCGAATCCGCCGGTCGTGACCGTGGACGTTGACTGCCCCGTTCCTCGCGGCAAGGGCACAACGCTTCCGAATCCGCCTGTGGCAACTGCCGCGGCGGCCTGGTCCGTTCGCGGACCGTTCGCCCGCTCGAAGAGGCCGGTCTCAGGAGGCCGTTCTAGCGCTCTGGTTTCGAGAGGCCGTTCTGGGGTTTTGGCGGGCAGGAGCGCCGCTGGAGTCGGCTCGACTGGCCTGCTGACGATCGGCGTCACAGCGGCTGGCTTTGGAACCTCTGCGATCACCGCCTCGTGCACCGGCCGTGACGGCACAGGCAGAGACGGAAGGCGTGGCGCCTCGAGGGGGATCGATCGCAACTTCACCCGCTCGGTCGAAGCCAACACGAACACCGGAATCGATCGCGGGCGCGACGGCATTTCGGATGCACGAGTCGGGACGACGGCTGTCAGGATGCCTGCAAACGTGGCATGCACGATGACGCTGATCCACAGGCCCGTGCTCGAACGGCTGCGTGGCCGCTGCGCGCATGCGCCAGATCCTGCGTGGTTGAACAGAACTGACATCTGTTCTACAAAACTGAAATGCTGAAACGTGTCCCTGCAGCCAGGCTGCTGTTTGCGGAGTTCGGACAGCAATCGAAGTGCCGACGCTTGTTACTGGCTGAACGTTTCTGTTTCAGAGTTCTTCACGTCGATCTTCATCCCGCGAATGCCCGGCGCAAACCGGTCTATCCGTCAGTTCTGCACTTTCTCGCACTGTGGTCGTAAAGCCCACGGCATGTCGATCCTGGGACGACCAACAAAAATACCCAAAGCGATTCACGTCCGGTTAGCAATCGAATGCGATAAGGTGTCAAGCGTGCGCAACTTCCGTCACGTCCAACGGCACTCGCTCGGTGCTAGCGCCGTCGCAGTCCTGTTCATAGGTGCGTGCCTCATCGGTATTTGTGTGTGCGGGGTGCAAGCGCAATCCGCGATTACCGTGTTTGTCACCGTGACTGACACGCAGGGCCGTTATGTGACCCATCTCCAGAAGGACGATTTCGAGATTTTCGAAGACGGCCAGCCTCAGCCTCTTGTATCCATCGACCGCGAAACTCGCGCTCTTCGAATCGTCGTTGTGCTCGATCGGAGCGCGAGCATGAACGGTGCGTACCCACGGCTCTTCGAAGCCGTTGCAACGTTCCTCACTCGCCTTCAACCAGACGATAAGTTGCGCGTCGGTGCCTTTAGCGATCGAGTTGAATTCAGTTCACGATTCACCGCAAGTCCCCTCGAGTTGCTCGCTGACCTGTCGGATCTTTCTTTCGGTAACGGCACAAAACTCTATGACGCCGTGCTCGCCAGCTGCGATCAATTGAAGGGAACAGACGGTAGGCCAGTACTGGTGGTAGCAACAGACGGCGACGATACGGATAGCCGTGCCCGTCGCGATGCGGTTGTCAATCGTCTACGAACCGCCAACATCGCCACTTACGTGGTTGGCATTCACACGAAGTACTTCAATGGCGTTCAGGTGGTTCAGAACACGCCGGGCCGGGATTTGAAGACGCTTCCTGAAGACACGGGTGGCGCGTTTTTTGAGGCAAAAGACGTGCGGGACACGCCATCGATCTTTACAAGAATCGCAGAGGAATTGCACAGTCAATATGTGCTCGCGTTTTCGCCGTCACAGCACGACGGCCGCGTTCATCGACTCACGATTCGAGTGAAGCCACAAAGTCTGACCGCGCGGGCGAACCTCAATTACATCGCTTTGAAGTCCGAGTAGCATCACTGTTGCAGCAAGCGGTTTGCCGATTGAGACGGTTTTGAGAACCGTCCCGATCCTTCGCCGGGCCCCGACCGATCGCACTGGCATGAATGGCTGAGTGTTGGTGACCAGCAAGACGATTCCCTTACGGTGGCGATACGCACAGCGCATGCTCCAGATCTAGAATCACGATCTGACCGCCCGCCGAGGAGGAGACGATGATGGGAACTCGTGCGACACCGCTGATGACCGCGGTCACGCTCGTCTCGGCAATCGTTCTAGTGGATGGCGTGCGGGACGCGAGGGCCCAGGCGTCCGTGAAAGACCCCCAGGCGCACGCGTTCGTCGCATCAAAGACGCCCTGGGGCGACCCTGACCTGCAGGGCACATGGACGACCGACTCGGCGTTCGCCATTCCAGCCGTCCGGCCCGAGAAATTCGGCACCCGCGCCGAGTTGACCGACAAGGAGTTCAAAGAGAAGGCGGATCGTGTGGCGCGTCGGCAGGCGGTAGCGAAGGCAGGGGGAAACGGCAACATTCCCGCAATGAGTCAAGACGCCGCGTGGATGACGCGCGCGTTCCGCCAGACGTCGCTGATTGTGGAGCCGGCGGATGGCCGTGTACCTCCGCTGACACCGCAGGAACTGGAACGCGTCGCTGCCGCACCGCAGGGCACGTACGGCAACGGCCCCCTCGATAGCCCCGAAGACTTCAACCTCTACGAACGTTGCATTTCCCTCGGCGTCGTGGGTTCGATGCTGCCAAAGATCTACGGCAATGGACATCGCATTCTGCAGTCGCCCGGCTACGTGGTGATCCTGGACGAGATGATCCACGAGGCACGGGTGGTGCCGCTGGACGAACGGCCTTTTCCCAGCGACAAAATCAGAACGTACATGGGCGTGTCGCGTGGTCACTGGGACGGCAGTACCCTCATCGTCGAAACACGGAACCTGAACGGAAAGAACATGTTCCTGAACGAAGGGCAGCGGCTGGTGGAACGATTCACCCGAATGGAATCCGATCTGCTGAAGTACGAGGTGACAATCGACAATCCCAAGGCGTACACGAAGCGGATCCGCATCTCCATCCCCCTCACATCGCCGCCTGGGTACCAGTTGCTCCCGTATAGCTGCCACGAAGGCAACTACGCGCTGTTACAGGCGCTCGGTGGCGAGCGGGCCGAGGATCGCGCGCTCGAGGAAGATCTGAAGAAAGGGATCGTACGGCCCCGCCGGCCGATTCAAGATGGTCTGGGTATCGCAGGCTCCCCGGCCTCCGAGCCCATTCCGGAGCTAGAAGCCGAGCCGGAACCTTAACGCTCGCCGGGCGCCGAGTCCACGCAGTCTGCCCTTCTTGGTAGCCGACCGCTAAAACAGATATCCAAGCCGATTGAATCTCGACTGCGCCCTGCCGCAACCAGTTTCAGCGTGTGCCGAGCTTGTCGTCACACAAATGGCGACAAGAGGCCGTTCCAAGGCGATATGGAACAGCGCTCTGCTTGGAGTTACGCTGAACGACGACGATGAGCTATCAAAGGGGGCAACACTCCCTAGGTCACAACAATTGGTGAGCGCTCGTTCGTTCCTCAGCACCACGCTCCAACGGCCTTCAGATTGAACGACTTGGATTCCCTCCAACGGCCTTCGGATTGCACGACTGGTCGTTAGGGAGGTGCTGTATGAACCTTCAAGCGATCTCCAGATTCCGCACAGCGGCTGTGATGGCTACTTTGGTTTTGGCGATCACCACGGCACGCCCGGCGAAGGTTTCTGCCCAACAGTATTCGGTACCCAAGGCGGTCCACGAGGCCCAGGAGGACCAGCAACGCGCGATAAACCATGCGGCGCACGAAGCCCAGGAACAGCAGGCCCGCGCCGCGAAGGTGGCACGCGACGCAGAACAAGATCAGCAACGCGTGATGAACCATGCGGCGCACGAAGCCCAGGAACAGCAGGCACGCGCCGCAAAGGCGGCACGCGACGCTGAAGAAGATCAGCAACGCGCGGTGAACCATGCGGCGCACGAAGCCCAGGAACAGCAGGCCCGCGCCGCAAAGGCGGCACGCGACGCTGAACAAGATCAGCAACGCGCGATGAACCATGCGGCGCACGAAGCCCAGGAAGACGTGGACCGCGCCGCAAAGGCGGCACGCGACG
>Ga0126379_10002018_pt1 | contig 12696 bp, 15 predicted proteins | sample PanSoiMetPlot_24_FD_92640 | JGI IMG/M metagenome (GOLD analysis project Ga0126379, IMG submission 92640) | Tropical forest soil microbial communities from Panama - MetaG Plot_24 | ecosystem: Environmental > Terrestrial > Soil > Tropical forest > Bulk soil | place: Panama | collected 2016-02-17
CAACTCCGGGTGCAGGAAGCCATTGTGGCCACCCTCAAGCGCCTGCTCGACCACGACGACGCACACAGCGGGCAATATCAACTGTTTGGTGGCAGCAGCGTGCCATGACCTGAAAGGACGCGCTATGCCGCAGTGTGACACGACCGTGGCGAGCCATGCGTGGCTGCTGCTGGAGCGGCTGATGCTGGTCATGCCCGACCGGCAGGGCCAGGAGGGGGCCTTCCTGGCGTGGCGCTGTACGGACTGTGGCCGGGAGGTCTGGGGCACGACGCTGGTCGAGCCGCAACCTGGGCGTCTACGGCCTGAAGCGATGGCCCATGGTCGGCATCCGACCATCACCAGGTCGTAGACCTGAAGGAGGTGCAACCACCCCAAGTAACACGACAGCACACGGTAGTCGCAGGCAACGCCCCTGGAGCACGGCGCCTCTCGCACTCGCGCCACCTTGCTCCGCAGCGGGCTGTGAAACCAACGCGAGGAGACCGCAATGTTACAGGTCCAGATCACCGTGACCGGCACGACCCCGTTACTCATGCACAACCCCCAGCTCGTCGATAAGGAAAACCCCCTGACCCGGCAGATTGCGGCGCTGGCCACCAAGCGCAAGAAAACCGACGAGGACATGAAGGCCATCGAGCGCCTGGAATGGTATGGGGGGCTCTATACCGCGCCCCTGGAGGATGGCGGGGTCATGATCGTCCAGCCCACGGCGAAAGTGCGCAAATGCTTGATTAACACGGCGCGCATTTCCAAGATGGGCAAAATGGTCGAGCGCGCCCTGTCCTTGAACGACCTGACGGTGCCGCTCCGCTATGACGGGCCGCCAGACATCGACACGCTGTTTGCCGATGCCACCTACCATTCGCGGCTCAGCGTGGTCGTGGGGGGCAAGCGGGTCATGCGGGTGCGGCCCCATTTCCCGAAGTGGGAGATCGCGGTGGCGGGGATCTTCGCGGAAGATGTGGGGATGAATATCGATGACCTGGAACGTATCGTGGCGCTGGCTGGCGTGGTCGAGGGCATTGGGGATAATCGCGTCAATGGCTACGGCCGGTTCCGGGGCGCCATGACCTGGCAGACCGTGCCGTTGCCGAGGAGGACCGTATGAGGCAGGCGGTGGACCGTTTTGTGACGACCCGCGCCGATGGGCGCTCTGATACCCAGGTGATTCTTGATTTAGTGGGTGCCTCGACGCCCGGCAAGACCTATGCCTATGCCGAGCTGCAAGCCGCGCTGGGCCGTGAGAAGCCGCGTGTCTACACGGTCCCAGAGGTCCAGTCGGTCGTGGCGCGTGCGCTCCCGCGGCTCCTCCTGGAGCACCAGCGGACGCTCAAAAATATCCGCCATGTGGGCTATCAACTGGCCAGTGCCGCCGACCATTTACCGCTGGCACACGACCGGCACCGCAAGGGTCGCGTGCAGATCTCGATGGCCGAGTTACTCCTGAGGGAAGTGCATTGGGAGGAAATGCCCGAGGCGCAGCGCCAGGCCCACGCCGGGACGCTGCTGATCGTGGCCCAACAGGCCGCCATGCTGCGTAGCCTGCACTCCCGCATGCAGCGCCTGGAGGATACCGTCGATAGCATCTTGCATCGCGCGACCGGCTAAGGCTTGGCGGGGCATGGCCCGGTTGGGCACGGCAGGGCGCGGCTGGGCAGGGAAGGCGCGGCGAGGCGTGGCATGGCCAGGCCTGGCGAGGCAGGGCAGGGTATGGTTGGCGCGGCCAGGCACGGCACGGCCAGGCGGGGCTAGGCTCGGTCGGGCGTGGCAGGGCTGGGCTAGGCGGGGCAGGGCAGGGTTGTCGCGGTGAGGCGGGGCGCGGCTTGGCGCGGCCGGGCTTGGCCAGGCTAGGCCTGGCATGGCGAGGCAGGGCAGGGAAGGCGCGTCGGGGCAAGGCTAGGCGCGGTTGGGCTTGGCTAGGCTCGTCTGGGCGGGGCAGGGAAGGCGCGGCCTGGCATGGCGGGGCTGGGCTAGGCGGGGCTCGGCAAGGCAGGGCAGGGGATATATTTGTTTTTATTGCAGTTATATATTGCTTAAAAGGTCGAGCGCTATGCCGGAACGTTTTGTGTCGATGAGCATCGAGGAGTACAGGCATTACCTCGCGACGGGGAGCGTGGGGCGTCCTGCACTGAAGCCTGCCGCACAGGTCAAAGAAGAAGCCTTCCTTCAGGAAGTGCGTGCCCTGGCCAAACGGAACGGGTGGCTCGTCTATCACACCCATGATTCACGCGGCTCTGAGCATGGATATCCCGATTGCTGCTTTTGTGATGGCAAAAGAGTGATCTACGCTGAACTCAAGATCCCCCCACGCAAAGCGACGAAAGAGCAGGCGACCTGGTTGTCGCATCTCCGACGAGCCGGGGTGGAAGCGTACCTCTGGTATCCAGCTATGTGGGCCGAGATCGTGCAGGTATTGAGCGGCGAGCAGGCACCAGCTCTCCCGAAAAAGAAAGGACACCGCCGTGCTTCACGAGCACACCGTTAATCGCCTGTGGCATGTCACAGACGCTCTTGAACGTCTGGCAGAGCATTTACCGCTGGGGGAGCAGCAAGACGCAATGTGGGCCATCACAGAAGCGCTCGATCTCATCGCTGACGAGTTGGTCAACGAGGGCATGCTGGCGCGGCAATACGGCGAGGACGCCCCGTGAAGACATTGCTCATGCTGTTTATTGTGGTGGTCACGAGCGTCTTCCTGGCACTCCTGGTGCACACGTGGCTCTGTGTCCACGAGGAACGCAGCTTCGGGCTCTTCGGCTCCCTCTCCTCTCCTCCCTTGCCATATTATACTCGCGTGTGATACAATATACCCATGGATGACATGTATACAAAACTTCGGGTGTGGCGGTCCACGGCGCAGAAGCTGAAGATTATTGCGGCGTTGCGTCGGGACAGCATGATTGCGGTGTTAGAGCAGTTAGTAGAAGCCGAGTATACCAGGATGCAGGTGCCCGAGCCAGAGACGAAGGAGGAAGCGTGTGGAGGAGTTTGAGCGATTGACGATATTAGAGCGGGCACAATTTTTACATGACTCGACGCTGAGCAGGCATGGAGAACGACTTGCCCAGCATGCCGAAGCCATGGTGCAACTGCGCGAGATCGCTGCACGACAAGCACGGTTGTTAGACGAGCTGCGTGTCATGTCCGCACGGCTGATTGATCGTCAGGATGCTCAGCGCGACCGCCAGGACGACCATGCAGCACGCATGCAAGCCCATGAACAGACAATGCAAGTCCATACAGAGGAAATCCGTCTGCTCCGCCAACTCTTCGAGGCCATCAAAGAGATGCTCGACCGGGGCAATGGGCATTAACTGCAAGGAGATATCATGCATATGCTGGCCACGTACTTCGTGGTTTCCTTCCTCGGTGCCTGTTTCGGATGGCTCCTCGCGCTCCTCTTCATTCTGTTCAAAGAGGCCCCGAAACCACCCCCGCCAAACCAATACATTGACCCGCGCACTATCGTCCCGCCGCAGTAGTTGGCGGCGGCATGGGAGGAACATATGATACTCGAAATACTCATCATCGGCTGCATTCTTTTGTGGCTTGAACCCGTCCTGGTCTTACTCTGTGCGGAACTATTGAATAGCCACCCCAGCAGGCGCATAGCCACCAGGAGGCACATGAAAGCCCCACAGACGCCACGCCAGCACTGGCTGGCAAGAGTGTTCCCACTCGACACACGGTTGCCCGCTGATCGACACCCCACGGTGCCTTAATCTTCGGTCTCTGGCGCTGGTTGCGGAGCGGTGACCAGAAAATTTACCCCCTTCTGCGCCAGGTCCACCGCTGCAGCACGCGCCGGAGTGCCCAGTTGCGCAAAAATCCGCTGCGCTGCGGCAGTGGTCGGATTTTTCATCGCCAGTAAAAACTTCTCCCGACTCATGGTCGTATTCATAATTTTGGTGAGGATCATCGGCGCAAGCAGGCCCAAACCACCGCCCGCAATCGCGCCCAGTGGTCCCCCCACATAGGCGCCAGCCCCGATAGATCCCCAGACTTCTGGTGCCGTATGAAGGATACGCCTGAGACCGCTGGCCTCGCCCATCCGTAACCCCATGGCGGATTCCCCGCCACTTTCTTGGACGAGCTTGAGCGCACGCCCCGCTTCTAGGAGCCCGTTATAGACCCGACGATCTGGGAACACCGCCGCAATCGTCGCCTGGGACATCGTCTCTAACTGCCGAATGAGCTGCGTGCCATCCACCGAAAACAAGGTGGCTTTGAGAAAATCGGCATCACTCATTTGCTCAGGTGTGGCGGCAAGAATCTGTCGCACCCGCTCGGCATTCCCCGCCACGTCTGTCCGGGTCGCCGGTTTCACAAACTGGTATTGTAGTTGCGGTAGCACTTGCTGTTGCCACTCGACACTACTGGGCACCACCTCGCCGCGTTTCACATTGGAGAGAAAATTCGCCACAGGATCAGGCAAGTCTGCCGAGAGCACATGGGGCATGGTCGAATAGGCGGCAGCCACCTTGCCAATGGTATCAGAGCCCGTAGGGTCCGCCAGAATTTCAGCCACCTTGTCCGGCGTGTTCCGCATTTTTCGAAGCGACTGGACGAGATCCCGATTCCAGAAAGTCTCGGAATGCCGCGCATACATCTTGCTCATCATGTCGTAATACCGCGCCACGTCTTGATTCATCGGGATGTCGGCAATAATGCCCTCAAGCATTTTCGTCACCCGTTGCGCATTGTTCGCCAGAGCAATAGCATCACGACCAGGCGCTGTTTCATTCGTCGCTCCTGGCGGCAGCACCGAGAGACGCCTGGTCACCTGCAACACTTGCTGGAGTTTTCCCATCGTCGCTTTATTGGCCGTCGTCTGGGCCTGGATGAGATCGGTAGACATCATATTCGTGTCTACGCCTGGCACATGCACCAGACTGATGCCAGGATTGCGCGGCACCGATCCTCGATATGTCCCTGGACCATTGGGCGTCATAATGGGAAGACCTTCTTTCAACTCATCCGGCCCCAGGCTCGACAGCGGGACACTTGTGGTGGTTTGAAAGGCTTTCCCGCCTTGCAGATCGGGATGGAGTTGACTATTCAATCGTTTGTTAAACACCGTCATGCTGGGATTATCAGGCTGATTCAAATGCGTTAGAAGGTTGCTCGTATCACCGCTCGGATTGTCATGCATGGTATCCAGCATGGTATAAAGCGCGTGATCAAACTCCCGTGTGGTCCGTCGATTCCTGCCAATTTGCCGGATAATGTCTCTCATCACCGGCACCGGGTTGTCAGTCGTTGTGCCGAGGTCGTTCAGGCGCTTCATATAGCCCACAATAGCCAGCGTCTGCAGTTTGTCATTTTCCGCCTGAGAAATCATCCGGCCCCCGTAACTACTGCGCAGCATCTGGTGAATCCAGCCAATATTCGATGCCGCTTCCGGGTTCCGGGCTTTGAGCACCTGGAAATAGGCGGGCAGGCTAAACTCGTCTGGATTCCCGCCCATCTGTTTCCAACTATCTTGAAAATATTGCACTAATCGCCGGTCCTGCTCAGTCGGGACGTAATCTTTCGGGAGCGCCAGACCAAGGTGCCGGAGTGTCTTCGTCACGGGGACTGTCAGGCCCTTCACGGCATAGGGGAGTGCCGTCCCTACACCCACCCCCGTTGCCCAATCACCCAGGTATTCCTCAGCCGACATGGGCTGCTTGCTCAAAAATGGGCGAGTAGCCAGGTCCGCAGCGGTCTGGAGGGTGGACCCCACAAGAGGCGGCACGAACTGCCCGACATAGGGAAGCCTCGACGCAACGTTCAACCCAGGAAGTACCCGCGCCCCCACGTCCCCCAGTGCATATGCCCCGGTGCGGATGCCTTCCAAAAGCAGCGGGCCATAGGTGTCCGGCAATCCGGGTTCTCCCAGCACATGCTTCATAAAAATATCTTGATGGGGTTCACCAAAGTTATAGGACGCGGCCGGACTCCCTGCTGCCACTTCTCCACCGGCCATGGGCAACAGTTCCGGCATAAATTCCCGCACATACTGTTGGACAAAGTGTTCTTGCACCGGGCGGGGATACTGCTGGAACTCTTTGTCTTGCGTCAGATCCATGAGCGTCCGCATATCCTCATCCAGGCTCGCCCGTCGCTCCTGTGGCACGGTCTGCACCACATAGTCATTCATCGCCGCCACATTGGTATCGTAGGGCGTCGGCGCGGGTGGCCCTTCTACAGGCACCGTAAGTGGTGGAGAGCCATAGGCCGCGCCTTCCCGCAGTCCTGGCGGAGTGATGGGCTGCTGCGGCGTATGGATATATGGGGGGACTTCCACGGGTGGTGCTGGAGGCACATCCGGCGCGGGTGGCCCTTCCACATCCGGGCCAGGCGGGGCCGTCGCTACCGCACCTTCCTCCAGACCAGCGGGCGCTGCCCCCTCTGTGCCAGCAATATGGAGCCGCCAGGTACCTTGCCAGGGGTGTTCCTCGGCCATAACTTATTGCCCTTTCGGTTTGATACCTAGCGTCAAACGCTGCCTCGCTGCTTTTTGTTCTGGCGTCTCCGTGGTCGGCGTCATGGTCGGAGATGGTGTGGCCGCAGGGGCATTCGCGGCGGGTTTGTTCTCTGGCGTTGGTCGCTCGCCCTGTCTCCCTCCGGCTTCCCACGCTTTGAGCCGTTGCCTGAGATCCTCTCGTGCCGCTCGATTACGGGATGGAGCCTCTGGATTATCCACCCCTTCGAAGGCGTCATGTAACCCCACGAGATGATCATCCATGCGATGCGCAATCATCGCCGTCCAGGTCGCAAACGAGCGTGGCCGACCGGGGCCAGGAATGTCTTGCAAACTTTTCAAAGAAGCGGCATCGGGCTTATACCCTTCTCCGCCGAGATTGCCGAGTTGCGAAAGCACGTCCTGCGCCATCACGTTATACTTATCCGTTTCATTCTGCACACCTGCCGCCGCTGCAGCTTGTTGTGCCGCCGCCGTAGGATAGCGCTTCCACCATGGCCCTTGCACAGCCGCTTTCTCATACTGTTCTTTGAGACGCGCCAATGATTCTGTGAGCGAGGTATGTTGCGTCGTGGCGGTGGCAATAGCTTTGCCCAATTGTTCTTTCATCGCGGTCTTCTGGGCCTGCGTCTGCGCACGCTGCTCCGCCGCCGGTACGGCTTGCTCGACCGGCGCACCACGGGGAAGCGCACCCTTCGCTTGATATTCCGCCACCAGTTCTTGATACCTTTTATTACCTGCTTCCGTCGCCTCAATCTTCCTTTTCTGCTCGGCCTGTGGCCCGGAGACATACTCTTCGGTCACCGCATGTTGCTCCGCACCCTTGATCGCCCCCGCGCGTGCGGCCGGGTCTTCCATGGCCTGCAATTCTTTCAGTGTGGCAGGCGAGACCACCCCAGCTAAGCGTTGTGCGGCCGCCGTTTTGGCCCGTTGCACCACCACATCGTCTGGGGCGCCAGATTGCCCAATCCGTGCGGCTGCTTCGGTATACGCTTTGAGAAACAATTTCTCGTCCAGATCCTTCCGCACTTGTGGATCAACCTGGATGTGGTTCTTGTCGATAAAACGCCATTCCTTCATGGCATCATCGACGGTGCCATCTTGCAGGGCACTCTGGATATTGCCAGCCGCTCGCCTGGCATTGTCGGCGCGGTAATCAAACGTGCGCTTTTGCCCCAGCAACGACTGTTCAACCTGGGTCTCCCCCGTTGGCAGATCAAGATATTCCGACGGCGGTTGCCACGTGGATTTCGCCCCCGGTACACCATTCCTGGCTTGCTGGTTCTGTGCCGTCAGTGCCGCCTTATCCACCTGCGGATGGGTCCAGGGCTCCTCTGGCGTGCCATTACGAAATCCATTGCCTTTCGCCATCGCCTGGTCTGCATAGACGGCTGGATGAATTGTCTGCTTGGCGATGACCAACCGATCAGGAATCGGCACATTGGGATTGGTGGACACGTTGCCTTGCCCTGCCTGATACGCCGCAAAAGCCCGCCGATAATCCCCGTTATACCGATCGACCAGGCCCTTGAAATGCGTCAAGGCCACCAGCATGTTCGCTTCAGGGTTATAGGGATTACTCAAATCTGGGGCAGGAGCTGGGCCTTTCCAGTTGGCCAGAATCTTCGCAGCCACTGCATTATACGTCGAAGGCACTACCTGTCCCAGACCCATGCCCGCATGGGCACCCAGTGGTCCTTGGTTATCGAGCGACGGATCCCACCAGCGATTTTCATGCTGGAATAACGCCAACGCATAGCTTTCATCCAGCCCTAACGACCGGGCAATCTGCTGCGCCCTGGCCTTGTAATTCATGATATCGACCGGCGACGGTGGCCCTGGACGTCCCGCCACACGCTTCGGAACCGGAGAGGTCGCAGTCGTCGCTGGCGCTGGTCCTGGCGTGACTCCAGGCGTTCCCGGTGGTGCGCCAGGCGTCCCTCCTGGTTGTGGTTCCCGTGGGATGGTTTTCGGCTGACCCATGCCTTCCCATTGCGTCTTTTGAAATTCAAATTGTTGTCGGGCCAGTTGGGCCTGTAAGAACGCATCAATCGCTTCGGGTTTCGCCCCCATGGCGGCATACGCATTGAGCAGATTCGCCCCACCTGGTCCCCACAGGGCCGCTTGTGTCCGCTCGTCAATCTTTTCTCGTGTCGGCGGCACTTGTTTGGAGATGTCCACCCTGCCCGGTGCGCCACCACGCTCCCCAGCACCTTTTTCAGGGAACGCCCCACGCAGCACCATCTCTTGCTCAGGCGACAAATACTGACTCATCGCCTGTGGGCCTTGCCGTTGCTGCACATTCTGGTACAACGCGGTAAAGGGTGCCGCCATGGCCTGCTGGACCCGGGTGCCTTCCTGCATCATATTCACATGTTGCTGAAGCAACTCTTGCTTTTGTTCGGGGGTCAAGTCCTGCATATAGGCGGGGACCAAATGGCTCAACCCACGGGCATGCAGTTCGGTAATGTCTTTGAGCGCATTATTATAGGCAAATTCCCGCCCTTGCGACTTGGCGTCCACGCTCCCCGGCTTGCGTCCCAGAACCATCATCACATTTTCCGTGGTATGCGGTTGTCCCGCTTTGATGGCCTGGCGGAATAGTTGCCCCCGCTCAATAATGGACTGCGCCTCAAACAGGTTTCTGGCCAGCGGATCACTCAAGTTCTCAAAGCCTGGAGGACGGACGCCAAACGTCGGATTCATCGGCTGATTGACAGGCGTGTCAGGCCGAATGGTATAACTGGGAGGCCGCTTGCCGGTAATACGCCCCTCAACACTGGTATCCGGCAACTCCTGTCCCTGCTCAGGGTGTGCCGCTTGCATGGCGTTCAACAAGGCATCGGTTGCTTGCTGCTGTTCCGGTGTTTGCCAGCCTGGGGGCGTATCGCCAATTTCATTCGTCGGCCCTGGCAAGCCAAAGCCAACATTCATCCCACCACTCAACGTATCTGGAGCAGGTGGTTGACCAATCCGCCTCGCCATCCCGCCACTACTGGGAGGAATCACCCCAGAGACGTTCGGCGCATCCTGGCCTGGCCCCATGGGCCACCCACCTTCGAGCGTGCCACGGTAGGGCTGCGGATTGGCCGGATTCGCCTGATTCGCTTGCTTCTGGATACGCGCCAGAGCGTCAGTCACCCATTGAAACATCTGTTCTTCCCGTTTGGGCTTCTGAATTTCCTGCATGGCTGTGAGAAACGCCTGTGCGCCTTTGGCGCTGCGTGCCGAGGCCCCACGAGCGGTGGACGCCGTGAAGGCCAGATTCTTTTGCATGGCCTGCCAGGGATTGGTGGATGGCGGAGCGCCGAGAGGATACTGTGGCATGGCTCCTTCCACACCTTCCGTGGGACGCCACCCTTGCTCCCACTGACCACGCAGCGCCCCGATACTCCCGGGATCACTATCACCAATTTCGTTGGGTGGGCCAGGCAATTGTTGCGCGCGTTGCTTACTCTGGAGGTATTGCTGGAGCCGGATGGCCTGCTCATTTGGCGAGGCAGGGACGGCAGGACGTGTACCACTCACCCAGCGATCGCGTGCCGCTTGATCGCCATATTTCGCCAGCAGCTGGATATACGACATAGGTTGTGTCGTGGTATCCCCAATCTCATTCGGTGGCCCACGGAAACTGCCCGTGCCCATCGGACGTGCCGTCCCTTGTTGGCCAAAGACCTGCATGCCTGGCATGGCTTGTCCGACTGGCCCAGCCACACTCTGTGCTGGTCCCGCCAGGAGCGCATACAGCCCCGCCAGATCACCGATCTCATTGGGTGGGCCAGCAAAATCCCCCCCATTCGGCGCTTGTGGGGGCACCGGAGGCGACGGTTGTCCTGTGTCACCACCACCACGACGCCCCTTCCCCTGTGACGCCGCTGACGCCGCCATTTTGATATACGGTTCGAGCGCGGCAAACCACCCCATGGTCAACCTCCTGTTGGCCCGGTGCCACCGATCTGTGGCATGAACGCCGACGCATTCGCCCCACGAATGGGCTGAATCTGCGCACTCGTCACCCCACCCGCACTCGAGAGCAAGCCGCCCTGCCCCTGCATCGCAATCCCTGGCGTGCCCGTCAACGCCTGAAAGATCGACGTCAGCACCGGCTGCGTAAACGTACTGGGAATCGTGGCAATCTGTTGCCCTGCCTGCCGCTGCTGATTGGCTAAGATGTTGGCATAATCGGTGCCGGTAATCCCCATCTGATTGAGCTGGTCTCTCGTCGATTGTAACGAAGCCGAGGCTTCCCCTTGTGCCTGACCCATGGCGGATTGAATCGCGGGCGTAAACGGCCCTGAGAGGCCTGCTAACACGTCACTGGCCTGCCCCTGTGCCGTGCCAAGAAGGGGTTGCATCAAGTCAAAGAGTTGCTGGGTCCGCACGTCGCCCCGGTTGAGGAGCGACATGAATTGTTGACCGATCGCGGTATCCTGCGCAGAGGGTCGTGAGACACCACCCCCACAAAAGTCATCGGTTCCGCAGGCCATAATCGTACCCTTTTGATTAACGTATCCAAACTTTTCCAGCGATAAATAACACAATGACAATGAGGGTGCCAATGCCCCATTTAATCTGGGTGAGATCGCTTTCTATCCGTAAAAACCGTGCTTCATAGCCAGCCACAGATGCCGCGGCTTTTCTGGCTTTGTCTTCACTGGCACCAGCTTCTATCAATGCATCATAGAGTTCGGAGGACATAAGCGGCATTATTTAGTCCTCCTCTCTGCATTCAAACCAGAATATGACGACTGGATAGGAAGGGAAATCTGGTGGCAATGGAATCTGTAAACGCTGCAGATATTCAATGTGCTCTTGAGTAAAAATGGGAGCATTGGCACGTCGTCTCGCCTCTGCACAACGGAATGCTTCTAGCGACATCGCCCCTTTATGAACATTGCATGCATGACATGCAGGCACTAGATTACTGGGATCATCATTCCCACCAAGGTTTTTCGGAATGACATGATCGATAGTAAACTTGTCTGGCTTGACGCGCCAATTATTCATATGGGTTTGTACACCACAATACCAGCAACGTCCTTTGCTTTTGCTCCAGATATCCCATTGCTGCAACTTTTCATCACTGCACACATGAACGGAAGCATTACGAGCAGAGCGGGCTTGCATACGGGCAGACGGATGGCTAGCATCATCAAACATCGCGTGGTCCTCCTTCACAGGATCGCGTTGATGGAAGAGAGCATGGGAGATCACAACTCCTGTGCTCTCGTATATGTTCTGATTATCCCATAATACGCTTCGCATTACTAGCGCCTTTAGCGCCTCACGTTTTGTCTCACCTCTTGTTCCCGCTCTAGCGTCCGCTTATACAACTCAAACCCCTCACGGCTATTGAACAATCGCGCTTCCAGCAACACCTGTTCACCCCATGCCTTCCCCTTCAGAATGGTGGCACAGGCCCCCAGGATGTCGATATAGCTACTCCGGAGGATAAAGGCATTGTGCAGCGCCAGTTCATTCCCACCACACTCCCGCTCCATCGCTAATGACACCTTCCAGTTGCGTATGGCGTTCTGGATGAGTGGGTATAACTGGGCAAAATACGCCACATAAAAGGGCTGTGTCGCCAGACCTATGGTGGTCTCCATGAGTTCGTGGATGTCTTTGTCGATCAAGACCATATCCCGATCGACGAGATCATCCCACCGGGCACAGATGAATAGGAGGTCCTGCATCAAGGACAAGGCGGGACCATCGTCACATAACCACCCCTTGAGCTTATCGAGAAAAGGCGCGGTTTGTGGCAGCGCTTCCACGGGCATGGCCTGGGCCAATGGCGATGGCTGTGCCAGCGGGATCGGGATGGGTACGCCATCGCCAGGAACGGCATGAGGCACATCCTGGCTCTTGGCGTCGGCCACCCGAAACACCCAACGCTGCGTGGCGGTTTCGACCTGGCACGTATCATTGGGCAAGAGTTGGGTACACATGGTGGCTTCGGCCAGCGTATAGGCCATGGCCATCAGCGCCAGGCGGGTCATGATCCCAAACGGTTCGGTGCCACGAGAGGACACGCTGGTGACCTCGACACGATCCATGGTATGAGTGTTGAGCCAGTGCTGAAAGGCCAGTGCGGCTTCAGGTTCATAGTAGCGTTGGGCCGTCGCGGGACCATTCACCACAGGGTCATCGCTGGTAATTGGGCGCGTAGACATGCAGTTCCACCGAGTAAAACGTGTCAATATTTCTGACATCAAACGCCAGTAACA
>Ga0126379_10002020_pt1 | contig 12694 bp, 21 predicted proteins | sample PanSoiMetPlot_24_FD_92640 | JGI IMG/M metagenome (GOLD analysis project Ga0126379, IMG submission 92640) | Tropical forest soil microbial communities from Panama - MetaG Plot_24 | ecosystem: Environmental > Terrestrial > Soil > Tropical forest > Bulk soil | place: Panama | collected 2016-02-17
CCTGAATGGAAAAGAGTTGGGCAAATAGGGACGAACGTATAACGCGGGGGGGGTGAGTCCGATTTTACATGCCCCCGGTCCATCGTAGTCCGATGGGTCTGGCGAATATGCACTGATTTCCCGCATGGTTGAGCCAAATGCAGCCAAGGTGCATAAATACTATGTATAAGCGAGATCCGCTGGTCCACCTAGCCGAGCGTGTGAGCCGGGGTCCTGAGCCATGAGAGAGACAGTCGCCCACAGGTCCTGGACGCCCACCGGGGTGATAGGTTTGACCATATCTCGGTAGGTTATAGGCTCTCGTTAGTGCCACGTAGCACGAGAGCCAAGTGACCATCGAAAACCCCCGATTTGCAGGGAAAAGACTGCGAACACACGTTCTGATTTGCAAGGATCGTACAACGAACTTCCCGCAAATTGCGGGTTTTTCGGGATCGTCACCCTAGGAATTGCAGGTGAAAACCACTAGATTGTGTGGCACAGCGAATCCCGGCTACAGCGGCAAGTGAAGCGCTCCCTAGGTCCGGTGCCGGGTCTACGTACCCCCCGATTCGCTGCTCCCGGCCTAGCCTGCCAGCTAGGACATCGCGCCTCAGCGCGGAGAGAGAGGGACCTGCGGAGAATCGCACACAGCTAGACAGGCTGGACGGTAGACCGCACAAGTGACGGACTGGACCCCTACGGGGTCCGGTGGCGCAGATTGAGAGAGTGATCATGTACGTAGCGAACGACACTTGCGCTTGTGACACCTTGGACGCCGAGATTTCCGCTTACCTAAGCGGAAACTTGACGCTCACTGACGTACTTAGTGACACCGAGGAAGTCGAGGAACCTGCCGATTATTCGGCAGATTTCTACACTTTCGACCCCTACATCTAAACCTACCGAAACCTAACCATTGACCGCGACCGCCGGACCCCGTAGGGGTCCGGTCCGAGACCAACGCTAGGTGCCTTGGTCCCTGTCCTCCCGGTCGGGGCTGTCCTACGCGGAAGCTTCCGCTTCCGCTGCGGCGGGACCGGAAGCCGCACAAGCCGCTTCCGCTTCCGCTGCTTCGCAGACAGCACACATCGACTGAATCCCCGGCTACGCCGGGAAAGGAGAGAACAGTGAACAAGGTAACCCAAAACAAGCGGTGCAGTGGACCACTGCACAACGGCAATCTCGTTTCCGCCGAGTTCCGTGTACACAAGGGCAAAGCCCTTGGGTACTGCGTGGACTGTGAGCGGGAAAAGGATCGCCTTCGGCGAGAGCGGAAGGTCAGGAAGGTCGCGTCTGCTGCCAAGGCAGCAGTTCAGGCGGTCGATCCCGGCAATTTCGTCAAGGTGCCGAAGGCATGGCCGAAGTGCTGGCAACTCGCGTACATCGCGCTGTCTACGCGCCGCTGCGTACTGCTCTACGGTCCCCCCGGGACCGGCAAGACCACGGCTGGCTCGACCTTCGGCGTCACCCAAGGGGTGACGAGGGTTGTAAACCTCACTGTCGAAGAGGAAATGCCCGTAGCGGAGCTACGGGGCCATCCGTGGATTCTCGGCGGTGATACCGTCTGGAAAGACGGTCCCGGGACCGACGTGTTCACCAACGGCGGTCGGCTCGTTGTAAACGAGCTTTCGTCGGCAAGCGGTGCCGTCCTCGGCGTGTGTAATGCGCTGTTCGACGGTCCGGAGCATGGCTGGACTCTCCCTACGGGAGAAACTCGCTTCGCTCACCCCGACTACACCGCTGTTGGCACCATGAACGGCGAACCGGGAGAGCTTACAGAAGCTCTCCAGGACCGGTTCGGCGGTGGCATGGTCAAGATCACGGAGCCTCATCCCGACGCAATAGCGTCGCTTCCGGCCGACCTTCGGCAGCCTGCAAGAAACTCTTGCAGTGACCGCCCGGAGGAACACATCGGCTTCCGAACCTGGAAGGCCTTCGCTGAACTTCGCGAAGTCTGTCCGGTCGAGGATGCGGCGGCTATCGCCTTCGGCGATAGGGCTGACGTGGTCCGTGACACCATGCTTATCGCCGGGTCGCACGGAGGAACGGTCTGATGGTCCGCGCCGGGAACATAGTTCCCGCTCCGAGCATCATCGACGGCAAGGTGTGGTCGATCCGGGACTCCGGTGACGAAGTCACCGCCTGGGTCGATTTCGACAGTATGACCATGTGTGTCCCACTGACGAAGTCAGACCTTGCCCGATGGGTTCGAGCGCATGAGGCCGGACACATCAAGCGCACTCCGCGCGATGCGGCAAGTAAGCGAAGGTGGCGAGCCGAGTCTGAAAGACTCGGAAATCGGACCTTGCAAGCTTGCGAGGACTACCGGGTGAACACGGCGAACATCGCCGACGGAATCCCTCCAGCCGGAGGCTGGGACATGGAAACCGTGAAGCGAATCGCCACGCAGTCGCCCTTGGAACAAGGGCGCTGTCTGATCGCCAAGGATGGGACTCCTGACGGAACACTCCTACGGAGTGTCATGGATCCCGGGATCGTGGCCGAAGTCGAACGCATCGAACGCGAAGCGTTCGGCGGTGATCCTTACGCAAGTGAGGAGAGCATGTACAAGGCGGCTCAGATGCTCGTGGACGCCTTCGGAGCAGGAAAGCGGCCGGAGCCGGAGCCTGACCCTGACGGGTCAGAGGAAGGCGCTGGTGGCGATCCTGACACCGAAGGTGAACCGCAGCCCGGCGGTGAGGCCGAAGGTGGCGAAGCCACCGAAGGCGAGACCGAGGGTTCCGGCGAACAATCCGGCGAAGCCGGAGAGGAAACCGGGAGCGGCGGCAAAGCCGAGAACGAAGGCGATGCCGAAGACAGCGAAGGCTCCGGCGAAGCCGGAGAACCGGGAGATGCTGAAAGCGGCTCGGGTGGCACGGAGTCCGAACAGGACTCCGGTGCTGGCAATCCCGAAGCCGACATCACCCGGCCCTTCGATCCCTTTACGGGATCGGGTGACGAAGCTGCCACGACTGAACCCGGCGAGCCGACTCTGTCGGACGCTGAGCGTGACGAAACCCGACAAGCGGGTTTCGATCAGGCCATGGTCGAACGCAACAACGAGGCGGTCGAATTCGGTGACGTTCGGGGAGAAATCCCCGAATCTCGCTGGGAGCATCGGACGCCGAGACTGACCACGAAGACTCCAGCGGGTAAAACCCGCTGGGGCACCAAGATGGTTCAGGACACCGAAGGTGAAATCCTTCGGCATGTGCATCGCATAGCGCAGGACGGCGCGGTTTACGGCCGCACTGTTCGGCGTGGCAAGGGCAGCATCCTGATCGACGTTTCAGGCTCTATGAGCCTGTCGAACCAGGAGATCGAAGAACTGATCGCCGCCGCCCCTCATGCGACCATCGCTGTCCATGACAGCGACGGGTGTACCGTGATCGCCAAGGATGGCCGCTATGCGGCCAACTGGAAAGAGATCCACTATCCCGGTGGTGGAACCAAGGGTTCCACGTATGCCGGGGAATGGCTGGTCAAGCAGCAACGACCACACATGTGGATCACGGACACGCTGTTTCAAGGCAACAGCGGCCCTCTGGGGCCGAATGCGCTCTTGAAGATCGCGAGGATGGTAAACAGCCACAAGGTGGCTGTCATCCCCACGGTCGCCGAAGCCGTCAAGCGGCTTCGCAAGGGCAGGTAACACGGCTCTGGCCGGGAGGCCAGGGACCAGGGCATCTAGCGACAGTCACTATCGACAAGGTCTGTTCTGCCACGAAGTGGCACGGTTCCAGAAAGGAGGGTCGAACTGTGTTCGATTCCTTCAAGTGCTGTCCGGGAGCAGCGAAGAACTACTTCGCACTCGTCGGTGAGCTTGACAAGCTCATCGACCGCACCGAAGACGCTCTCCAGATCAGCTACGACGAGAACGTCCAGAACCTTCTGGACGAAGTGGAGGCGATTCGCAACTCGGTCTACGACCGAAGCCCGCTGTTCCGGGGCCATTGTTGCTTCCGCTCGTGGTTCCATGCCAAGCTCCCGGTAGTCCTGACGGACACCGGGAAGTTCGATTGGATCGTCCCGTGACGGGGGTTATGCCCTGGATCGGACTGGCGATCATGCTGTGGGTGCTGCTGCTGGCCCTCATCGCTACAGCGATGGGCACCATAGGGCTGTGGGGCATCCTGCGCCACTTCCTCGCCAAGGACTACTACTACACCGGGAAAGTCACGCCGGGCAGCTAAAGCTGCACGGCGACACCATCGACCGGGACCGTGCCGCTTCGCGGCAGAGCAGACCGGAAAGAGAGAGACCATGGACGACCATATCTCCGATATGGACACAGGCCATGCCCTGATGATCGCCTCCCTGACGGGAGACGTTCGCAGGGTGATGCAATCGGCGCTGATGGCAATCGACGGAGTCGCGTTCCAGTTTGGCGAGACTCCCGGCGAGGTCATCGAACGAATCAGTTCGATGCTGGATCGCCGCGAAGCCGAGTTTCCGTGGCCGGAGGTCCGAGAGCAGTTCGCTGAACTGCTCATGGACGCCTTCGCGCCGCAGCTTTCGGCGGAGGTCGATCACTTCTTGGCGGAAGAGACCGCCAAGGATCAGCCGATCCCGGCTCCATTCGATCAGGATGGTGGTCCCGATGCCTGAGCGGATCACCAGGGACCAGATCGACGGACTCGCAGAGCGAGTCTCGGCCGGGCTACGCGGCGGTTATCGCGTAGTCCCGCAAGGCCGATATGGATATATCGGCCTCGACCTGTTCGACGGCGAAGCGATGCTTCGCACACTCTCGACGGGTCTCAGCAAACGGCAGGCGTACGACTACCTGCTCGCCATGGCAGAGACCATGGCGCTGGTCTGATGCTCGGCGTAGCCGGGATCATCAGTCTGGCACTACCGGCGCTGGTCACGCTCGCCGTGATCGCCGCCTGTCTCCGAGGACACTAGTCCTCGACGGTCTCGGACTGGACTCCTGCTTCTATGGCTCCGCAGGAGACCTCACTTGTGCGGTGCCGGGCAGCACCGAAGGATGCTGCCTATGCGCGCCGTTCTTTCTTTGACAGGGGAGTTTGAGGGGACCCGGTGCGCCGGGAACTTCCTTCCAGGGATGGAAGGAACCCAACGAGGTCGGCCAAGGTCCCGGTTTACGACCGCGCTCCAGCGCGGAGCGCGCCGCGCACGCGAGCCGGGTCTTGCCGCTTACGCAAAGCCGTCGGGGTTGTTCCGTCTTACCCAGGTAAAAATATAAGGTTTTTTTTACAAGGTTGGCGAGGTGGACAAGCCACATTTCTCCTTGATGAAAAGGAGAAGAGCCGGGCTGCAACGAAACCATTCTCCGCGAATACGGTCGTCGGCAAAACGGCGGTGAACCGCTTTTTCACTCGGCCCCGGCGGACGCGGAAACCTTCCCAGCAGCGTGAGCGTCTCCGGGTTAGCATGCTGGAGCGAGCGCAGACGGCGGTGAACATCCTTCTCGGTCCACCCGATCTTGATCGCGCCCTCGTCCCCCCCGGCCTGAATGAAGTAGACGTACCCCGAGCCGGGAGAAAGAGCCTTGCTCACGGCGGTATCGGCCGCTGTCACCTGACGTGACGACGAGCCGTGCGTGAGCCGATACATCTTGCCCACCACGGCCTGTTCAAGCTGGCTGACGGCTGGCTGCGACACGCCCATGGCCTGGGCTAACTCAACCTGGCTCATGCGCTTGTGCCCGTTCCCGTTCACGAACATGAGCCTGTTGGTGAACACGAACCGCTGCTTGGAAGTGAGACGGCGGATGAACTCGTCCACGGGGATGAAGTACAGCGTGTGGTCCCGGGAGGATCTCCCCGATCCTCCGCAGCCTTCGCATCCCTGCGTCAGCCGGAAGCCGTACCAGGGATGTCGTCGAGGTGCACCGTCCCGGCGCAGGGCACCTCGAAGCTCACAGTCTTCGCATCTGCGGTCCTCCGGCCAGAACATGATGTGCAGGCCGTCTTCGGAGAGACGGAACACACCGGGATTGTCGCTTTCCTAACGGACGGCAAGACCAAACCATGCGGGAGGTAGGAAACAGGGAGCCGGGGCGTTTCTCCGCCTTGTTCAGGCAGAGAAAGCCAACATGCGGTCTGGTGAGGTTTCCAGGTGTGCTGGTCGTAACGAGGGTCTTGTGCGCGCCCGGGCGTAGCTTTACCGCGACTCCCCCGCTCTCCGCTCTCTGTGCGAGACTACGGCGGCATCATCCGGGAATGGGACAACGCCACCCTCTGACGGCCGTATCCCGTACTCTCGAAGACGGCGGGGTCCTGGTTCAGCAGGACCCCGCTACTCTGACTACCAGAGCGGACGGCTTTACGCCGTCGCGCCGTTCCGGGCCAGGGTCTCCAGCGCCAACTCGGTCACGGCGTCGAAGTCCTCCGCCGTCGGGACCTGATCGACTCTGATCCCAAGCTCGGCCTCGATCTTGACCACAACCGCTTTCGCTGCCTGGGTCGTGAACCCGGCCGCAGCCGCGAGCGTGCAGATGCGGCCGATGCGGATGCCACGCTCGCACGCGGCCCGGTGATCATCGGCCTGCTCCATCACCTGCTGGTGGCGGAAATCGCTCATTGGCCACCAGCCACGCACCTTCTGCCCGGCGTAGCAACCGCGCTTGGCGGTGCTCACGCCGTACTCGACACGTAGTTCGGGCGTCTGGTTGGCGTTGATCGCACGCAGACACTCGTGCACACGCTCAACGGACAGCCCGGTCTCGTCTGCGACGGCGTACTTGGACGGCAGGCCGGGGTTGGCCCAAATCGCCCTCGCTACCTCGTCACAGTCGGCGAGCAGCAGATCCTTTGCCCGCCGCTGTGCCATCGTTTCTCCCGGGTTCAGCCGGGTCAGTTTCACAGTTACTCCTTCCCCGCCGTTTCAGCTTCGGCGGTGAGACGGGCTAGTTCAGCGTCCCAATCGACGTTGCCCGTGTTGGTTACGGCCATGCGCAACAGGTCGAGAAGCTCCGCCGTGATCCTGATCCGCTTCAACAGCCAGTCGGATCGCTTGTCTGACCACTTCACGGTCTCGGCCTGCTGGATCGCGTCCCGCAGGGCCTCATCCGCTTGGCGGATGCGGTGCATGACGTGGTGCGAGATGATCGCGTCAGGCTCGGGATGGTGCTCTGCTCGCACAGCCTGGTGCTCAGCCTTCGCCTTGCGAGCCGGGGCCAGCTTGCGCTCCACTCGCTCGTGCAGGGCATCGGCTTCGACGGCGCTCACTTCCTGCTCCGTCATCTGGCTCAGGACCTTGGCCCGCTCCTCCGGGTCGGCCAGCACCTTCTTGGCGTGGCTCCGGGCTGCACGCTTGGTCGCCTCGCCGTCCATCAGGAACGGCGACTTGCCCGTGAAACCTGCGTCGTGCCACTTCACCAGCTTGTCCACGGTCGCTGTGCTCGTATTGCAATACGAAGCGGCAGCTTGTCGCCACTGCTTCGGGCTTGTGTCCCGGAAGAGTGCAAGTTCCGTTGCCGCCTTGATGTACGCATCGCGCTTGGGATCAACAGCCCCGGCGATGGCGAGAAACTCCTGCGCCCGTTCGAGATGCTGCTTTGCAGCCTCGTTCATGTGTCACCTCCTTCCGTTTACGAGGATGTGCAGGGAAAATCGTAGCACAGTGCGCAACACAGTTGCCCTGCGAGCGAACGTGTGTACGCTCAGTAACTTGTTCTTCTGAGAATGTAAAGACTCTTTGACAAACGCGCGAGCGTGTGACAGACTCCCCTTCGTACAATGGGTAGGAAGTCGGGGGACAAACTTCTAGTTTCGGCTGCCGATTTTTCGGAGTGGCTGCTTCCTCACTTAGAGGCAGATAGCCGTGGGTACATCCCGGACATGCACTGGGGTGATCAAAAAGCCGGGCCTTACGCGGGCCTGCTCAGGTATGTGGCTGACTCGCTCGGTTCACAGCCCGACACCGTCCGGCGAGCACTGTCCCGGGCACAGCACGAAGCGCTGAGTATCGACCTGACCTACGTCGAAGCGGTGTTCGCCTACTACGGTGAGTACATGGACCTACCAGTTTTCCCGGGCAATCCCAACACAGCCTACGAGATGGTGCGGGTGAACGCGCAACTGCACGGCTACAACCACCATCCGCCCTACCTGAAACGGCGAGCACGGCTGCTGCTGCGCTTCGCGCACGGCTACCTGGAAGCGCGCGCCCCGGACGAGGTGAAGGCGCGGATCACGGAGACCAACAACAAGCGCGTCCTACGTAAACGCTTACGTCCGATGCCTGTGGTACAAGGGGAGGAACAGACAAGGGAGGCACCATGCCCGACAGGATCATCACCGTCACCGCCGTCTCGTCCAAGAGCGGGCAGACGGACAGTGGCCGCGCCTGGACCCGCTACGGCATAAAGGACGCGGACGAGAACTGGTACAACACCTTCGACGGCAAGGCAGCGGAGATCGCGCGCGCGTTGAAGGGGCACGAGGCGCAGATCTCCTACGAAGAGACGGAGTGGGGCGCTGACCTGACCGAGATCGCCGGGGCCGACGAGATCGAGCAAGCGCGCATGACCCTGGCGGCAGAGAACGGAGCCTTCCCGGAAGGGCGGCCCGCGAAGAAGGAGACCGACTGGGACAAGATCGGGGAGATGAAGACGCGCTGCGCTCTGTGGGTCCCATTGCTTCCCTTCCTGTACGAGGACGCTGGCGACGGACCCACGCGCGAGACCACCATCCGCCGCCTGGGAGCGGCCAAGTTCCTGGTCGATGAGGCCACTGAACAGATCCTTTCCTGCGGCAAGGCCATCATCGCCGACGAAGACATCCCTTTCTGATGCCCGGGGTCAAACGCTGGCTGGCGCTCCATCGTGTGTGGCCGTGCCTGTTCGGGCTGCGCTGCGCTCGCATCGTGAGCAAGACCAAGGAGCCTTTGCCTCCGGGTGTGTACGTGCAGGCCGAATACACCTGCGCGGGCTGCGGCTCGCGCTACCGGGGCGACGGTTGGAACAGGGAGCGGATTGCTTGAGCGACGAGGCCTGGGAGAACGTCCACGTCATCGACGGGCCACTCGACGGAATGGACGGGCGTATCCATCCTCGCTGCTCGGAGCTTGGATTCTTCGTCCACGCTCAGGGTGAGGGAAAAGGCGAGGTGTGGTACGGCTACTACGACCACCATGAGCGAACCAAGGACGGTCGTCGCGTCTTCAAGCCGGGACATCCGGGGAAGAGGCATGGCTAGACCAGATCCCAAGTCCGGTGCACGCATTGTCGATCCCGAGGTGAGCCGGGCCAAGGTGGAGCGCGAGGGCGTGTGTCGTGGCTGCGGCACGGGTGGACAATTGCACGCGCACCATCTGGTCGGCCGGGGCCAGTCCGGTGACGATGTGGAAGGGAACATCGTCGGGCTGTGCCCGACCTGCCACACCAAGCTGCACAGCGGCGAGGCCGGGGTCAGGGAGCGGATCAGGCTCAGCCTGGATACGGACGAGATGCGCTACGTGCTGGCCAAGAAGTCGTGGTTGTGGCTGGACGAGCACTACCCGCTGCCATCAGAATCCCGGGGCGAGGCCGAGGCCTCCCTTGCCACGGAGCACGGGGAAGCCGCCCCCGTCGCTCACGCGGGCCTCGCTCCGGGCGAGACCTGTCCTACCTGTGAGCGCCGTATCCCCTACCCCCGGCGCGAGGACTCACCACAGTCAGTGGTGTGGTCGTGCCGGATGCCCGGCGATCAGCGAGACGTGTTCCTGCTCAATTTGGAAAGCGCGGCTGACCTGCTCAGGGTAGGAAGTAAGCCGTACCACGCTTTTTGGACCCTGCTCTATGCGCTCGGCTTTCTCGGTCAGCACAGAGAACAAGTCGCGGGAGCCTTGGAGGGCGAAGGTGACTAGGAGGTCAGATACACCCTCGGCTTCACCGTCGCCGTCCGGGGCTTCCACGAACGCATGGGCACCGCTACGTAATGGGTCTCTGGTCCGTCCAGCAAACCGGGGTTCTCTCGTGCGGTACGCCGAACAGCTTCATCAGCGTTCAAGGCGCTCACTACCGAGATGCCTCCGTTCTCCTTGGCCGGGGTCCATGAGTCACCATCCGGTGACACCAGCACGATGTACTCGGAAAGATCCTTCGCATTTGCCAATACCTCACCTCCTTTCGGAGAAAGAGCGTAGCACAGTAGGAGGACAGCACCTATGAACGAGACCTTCACCGAAATACAGGGGGTCCGTCTTGAACAAGAACTCGCTATTCGTCGTGCCCTGCTGCGGCTGCGGGAAAACACCGTAGAGCAGGTACGTCTACGTGAACTGCGAGACGCAATCTCGCAGCAGTACATGGAGAAGATCGACGGCCTGGTCATGGAGGCCGAGTACATCAAGGAGTGCGTGCGTGTATGGATCGAGGACGAGAACGAAGGGAAGGTCATCGGCTTCCCGGATGCCGGGAGCGCCCATCTCCGGCAGGCAAAGCCCAAGCCGGAGATCACCGACCGCGCGGCCTTCCGTGACTGGGCGCTGAACGAAGGGTTGGTCAAGGAGGTGGTCGATGAGACCAGAGCCAAGAGCACCGGGGGCGAGATGTACGTACAGACCGGCATCCTTCCGCCGGGTCTAGAGTGGATCGACGCGCACACGACGCTGGTCGTGCGCGAGCCGGAGGCCGACGATCCCACGCTCTGACAAGGAAACGGAGGCCAACTTCCAGCACGCGGTCATTCAGGCGGCACGGATGCACGGGTGGAAGGTGTCGCACTTCACGCGCGCGCTGACCAAGGACGGGTGGAGAACACCCACCATCGCCGACGGTTCCGGCTTCCCGGATCTGGTGCTGGTGAAGAAGGGCCACCCGGTCATGTTCCGCGAGTTGAAGACGGCCAAGGGCCGTCTGTCCCTGGGCCAGGTGACCTGGCAGGAGAGCCTGCTGGGAGCGCGCGCGGACTACGCGGTGTGGCGACCGGGAGACTGGCCGGAGATCGAGAAGCAATTGTCCGGTGAGGCGACGTGGCTCCCGTAGTTTTCCTACACGACCCCGATGTAAGGCTCTTCCACGGGGACGCGCTGGAGACGCTCCAGAGGCTCCCGGCTTCCAGCGTGAACCAGGTCGTTACCTCGCCACCGTTCTGGCAGTTGCGGGACTATTTGGTGGAAGGGCAGATCGGTCTCGAATCCTCCCCGGCTGAATACGTGGAGACTTTGACATGGGTGTTCCACGAATGCCGCAGGGTGTTGAAGCCCGAAGGGACGCTGTGGGTAGAGATGGAGGACTCGCACGCAGGATCGGGCAAGGGGCCGGGCGGATCGGACAAGCAAAGATCGAACCCCGGCTCGCTATCGGTGACGGGCACACCCAAGATGGGGCACATCAAACCCAAGGATCTGATCGGTCTGCCCTGGACGCTGGCGCTGGCACTGCGCGAGGACGGGTGGTACCTGCGCCAGTGCATGATCTGGCACAAGCCCGACGCCATGCCGGAGTCGTTCGGGACCTCCGAGCCGGATCGCTGCACCACTGACCACTCGTACATCTTCATGTTCGCCGCGCGGCGCACGTACTACTTCGACGCCGATGCCCTGCGCACGCCCTACATCACCGACGGGCGCACCAAGACCACGGTCAAGCAGGGCGAAGGCTCGATTCAGCACCGCGACGGAGAGCGGTGGCCCAATCCCAAGGGCGCGAACGCTCGCACGGTGTGGAAGGTGTCCTCGGACAACAACCCCGGGCCGCACTACGCCACCTGGCCGCTGAAACTGGCCAAGCGCATGATCCTGGCAGGCTGTCCCGAGTGTGGTACGGTCCTTGATCCCTTCATGGGATCAGGCACAACGGCTCTGGCGGCAAGGGAGCTAGGACGGAAAGCCATCGGCATCGAACTCTCACCGACCTTCTTGGAAATGGCGTCCCGTCGCCTGGGTCAGCAATCGCTGTTCGCGCAGGAGAGCGCATGAGGAAGAACCCGCACGCGCTGGCACAGGATGAGCGCCTGGAGGCGAAGGCGGACGAGATGACCGAGATCCCCCGGCTGACCGGGCGCTGCGCGAAGTGCGGGTACACGCTGGAAAACGTCACCGCACGGCAGTGGCGTCACCGCTACGAGCAGCACAAAAGGAGGTGCACAGATGCGAGCAATCAGTAACCGGGGCTACCCAGCCATCCGCGTGGACCGCAACATCCCGCCCGGGACACTGTTGGTCGTCTCGACCGTCGAACCGGCGCAACAGGGACGCGGATTCGACCTGCACGCGCGCCCGTGGTCGTTCACGGTCAAGGAGCGACAGACGCAGCACGTCTTCGACCAGATCGACCAGTCACAGAGGAAGAAGAAGTGATCGCCTACTCGCACGTCCTGACCTGGATCACGGTTGCGCTGCTCGGCTTCACGGCCGTGTGCCTGTCGTACACGGTCTACGAGATGACCAAGCACCTGCGCGAACTACGACGCGAACGCAAGCTCGCCCGTGAGCACATCGACGGATGGGTGAACAGCATCCGCGAGGCGGAAGAGAACACGCTGCCGCACGCCGGGCACGTCGAGATCCTGGACGAGCACCGCAAACAGCGGGGCGCGTGAGCGAGAAGCTGTTCATCGTCGGTCCCCGCGCGAAAGAACTGGTGCCGCGCAGCCGTTATTGCGCTGTTCGCCAGGGCGTGGAAGACATCGAGTACGTGCCCTGGACGAACCCGGTCGAGACCGACTTCGGAGCGTCCTTCCGTGAGGCGCTGAAAGAGGACGTGGCCCTGATGCTGGACTGTCACGGAGTGCTGGCCGTGAACGGGTACGCGCACGAC
>Ga0126379_10002021_pt1 | contig 12680 bp, 12 predicted proteins | sample PanSoiMetPlot_24_FD_92640 | JGI IMG/M metagenome (GOLD analysis project Ga0126379, IMG submission 92640) | Tropical forest soil microbial communities from Panama - MetaG Plot_24 | ecosystem: Environmental > Terrestrial > Soil > Tropical forest > Bulk soil | place: Panama | collected 2016-02-17
CGCACCGAGGGCATCGTGCACTTTCCAATGACGTGCCACAGCGGGGGCACGCTGGAGATCTACGTGGAGCCGTTCCTGCCGAAACCGCTCCTCGCGCTGATCGGCCATGGACCGGTCGTCGAGATCCTGGCGACGCTCGCGCGCGCGGCCGATTTCACGGTCGCGGTAGCGAACGCGAGCGACCTCGGCGCGATGGCCTGTGGCCCATCGTCCTCCGTGGTCGTCGCCACGCACGGCGCGGAAGACGACGCCGCGCTCCAGTCCGTGCTCTCAACCGAGGCCGGATACGTCAGCCTCATCGCCAGCCGGCGCCGCGCCGCTGCGGTAATGGACAGTCTGAGGCGCCGGGGTTTAACACACCAGCAACTCAGACGGTTGAAGGCTCCAGCGGGAATCGACATCGGGGCGGTGACGCCGGCGGAGATCGCCGTCAGCATCCTGGCCGAGATCGTCCAGCACCGGCGGGGGGACAAGGCCGCCTCGGCCGGCTCGGCGGATCGCGATGTTTCGACCGTGAGTTCGCGCGCGGATCGCGGTGGGTCCGCGCCCCCTTCGGACAAGAGCCGCGATGCCCTCGCGTCTGCCTCCGTCGAACGCCGAGATCCGGCCGCGGCGACCGTGGGAGAGAGCCCAGATCCATCCACGGCGACCCTCGGCGGCGGCCGTCATGCTTCCGCGGCCGCCTCCCCCGAAAGCCTGGACCCGGTGTGCGGCATGTCGGTGAACACGGCGTCCGCCCGCTATCGCTCGGACACCGCCGCCGGGGTGATCTACTTCTGTTGCCTCTCCTGCAAGGAGGCGTTCGACCGCGAGCCTCGGAGATACGACGCGCGCCTTGCTCGCTGACGCTGGCCAGCCCGCCTCGCTGCTCGACGCCGGCCATTCACTCTCGGGCCCTCGGCCAACTCCCGGGAGACCTCCCCGGGCGCATGCCGCCACCGCCTGAGCTGCCACCAACCGCCGGCATCCTGCTGGCGGCCGGCCTGTCCCGCCGCATGGGACAGCCGAAGTTGTTGCTGCCGCTCGGAGGTCGGCCCGTCGTCCGCCACGCCGCGGAGTCGCTCGTCGCCGCGGGCATCTCGCCGCTGCTCGTCGTCGTCGGAGGCCAGCGGGCGGGCGTCGAGTCCGCGCTGGCGGGACTCCCCGTGGCATTCGTCGTCAATCCGAATCCCGAGGCGGGGCAGGCGAGTTCCCTCGTGGCCGGCGTGAAGGCCCTGCCCGCGGGGACGGCCTCGGTCATCGTGGCGCTCGGCGATCAGCCGCATCTGCCGCCCGAGATCGTGCGCGATCTGAGATATGCTCTCGGGGGCACGGGCCGGGTCATCGCCGTGCCGCGCTATCACGACGGCCTCGGCAACCCGGTCCTGTTCCGGTCCGAGGTCTTCGCAGAACTGCTCGCGCTCTGCGGCGATCGCGGCGCGCGCTCCGTGGTGGAGCGCGATCCGAGCCGGGTCGCGGTCGTGACGTTCGACCGGCCGATGCCGGACGACGTCGACACACCGGAGGACTACGCGAGGCTCCGGCGTCACGAGGGGCCGGTGTAAACTGGGAGGACGATGAGAGCCGAGATCAGGAAAATCCAGGAAATGATGGAAAGTGCGGATTACGTCACCGACGCTGCCATCGCGACGTCGGTCCACCTCGCGATGTCCCTCAAGAAGCCCTTGCTCATCGAGGGCCACGCGGGAGTGGGCAAGACCGAGGTGGCCAAGGTGATGTCGCGCATGCTCACGACGAATCTGATCCGCCTGCAGTGCTACGAGGGGCTCGACGCCGCGCAGGCCTTGTACGAGTGGAACTACCCGAAGCAACTCCTGCACATCAAGCTCGAGGAGAGCACGGACCACTCGCTGGCACAGAAGGAGGCCGCGATCTTCTCGGAGCCGTTCCTGATCCGCCGGCCCCTGCTGCAGGCCATCAGCCAGGACGGCCAGCCGCCCGTGCTGCTCATCGACGAGATCGACAGGTCCGACGAGGAGTTCGAGGCATTCCTTCTGGAAATCCTTTCGGACTTCCAGGTCACGATCCCCGAGATCGGAACGATCAAGGCGATCCACGCGCCCTACGTCATCCTGACCTCGAACCGCAACCGAGAGCTGTCGGATGCGCTGCGCCGCCGATGTCTGTATCAGTGGGTGGACTTCCCCGGCTTCGACAAGGAGATCCGCATCGTGCTCCGCAAGGTGCCGGGCGTGAACGAGCGGCTCGCCCGCCAGATCTCCCGCTTCATGGAGACGCTGCGCACGCTGCGGCTGGCGAAGGTGCCCGGCGTCGCCGAGACGCTAGACTGGGCGCAGGCGCTCACCTCGCTCCACGCCGATCACCTGGACGAGGAGCTGATCGCGGAGACGCTCGGGTGCGTCCTGAAGGACGCCGACGACGTGCGGCGCTTCAAGCGCGAGCTGGCGTCGAGCGGTGTCTCGCGCTTCGCGCCGGCGGAGGGCTGACGAGAGCCGAGCGACCATGGCTCCGGCCGTTCCCCGTGACCTGATGACCGCGACGCTGGCGTTCGGCCAGACGCTGCGGGCGGCCGGATTGCCACTCACCGTGTCCGAGCTCATGGACGCGGTCCGCGCCCTCGAGGTCATCGACCTGGGCGACCGTGAGGAGGTCTACCTGGGCCTCCGCGCGTGCCTGGTCGCGCGCATCGAGGAGGTGCCCGCCTTCGACCGGTGCTTCGAGGCGTTCTGGAAATACCACGCCGAGCACGGGCAGAGCCTCGATGGGCTGGTGAGCCCTGCGCCAACTCCCCCGGTGGCGGAGCCCGAGCACGCCGGTGGGGGAACTCCCGGTGCGGAAAAGCAGGCATCCGTCGCGCTCGAGAGCTGGGAGGAGGAGAGCGAGGACACCGGCGAGCCCCTCGAGGTGCCCGGCCAGAGCGACCGCGAGGTGCTGATCGACCAGGATTTCTCGACGTTCCCGGCCGAGGACCTCGACGAGGTCGCACGCCTCACCATCCTGATCGCGAAGCGCCTCGCCCGCCGCGTGAGCCGCCGGCGCCGTCCGACCCGGCGTGGCGGGATCGTCGATCTGCGCCGGAGCATGCGCGCGAACCTGATGAAGGCGGAGATCATCGAGCTCAGGCGGCGCGAGCGCCGGCGCCGCAAGGTGAAGCTCGTGCTGCTCTGCGACGTCTCCGGGTCGATGGACCTCTACAGCCGGTTCCTGCTCCAGTTCCTCTACGCGCTGCAGAACGCCTTCGGGCGCGTCGAGACGTTCACGTTCGCGACGCGGCTCACCCGCGTCACCGAGCAGCTCAAGGGGCCATCGTACAAGCTGGCGCTCCGGCGCCTCACCGACGTGCGCGACTTCTCCGGCGGCACCCGCATCGGCGAGTCGCTGCAGGAGTTCAACCGGACGTGGGGGCATCTCGTCAACCGGCACACGATCGTGATCGTCCTGTCCGACGGCTGGGACACGGGCGAGCCGGAGGTCCTGTCGGCGGAGATGCTGTCGCTGCGGCGCAAGGCCGGGCGCGTGATGTGGTTGAACCCGTTGCTCGGCAACCCGTCGTACGAGCCCCTGACGCGCGGCATGGCCGCGGCGCTGCCGCTGGTCGATCACTTCGCCGCCGCCCACAACCTGGCCAGCTTGCGCGATCTCGCCAGCCACTTGCGGCTTCGGTGAGACGCAGGGAGAGACTGGATGTCAGAGCTGTTTGAGCACATCGACAAGCTCAAGAGCGCCGAGCCACGGGTAGCCGTGGCCACCCTCGTGAACACGCGCGGGACGACACCGCGCAAGGAAGGCGCGAAGATGGTGGTGGGCGAGGGCGGCCGCATCCTCGGCTCGGTGACCATCGGCGGGTGCGTGGACGCGCAGGTCATCGAGGAATCGGCCAGCGTGCTGGGCGACAACGCCCCGCGCCTGCTCGAGCTGAACCTGGGCGACGAGGAGGCCTGGGAGATCGGGCTCACGTGTGGCGGCACCATCGAGGTCTTCGTCGAGCCGGTGACGCTCGACCGGCCCGGCGACCCGTCGCTCGCGTTCTACGAGAAGGCCCGCGCCCACGCCGAGACGGGGCGTCGCGCCGCCGTCATCACCCGGCTCGACGCCTCGGCGCGTGGAAGCGGCAAGCTCCTCGTGCGAGACGACGGCGTCCGCGAAGGCTCACTCGGCGACGACTTCCTCGATCAGCGCTTCGCGGCGGAGGCGGAGGAGTCTCTGCGCGCGGGCAAATCGCGCACGCTGTTCCTCGAAGGGATCCGCGCCTTCGTCGAGGTGTTCGCGCCGCCCGCGATCCTGTGCCTGGTGGGCGCCGGCCACGTCGCGATGCCGCTGGTGACGCTGGCGCGCGCGCTCAGCTTCCGGACGATCGTGATCGACGGGCGCCCGCGCTTCGCGACGCGCGAGCGCTTCCCCGACGTCGACGATCTCAAGATCGGGATCCCGTCCGAGCTGGTGCGGGGCGTCCCGATGATCGCCACCACCGCGCTCGTCCTCGTGGCCCACGACTACAAGTACGACGTGCCCGTGCTGAAGCACGCGCTCTCCACACCGGTCGGCTACATCGGGCTGCTCGGCAGCACGCGGCGCGGCGCCGCCATCCTGAACCTCTTGCGCGAGGACGGCGTCGCGGAGGACTTGCTGCCGCGCGTCCGCGTGCCGATCGGCCTCGACCTGGGCGCCCAGTCCGCTCCGGAGATTGCCCTCAGCATCATGGCCGAGGTGCTCGCCGTCCAGCGCGGCGCCAGCGGGATGGCCATCAGCGAGAAGGTGCGGCGGGGCATTCGATGAAGCCCCGCGCGGTGCGCCGAGCCGACGCGACGCCGGCCGCGCTGGTCGGGCGGGTGATGTGTCACGACGTCCGCGACGGCGGCCGAGTGGCGATCGACAAGGGCCGCACCCTGGATGCCGAGGGCGTCGAGAAGCTCCTGGCGATTCCCTGGGCCGAGATCCACGTGCTCGAGCTCGAGCCCGACGACCTGCACGAGGAGCCGGCGGGGGCCAGGCTCTCCGCGGCGGCGGCGGGCCCGGGTGTCGAGGTGAAGGGCTACACCGGCGGGCAGTGGACGCTGTCGGCGTCGCGGCGCGGGCTCGTCCGGGTGAGCGCACCCGCGCTCCAGGCCGTGAACGCCCTCGAGGGCATGTCGGTCTTCACGCTGTGGGATCGCCAGCCGGTCGAGGCAGGGGAGACCGTCGCCAAGGCGAAGATCACGCCGCTCGCGATCGCCGAATCGCTCGTCAAGCACGCGGAGGAGGGGGCCTGGGCTTCGGCCGGGCTCGTCGCCGTCGATGCGTTCGCCCCGAAGGTGCTGGGGGCGGTGGCCAGGGAGCACCTCGAGCCGCGCCAGCGGCAGCGCTTCGAGTCGTCCCTCGGCGAGAAGGTCGACTGGTTCGGCTCGCGGCTCGTGCCCGTCCGGTATCCGGCCGCCGATCCCGACTCGGTGGCCGCGGAGATCGAGGCGGTGATCGCGGAGGGTGCCGAGATCGTGATCGCCGCGGGGGCGGGGTCGCTCGATCCGCTCGATCCCGTGTTCGTCGGTCTGGCGCGCCTCGGGGGCCGCATGGAACGCCACGGCGCGCCGGCGCACCCGGGCAGCCTGCTCTGGGTGGCTGATCTCGGCGGGCGGCCCGTGCTCGGCATGCCGGCGTGCGGCATGTTCTCGCAGGCGACGACGTTCGACCTCGTGCTGCCGCGCCTGCTCGCGGGAGATCGCGTCGACAACGCCCTCGTCGCGGCGCTCGGCCACGGCGGACTCCTGTCGCGCGACAGCGCCTACCGGTTTCCGCCGTATCGCAAGACCGCCGTCCGGGGCGAGCTCGGCGACTGAGATGGCAATCCAGAGCGACGTGACCCGCGAGCGCGCTTGAGATGCCACGCTACAGAGACGTGATCCGCGAGCGCGCTCATCGCCCGCGCCTGCGCGGCACGCCCGGCGACTGAGATGGCGCTCTACAGCGACGTGATCCGCGAGCGCTTCCGCCGGCCGCGCTTCCGCGGCACGCTCGAGGCGCCCGACGCCGTGTTCGAGGACGTGAACCCGCTCTGCGGCGACCGCATCCGCGTCGAGTGTCGCGTGGCGGACGGCCGCATCGCGGACGCGCGCTTCACCGGTGACAGCTGCGCGATCGCGGCCGCTGCAGCCGACGTCCTGATCGAGCTGGCGCTCGGCCGGACGGTGGAGGGTGCGCACGCGCTCGGCGTCCCCGATGTCCTGGAGCGTCTCGAAGCCGACATCCGGCCGGCGCGGATGAAATGCGTCGCGCTTCCGATCGACGTGCTCCACGGCGCGCTCGATGGCAAGGAGGTCGCACGGTGAGGCGCGGCGCCTGGTCTGCATCGGATCGACGACCATGAACATGGGCGACGCGACCCGCGCGGACTTCCCGATCCTCACTCGGATCGTGAACGGCTATCCGCTCGTGTATCTCGACTCGGCCGCCTCCAGCCAGAAGCCCGCGTCGGTGATCGAGGCCATCAGCGGCTTCTACGAGCAGCAGAACGCCAACGTCCACCGGTCGATCCACACGCTGGGGGAGGAGGCGACGGAGCGCTACGAGGCCGCGCGCGACTCCGTCCGCGCCTTCATCGGCGCGCGCGCTCGCCCGGAGGTGATCTTCACGCGCGGCACCACCGAGGGCGTGAACGTGGTGGCGCGCGCCATGGCGCCGACCCTCCGGCCGGGCGACGAGGTCCTCGTCACCGAGATGGAGCACCACTCGAACCTGATCCCGTGGCAGATGATCTGCCGGGAACGGGGCGCGCGGCTCGTCGCAGTGCCCGTTCGCGACGGCGTCTCTCTTGAGCTCGCCGACGTCGAGCGACTGCTGTCCGAGCGCACGCGCATCGCGGCGTTCGCTCACATCTCGAACGTGCTCGGGACGATCAATCCGGTGGCGCGGATGACCGAGCTGGCGCACGACGCGGGAGCGCTGGTCCTGGTGGACGGGGCGCAGGCGGTGCCCCATCTGGCCCTCGACGTGGCTGCGCTCGGCGCTGATTTCTACGTCTTCTCCGGACACAAGATGCTCGGCCCCACGGGCATCGGCGTACTCTACGGCCGGCGCGACGTGCTGGAGCGCCTCGAGCCGGCGTGGGGTGGCTCGGAGATGATCAAGGAGGTCTGGATCGATCACGCGCAGTGGAACGATCTGCCGTGGCGCTTCGAGCCCGGGACGCCACCGATCGCCGAGGCGGTGGGATTGCACGCCGCGATCGAGTACCTCGACAAGCTCGGCATGACGCGAGTGACCGCGCACGAGCAGGAGCTCACCGCTCTCTGCCTCGACGCCCTCGCGGCCATCCCCGGCGTGACGGTCTACGGCCCCCGGAATCCCGAGATGAAGGGCGCCGTAGTCGCCTTCAACGTGGCGGGCCTGCACCCGCACGATGGCGCCGCGCTGCTCGACCAGCGCGGGATCGCGATCCGCGCTGGCCATCACTGCGCGCAGCCGCTCATGAAGAGGCTCGGTATCTCGGGGACGCTGCGCGCCAGCTTCTCGGTCTACACGACGGCCGCGGACGTGGAGCGTCTGGCCTCCGCGGTCGGCGCCCTCGCGAACGAGCTGTAGACCCGGTACGGGCCTCATTCCACGAGCCCGCCGGCCTTGCCCGATCGCCGGGAGCCGGATGCTATCATGTGCGCGTGGAAGTCCCATGAGGCGCGGCATGCCGATCGGTCGCTCGGCCGTCCTCGTCGCGCTGGCAGGCGCGCTCGCGCTGCTCGCTGGCCGCGGTGACCCCGCCCTCGCCGCCGCCCCCGTCTCGCTGATCGAGATGGACGGGGCCATCAGCCCCATCACGGTCCGCCTCCTCGACTCCGCCATCGAGCACGCTCGCGCGGACGGCGCGCAGGCGCTGATCGTCGAGCTCAACACGCCGGGCGGCCTCGAGCGGTCGATGCGCTCGATGGTCCAGTCGATCCTGAAGTCCGATGTGCCCGTCATCGTCTACGTCGCGCCGACGGGCGCGCGTGCGGCGTCCGCGGGGGTCTTCATCACCATTGCCGCGCACGTCGCCGCGATGGCGCCCGCGACGAACATCGGCGCCGCGCACCCGGTGGCGGTGGGCGGCCAGATGGACAAGGAGATGACGAAGAAGGTGGAGAACGACGCCGCGGCCTTCGCACGCACGATCGCCACCGAGCGCGGCCGCAACGTCGACTGGGCGGAGAAGGCCGTGCGCTCGTCCGTGTCGGCCACCGAGCGCGAGGCCGTGAAGCTGCACGTGGTGGACCTGATCGCCGACAGCGTGCCCGACCTGCTCGCGAAGGTGGACGGCCGCGTCGTCAAGACCTCGAAGGGCCCGGTGACGCTCGCCACCAGGGATGCGAAGGTCATCCCCATCCAGGTGCGTTTCCGCGATCGCTTCCTCGCGCTGATCACGGACCCGAGCGTCGCGTACATCCTGATGATGGTCGGAATGCTCGGCATCTTCTTCGAGCTCTCGAATCCCGGCGCGGTGCTGCCCGGCGTGATCGGCGGGATCAGCCTGATCCTGGCGTTCTTCGCGTTCCAGAGCCTGCCGATCAACTGGGCCGGCCTCCTGCTGATCCTGTTCGGTCTGATCCTGCTCATCGTGGAGATCAAGGTGGCGAGCCACGGCGTGCTGACCGTGGGTGGCATCGTCGCGATGCTGCTCGGCTCGTTCATGCTCTACGACGCGCCCGAGAGCGGCGGGTTGCGCATCTCGTGGGTCGTGGTCGTGCCGACCGTCGGCTCGATGGCCGCCCTCGTGATCTTCGCGGTCTCCGCCGGCCTGCGCGCGCTCTATCAGCCGCCGTCGACCGGCGCCGTCGGCATGGTCGGCCACGTGGGCGTCGTCCGAAGCGCGCTGAACCCCGAGGGCCAGGTGCTGATCGACGGCGAACTGTGGCGGGCCGTCGCGCCGGATGGTCCGGTCGCCGCCGGCGAGGCGGTCGAGGTGCGCGCGATGGACGGGCTCACGCTCCAGGTGGCGCGCTCGACGCGGCGGGCATAGCACCCACAGCTGCGGAGGAATCGCCGATGGGCGGGTTCGAGTTCTTGTTCGGAATCGTCCCGGTGATCATCATCATCGTCTTCATCATCGGCTCCTCGGTCCGCGTCCTGCGCGAGTACGAGCGCGGCGTGATCTTCCGGTTCGGGCGCCGCGCCAGCGCCATCTTCAATCCCGGGGGCGACGGCTCGGGCCCCGGCCTCGTGCTGCTGATGCCGTTCATCGACAAGATGGTGAAGGTGAGCCTGCGGACGATCACGATGGACGTGCCCCCGCAGGACGTCATCACGCGCGACAACGTGTCGGTGAAGGTGAACGCGGTGATCTTCTTCCGCGTCCTCGACGCGACGAAGGCGGTCATCAGCGTTGAGGATTACCTCTACGCGACGTCGCAGATGGCGCAGACCACGCTGCGCAGTGTGCTGGGGCAGCAGGAGATGGACGACCTCCTCGCCTCGCGCGAGAAGATCAACGAGGAGCTCACCCGGATCATCGACCAGCACACGAGTCCGTGGGGCGTGAAGGTGGCCGCCGTCGAGGTGAAGAACGTGGACCTGCCGCAGGATCTCCAGCGCGCGATGTCGAAGCAGGCGGAGGCCGAGCGCGAGCGCCGCGCCAAGGTCATCAACGCCGAGGGCGAGTTCCAGGCGGCGGCGAAACTGGCGGAGGCGGCCGACGTGCTGTCGCGCTTCCCGATCGCCGTGCAGCTCCGATACCTGCAGACGATGCGCGAGGTGGCCTCGGAGCGGAACACGACGACGTTCTTCCCGCTGCCGATCGATCTCTTCACGCCACTGCTGCGGGCGATGAGCGCGGCGGAGGCGCCGAAGTAGGCGGCGGTCCTCGGCGCGGTGGCGCCGAGGCCTATTCGCTTGTCGCGGCGGTCCTCAGTGATTACAATATGGACGTTCTTTTCGGGGGGTTAGCTCAGTTGGGAGAGCGCGGCGTTCGCAACGCCGAGGTCGAGGGTTCGAATCCCTTACCCTCCACCACGAACTCATTTCCAATCTGATCGCGTAGTTGATCCCTAGTTGCGGCCCCGGGGTCCGGGTGCTCGGACGCCGGGGCTGCGACGGGCCCGGACTGCTAGCCCCATCGCTCGATCGCCCGCAGGATTGTCTCCACGCGCTGCGCTCCGAAGAGCCCGCCCAACGCCACCTGACGCCTGAAGGGGGCCACCTGGTCGGCCGTGTGCGCCCACGCCGTGCCACGCGTGGACGGGCACCAACACACAATCGCCGCGTGAACGCGAATGATGCAGCGACGGGCCGGCCCCTGCGACGAACGGGGATAGCAGTAGTCCCGGATGTCGCACCTGACGCCACCCATGAAACTCATTCCGATCGCCTGGCCGCGATCGCGTCGTCCGACGCGACGCGCAGGGGTCCGCGCTGCTCGAATGCTTCCGGGTGCGCGGACGCCGGGGCTGCGACTGGGCCCGGACTGCTGGCCCCATCGCTCGATCGCCCGCAGGATTGCCTCCACGCGCCGCGTTCCGAAGAGCGCGTCCATCGCCACCTGACGCCCGAAGGCGATCACCTGGTCGGCCGTGTAGTAGTCGTCAGGCGCTCGAGAGACGCACGACGCGGCGCGGACAACTGGGCGACGATCCGGTAACGATGGCCCAGTTCGCCGCCGCCGACGCGCAACTCCGCGGGGCTCGGGCCATACTGGGGGAAGCCGTCGAGGAGGCGCATACGCTCTTAGAACGTGGCGACGACATCGGCCGGCCACGGCAGGCGAGGATCTTCCTCGCAGGCGTGCACGCGAGGGACACCAGCGTGGCGGCCGCGTCGGTCGCCCATCAGCTCGGAGGCGGCGCGGCGACGTACGTGGGAAGCCCGTTGCTGCCGTCCCTGGTCGACGTCCAAGCATCGCGCCAGCACCTGTTCTTCTCCCGGACGCACGTCGGCGGGCTCGCCAAGGTGCTCGTGGGCCTGGATGACCGGTACCCGCCGTACATCACCTGATTCGCCGGGGCTGGCGAGCTGGTGCACCGGCGCGCGAAGATGGAGATGATAGGACTCACTGGTGATCATGAGTGCACTTCACCGAGCCGGAGGCGTAGACCGCCGCGCCAGAAGGATCGCAACGGCGGCGACGGTGTACACGGCGATCATTGTAACAATGGAGCGAGAACCCTGCCATGACCCGACGCAGACGACCCATTTCGACCGAGAGGTTCGCACTTCGCACGTCCGTTCTCGCCGCCTCGCTGGGATCGATCGTCGCCGCCGCCACCTCTGGCCGGGCGGAAGGCGCCGGTCTCGTCACCGCGGCCCAGGTGCAGCAGGCGACGGCCCAGCTGGACGCCCTCGCTCAGACGCACGTCGATCGCCAGGCTGTTCCCGGCCTGGCCATCGCGGTGGTGTTCCAGGACGCGGTGGTCTTCGCCGAAGGCTACGGCGTCCGCGTCGTGGGCCGGCCGGAGCGCGTGGACGCGGACACGGTGTTCCAGCTCGCGTCGGTGTCCAAGCCGGTCGGGGCGACCGTCGTCGCGGCACTCGTGGGCAAGGGGAAGGTCACGTGGGACTCGAGCATCGCCGCCCTCGACCCCGGATTCGCCATGTACGACCCGTGGGTGACGCGCGAAGTCACGATCCGCGACATGTACGCGCACCGGAGCGGCTTGCCGCCGCACAGCGGCGATCTCCTGGAAGACCTGGGCGCGACGCGCGAGCAGGTCTTGCACCAACTGCGCTTCCAGCGGCCGAGCACGAGCTTTCGCTCGGCCTACGCGTACACGAACTTCGGCATCACCGCCGCCGCCGTCGCGGCAGCGCGTCCCTACGCGCTCGCGTGGGAAGAGGCGTCGGAGCAATACCTCTACCGGCCACTGGGGATGACGTCGACGAGCTCGTGCTACGCGGACTTCGCGGCGCGCCCGAACCACGCGCTAGGCCACGTGCTGTCCGACGACAAGTGGACGCAGAAGTACGCGCGTGATCCCGACGCTCAGTCGCCGGCCGGCGGTGTGTCGTCGTCGGTCAACGACGTGGCCCGGTGGATGCGCCTGCAGCTCGCCGACGGCGTCTTCGCCGGCCAGCCCGTCGTGGACGCCAAAGCCCTGGCGGAGACGCGTCGTCCGCACATCCTGACGGGCTTCAATCCGTTCACGGGAATGCCGGGGTTCTACGGCCTCGGCTGGAACGTCACCTACGACCCGCAGGGGCGTCTGCGCCTGAACCACTCCGGCGCATTCGCTCTGGGCGCGGGGACCCACGTGAACCTGGTCCCCGGCGAGCAGCTGGGGATTGTCGTGCTGACCAATGCGGCTCCCATCGGACTCGCCGAAGGCCTGGCCACGACGTTCATGGACCTGGCGCTGTACGGCTCCGCGACCCAGGACTGGATCGAGCTCTTCAAGAAGAGGTTCGCCGATCCCGCCGCGATCGGCGTGACGCCCGGCGCGGACTACTCGAAGCCGCCCGCCGCACGGACGCCGCCCCTCGGCAACGGCGCGTACGCCGGGAGCTACGCGAACGCCTACTTCGGCGGCATCGAGGTCGTCGAGCGCGAGGGGCGCCTCGCCATCGTGCAGGGGCCGAAAGGCATGATGTTCCCGATGACGCATTACGACCGGGACACGTTCACGTACCAGCCGGCGGGCGAGAACGCGGCCGGCCCGTCGGGCATCACGTTCACGATAGGTCCGGACGGCAAGGCCACCCAGGTGGTCGTGGAGCACCTGAACGCGCGCGGCGAGGGCACGTTCGCGCGACGGCCGTAGCCGATCGAACGGGTCCACCGATGAGAAGCC
>Ga0126379_10002023_pt1 | contig 12671 bp, 8 predicted proteins | sample PanSoiMetPlot_24_FD_92640 | JGI IMG/M metagenome (GOLD analysis project Ga0126379, IMG submission 92640) | Tropical forest soil microbial communities from Panama - MetaG Plot_24 | ecosystem: Environmental > Terrestrial > Soil > Tropical forest > Bulk soil | place: Panama | collected 2016-02-17
TACGCCAACTGTCGCGGTCGGGACGATCATCGCTGATCGCCCCCGCATTGATCCGTACGAGCGGCATTACCGCGTACGGCTCCCACCTTGGAGTGATACGAAATTGGCCAGTCAACTCATGGAAGGAGTTGACTTTGCCGTAGTCATGCCTTGACAATCTACAAGACCTATTGTAGATAACCATGGTATGGCGAAGCCGAACGATCTTGTCCAAGGAACGCTCGACCTTTTGATTCTCAAGACTGTTTCGCTCGAACCCAAGCATGGTTGGGCAATTGCGAAACGCATTCAACAGATTTCAGGCGAAGTGCTGCAAGTACAGCAAGGATCGCTCTATCCAGCATTGCATCGTCTCGAACAAAAAGCATGGATCAAAGCCAAATGGATGGAATCGGAGACGGGAAGACGCGCCAAGTTTTATTGCCTGACTGCCGCGGGTCGCGCTCAGCTTGTGAAAGAAGCTGAAAATTGGAATCGGCTATCCGCGGCGATCAACTTGGCGGTTCAAACAACTTGAGGTGGTGCTTCATGTTGTTGGCTTGGCGATTGTGGCTCCGGTTGCGGGCCTTGTTTTGCCGCAACCGAAATGATCGGCTGTTGGACGACGAGATTCAATTCCATCTCGATCAGCAAATCACTGAGTATGTCGCCGCGGGAATGACTAGGAACGAGGCCCGCCACGCTGCGATGCGTGCCTTCGGCAATCCAACAGTACTGAAAGAAGAGGTACGCGACAGTTGGGGCTGGATCTGGGTGGAACAAATCGCTCAGGACCTCCGTTATGGCGCACGAGCCCTGGCCAAGAATCCTGGATTTGCTGTCACTGCGGTGTTGGCCGTCGCCCTGGGAATCGGGGTCAACACAGGAATCTTCTCAGTGTTGAACGGAGTGGCGCTGAAGCTGCTGCCCGTCCCTGCCGCGAACCAAATGGTGAGTGTGGACCAGATTCTTCATGGAAAGTTCCGCCGCAATGTGCATGGCGAGCCAGGACTGTTTTCATATTCCGAATACAAGGACTATCGCGAGAATAATCGCGTCTTCTCGGGGCTCCTTGCGTATGCGCCGTTTCTAGGCCTAGTGCCACTGGGAGGCGAAAAACCCAGACCGCTCATGGGAGCAGAAACGTCGTGCAACTTCTTTGATGTACTTCGGGAGCGGCCGGCATTGGGACGCGAATTTGTAGAAGCGGATTGCAGTGCACCGGGAGCCAGTCCAGTAGTAGTGTTGAGCGATGAGCTGTGGCGAAGCCGGTTCGGCGAGGACCCCCAGATTGTGGGCACAAGCATTTCGCTGAATCGCACCAGATTTGTGGTGATTGGTGTGGCCGCCCCAGGATTTCGCGGACTAGATCCGTGGCCCAGCGAATTTTGGGTGCCAGTGGCTATGCAAAAGGCGCTGGAGCCCGACAGTGATTTACTCCCTGAAGGCAACACCGGTTGGCTCGCACTGCTGGGACGGATCCGCCCTGGCGTCTCGCTTGAAGAGATTCGCGCGAACCTCGGCGTGATCGCAGGAAGGATTGACCAGCAATATCCAGGACGAACGACCTCGCTGGCGATTCATCGAGCGACATTCCTGGGGCGATCAGAGGAGCGGTCGGTCGTATTTGGGATAGGGAGCGTGGTGCTTGCGGCAGTGGGACTGGTGCTGCTGATTGCGTGCGCCAATGTGGCGAATCTGCTCCTCGCGCGGGCGTCCGCGAGGCAGAAGGAAATCGCAATCCGACTTTCGATTGGTGGAAGCCGCTGGCGGATCGTTCGGCAACTCCTGGCCGAGAGTTTGTTGATCGCTTTTCTGGGAGGGACGCTGGGATCAATTGTGGTGTTCTGGTCGGTGGAGGGCATCGCGCGCTATTTACTTGCGCATTTGCCGCCCGGCGTTCCTCGGCTGGTGTGGGACGTCAGTCCGGACCCGTATGTGTGGGGATACGCGTTGGTGTTGACGGCTCTTACGGGGATCGTGTTTGGACTGGCACCGGCGCTACATGCTACGCGACAGGACCTCAGTACTGCGGTGAAAGGGAATAGCGCGGGGTTCCTGGGAAAGACAGCAAGCGGAGGAATGTTGCGCAGCACCCTCGTTGGTGTGCAGGCTGCGGTATGCATGGTTCTGCTCATCGCCGCCGGCTTGCTGATGCGGGGCCTTTACTTGACGCAAACCGTCGATCCGGGCTTCGAAATGAAAGGGATTACGCAGGCGCGGTTTGATTTGTCGTCGGCGCAAGGTTACAACGTAGCGCGTGCGCAGGCGTTTCAGCGGGAATTTATCGCGCATGTCGAGGCATTGCCCGGCGTCGACGAAGTGGAGCAAGCGCGAGCCATGCCGCTAGGCCATCAGTTTCTGGGGACCGAGCTGACGCCCACAGGAGAGACGGAATTGCGGCAGTTCGAGTTCAATGTAGTCTCACCGGGATTCTTTGCAATGTTGGAAATGCCGATAGTACGTGGGCGAACGTTTACGGAAGTGGCGACGATGGCGGACGCTGCGGTATTGGTGGTAACTGAGTCCACGGCGCGGCGGCTTTGGCCCGGACGGGACGCGATTGGAAAGACGCTCCGGGATGAAGAGAAGAAAGAATATCGGATCGTCGGAGTTGTGAAGGATTCGCAGGTTTCGCACTTGGGACATAGCGATGGGTTGTTCTTATACATGCCTGCGGGACCGAAAGAGCAAGACGTATTGCAACTGTTGGTGCACAGCAAGAACAACGATGTCGCTACCATCAACGCGATTCGGGAATCGGCGCGAGCCTTGGATCCGGATTTGATTGTGGACGTCACGAGGTTAGAAGACAACCTGGAGCTGTGGCGCACGCCATCGCGGATTGTGGCGGTGCTTTCCGGTGTGCTCGGTGCACTAGCCTTGCTATTGGCCTCCATTGGCGTGCATGGCGTTGTTTCCTACGGAGTGAGCCAGCGCATTCGCGAGATCGGTGTCCGTATGGCACTGGGCGCAGACGGGCGCGACGTGATGAGGGTCGTGTTGCAACAAGCGTTGTGGCCGGTCGCAATCGGGGGTGTAATCGGCATTATCGTTTGTGCGGCTGTCTCACAGGTCCTTTCGGATGTGCTTTACGGCATTGGGGCGCATGACCCGATTGCGTTTATCGGTGTCCCCGTGTTCCTGCTCGCGACGTCCTTTCTCGCGAGCTACGCTCCGGCGCGTCGCGCCTCACGCCTTGATCCCATGGAGGCTCTGCGCCACGAGTGACTACTCGTCGGAGCCGAGGTTAGTTTTGCGGGCACCAAGTTCCGATTGACGTCGCCGTAACCGGAAAGTACTTTTCGGATTTCAACCGAGATGAAACATCCGGTTTGGTTTCAAAAATTCTCGCGGCCGCCTTGTCTTTTGACCTCCTCCATAGCAGCATAACGACGCCAGGGGAGGTAATAGATGACAGATACACGGCCGGACTATGTCATGGGACACACGGACCGCGAGCGACGACGACTGGGGCTGCAGGCGGCCATCCTCAATCCGCTCACTGATAGTTTTCTGCGCCGTGCTGGAGTTTCGGCAGGCATGCGGGTGCTGGACTTAGGGTGTGGAATTGGCGAGGTTTCGCTGATTACTGCACGGCTCGTAGGACCACATGGTCAGGTCCATGGGATTGATCTCGATCCGGCCGCACTGGAAATTGCTCGGACGCGGATTCGCTCCGCAGGTCACGATCATGTGACTTTCGAACAGGTGGATTTGTCGGACCATTCGCCGTCCGGACCTTATGATGCTGTAATCGGTCGGCACATCTTGATCCACACAAAAGATGCTCTGAAAGTGCTGAAAAATGCGACGGCGATGGTGCGGGACGGGGGCCTGCTTGCGTTTCAAGAATACGATCTCTCTTGGTACCCGCGAGGATTTCCCGAATTGCCACTGATGTTTCAAGTCGAGGAACAAATTGTCGAATTTTTCCGCCGAACTGTGTCAAAGCCAAACATCGGAACTCAGCTCTTTTACTTAATGCAAGAGGCCGGGTTACCTCCTCCGGAGTGTCGAGCGGAGGCGATCATGGACGGTGGACCACACAGTCCGGTCTATGAGTGGCTCGCAGAAACGGTCATCAGCCTGTCACCACGATTCCAAGCCCTCTCCATGGAGCCGCTGGCCAATACCGATGCGACAGCTCTCACAAAGCAACTTCGCGACGAAGCTTTGGAGAAGCGCGGCGTAATTCTGGGACCGATGATGGTGGGTGCTTTTGCAAGGAGGCGCGCTACACCATAACTTTTGGTCGGCGCTTGGGAATTGACGCGGGAGTTCTTGAAGAGAGATTTGGTGAATAAACTCTATTTGGGAAGCGCGCCAGTATTGATTAGCGAAGGGATCCCCTTGTTCGTGGCGGGGTTTCCTCAGCGGGAATTTAGGTTGAAGGAGAGTAAAACTTATTCGGGCGGCCTGATTGCGCTGACGTATGAGCGACCTGCTAGGTCCTGAGAAACGCCGTACCCTTCCCTCTGGATTTCAAGTTTCCGAGTACGCGACAAATCGGGACTTTGCTGTTCTTGTCGTAGAATCGGGGGGAGCGTACTAATGTAGCGGCCCGCGACGCCAGCACCCGTTCGGAGGTTTGCATGGACATCCAGGATGCGCAACGCGAAAGTCGGTCTGTCTACATTGGCGGCTTTTGGGGGCAGCTTGTCAGTTCCATAATTTGGCTGGTGTCCGCGGCGCTGGGCACGTGGGTCACTCCAAAAGCGTCTGTTCTGACCGTCTTGATCGGGGGATTTTTCATCTTTCCGCTTACGCAATTGATGCTGCGTTTATCGGGCCGCCGCGCATCCCTGAGCAAAGGGAATCCGTTCAATAACCTCGGGATGCAGGTCGCGTTTGTGCTGCCGTTTTCGATGCTGCTTCTTGTGCCCGTAGGTCTGTACAACTTGAACTGGTTTTTTCCGGCTCTGATGGTCCTTCTGGGAGCGCACTATTTGCCGTTCGCTACGCTCTACGGGATGCGCATGTTCCTGTTCCTTGCGGGAATTCTGATCGCTGCGGGCGTCGTGATCGCACATTATTTCTCGGGAACGTTCAGTCTAGGCGCATGGGTCGCCGGACTGGCCCTATTCGTCTTCGCCTGGATTGGCCGTTCCATCGCGACCGGCGAAGCTTCCGCCGCTTCCACTCACTAGTTCACCTAATGGCTCACTGGTACGGACGCGGGACTAGCGAGACAGAGATTCCCAATGAAAGTCTTAGTCGGCACCGATTCCTCACAGTTCCTGGTTAACGCCGTACCGTACCCTTCAATATGAATTCAAGTTTCCGAGTACGCGACGCAGTATGAAGGGCGCCCCTTGTGGAGTAGGGTTTAGGTGATGGCCTCAATCCTACAGAAAGGAACGCCCTAATAACCAGCAATCTTACGTCAGTAGTGTCCCAACGTTATGCGAACAAAATCAATTGGTCATCGGAAACTTGCTGAATTTCGTCGCTCATCGTTTGTGCAAGTAGTTGATCCAACGGGATTTTCTCGAACATGGTCAGGCTGAGGAGCTCGATGGATTACACGGGCCTTATATCGAAGCTGAAAGCCCGCGGCTACATACCGCCCGCAGAGACGAGGCGAGTTTTCGCTTGGGCTAGCTCGGGGCGATCGGAGCGCATGCCTTCGCAATTCTTCAGCAACTGGGTATAGTAGGTGCCCGCTTTCTCTTTTCGCTGGACCTGCGTGGCGGCCTGCGCTGCGCCGTAGAGGCCGTTGAAACGATTGGGGTCGGTGCGCAGGGAAATTTCGTATTCGGTCAGCGCTTCTTGTGGACGCTGCAGGTCGAGTAACATGTCAGCAAGCATTTCGCGGGCGGGCAGTTCGGTTTCGGCTTTGCCGACTTTGTCCTGATCGTCGGCAACGGCGCGCAGCAGGCGAACCGCATCGTCGGAGTTGCCCGCGGCGTAAGCGGCCCAGGCTTGCACGAGTTGGTGCTCGTTCTTCAGGCCGTCGACGATGTAGGACCTAGGACCTTTGCGCGTGGCTTCAAGCAGTTCGTCGTAATGCTTCAGCGCGTCTTGCGCGGCGACTGCGTCGTGAAGATAGCCAGCGGCAACGGCGCGTCCCCGGTAGGTGATCAACTGAACGTCAGGCGGCGCGCCAGCGCTGGGTTGCAGGCCTAGCGCTTCTTTCCACTGGTGGCGCTCGAGAGCGTACTTGGCGGGCCCTTCCGCTTGGCGCACCAACAAATAATTCTCAAATTCGTGATCCATTTGTTCGGGGCGAATCGCTGCGATCTGCTCGATGGTCGCCTTGGCGCTGGCGTCGTCGCCAATTTGCATGTACGCGTATTCGAGGAAGTCCATGGAATGTACTTTGTGATGCATCATGTGATGACGCGCAGCCATGCTATCGGCGACGCGAATGGCCGCGAGGTTGGAGTTAATGTCGTCCTGCCAAAGTCCGAGGCGCGCGAAGATGTGCGAAGGCATGTGCACGGCGTGAGGGGAAGACGGCGCGATGCTAGCGTATTTGCGCGCGGCGGGAAGAGCGAGACTGGCCATCGCCGGATTGTCGCAACTGTGGATGATGTAGTGCGCGATGCCCGGATGATTTGGTTGCTCGTCGTAGAGCTTGTTGAGGATGGCAACGGCGGCTTTGGCGTTGGTGAGATTGGGGTCGCGGTCGGGACCTGAGGCGAGAAGCGAGAGCGCGTAAAAGATGGCGGCGTCGTGGTCGTTGGGATTGCGTTCGTGGACGCCCTGCATGGCTTCGGCGTAAGCGTCGGCGCGCTGATTGTGGTCGAGTTTATCGGTGTCGGAGTAAAAGACGGAGAGCGACAGGACGTAGTCGCGTTCGCGGGCGGTCGGCGGCTTGAGGGAGCGAGCTTTGGCGAGGAGTTCGGCGCCTTCGGCGAGGTCGGCTTTGCTGGGGCGATTCCAGAGTTCGTGGTAAAGGGTCATTGCTTGTCCCCAGTAAGCCATTGCGCAGCGCGGATCTTTTTTGGCGACTTCCTCGAATTGCGCGTCGGCGACCTCGTACTCGAAGGAATGCAGAAGGGCGACGCCGCGCTCGAATTGGGACTGGACTGCGGGAGCGCAGGAGGTAGAGAAGGAGACGGTGCCTAGTTTTTCATCGGCGTCGTGATGGTGCTGCGGCTCCTGAGCGGAGAGCAAATCTAGTGCGAGCGACAGAGTGCAGATGAAAGCGAGAAGAGCGAATTTTCGGGCCTTCATCATGACTCCAACGTGAGGCATGAAAAGCGTAGCCACGGCGAGAGGGGATGTCAATGCGCAGCCCTCATTGGTGATAGGCGGGCGTTCACCCAGCAGAAAGCCGCAGGCGCGCGATGTCGCGCCGTGCGTCGTGACCAAGGGATTGTGTTCGAGTTCCGACCATCCGGGCAGCACTTTTCTCTGCTCCCATTAAGACTCCTAGGTGCAGCAGGAACCCGGTGGCAGTTTACTTGGCTTTGTGAACCAACAGTTCCAAAGCTTTGTCGAGGGCGGAATCGCGGCCGTTGGTAAGGTCTTCCGAAGGAAAGATGGGTACCACAATATCCGGCGGCACGCCCATCCCATCGAAGGCCTTGCCGTCCTTTGTGAGGTAGATCTCGTTCGGAAGCCCAAATGTCCATCCGTTGGGTAGCTTGCGACCCAGAACGTCGGAGAAGACGCCTTGGGTGTTCGACCCGACCCGGATGACATGCGGTGCGCGGTCCATCACCGCCATGGTAAAAGTTTCTGCGGCGCTGACGCTATCTGCGCTCGTGAGTAGGACAACGGGACCACGGAAGCCTGGCCGCGGACTGACGTGAACAATGACCGGCTGCGGTGGCGTCCGGTGGTTCGGATCGCGAATATCGTTGCGGATGACCTTCGCGTAGGCCAGATACTCCCGTGTGGCGAGGCGAGAGGCGATGGAGATCCCGAAAACGTCGGAGCCTCCCCCGTTGATGCGAACATCAATCACCAGGCCAATTAACTTGGTTGAATCCTTGAAAATATTGTCCAGAGCGATTTCGAGGGCGTCGAGTTGCTTCACGAACTCGCGGTCGCCGGAATAGTTGCTGAAGGAATGAATCCGGAGATACCCGATCTCATCGGTTCTGCCACGGCCCTCCGAATCGGATAAAGGCGCATGCAGTGACGAGCGCAATAAGCCAAACTGCAGTCGGTTGTTGCAGAAGTCATGCAACCCGCCGCGGACATATTTCGTCTCGATGATCTCCGTGATGCGAGCCGCATTCTTCTTCTGCATGGGGTCAGCCGACGGTCGAAAACCATGAAACCGCTTCTGAATCGACTTGGCGTTGATGAAGGTGTGCGCATCGTGGAAGGGATCAAGCATGTCGCTAAAAATGCCGAACAACTCCTCGGGCTTGGTGTCCAGGGTCACCTGCGGGCGAAACCGCTCATCCACGGCTGTCCAATCCAGGTGGTGCAGCGTAAAGAAAGGATATTGTTCGGCAAACGTCTCCCAGAAGACTCGATAATTCGTAACAGGTGTATCGGCGAGAGGCTGGCCGCACGGTTCCGGCCGGGAGCCAGTACGGCGAAGTAAGATGCTCGAGACACTGCCGTCCTCGTGGAGCCAACGCGTGTCTGCTGACGTCGCCGGAGAAACTCGGAAGGTATCACCGTCATCAGCTACAAAGACAGATTCATTGGCGTCACTTGCGGCTCCCTTGCGGGTGGCCTGCGCCGATGCTATGCAGCTCAACGTCGTGATCTCATAGCCTCGCAGGCTGTCTCCCTGAAATTCGACGAGGTCCCCATAACCGTCGGTGAGCCACAGCCCATCGAGCGACTGCGTCGCTGGGTTAGTCTGAACGCTTGCCAAGGACGGAAAAAGCAACAATGCGGCGGCAGAGAAAATAATGGCGCAAAGCAGGGCCTTGGGATGCAACTCCATGCTGTCCTCTGCATGCGAATTGTAGCGTCGCAATCTCTCGCTCGTTCGCCGCAAGGGCGTAGATTACACCAGGATCGCTCTCGGGAGTCCTCTGCGCTTCAGTCGGATTGATGACGCATGACGGGCAAACCGGCAGTAATTCTACTTCCCGTTGCGCCTCCTTGCGGCCGGAGAGAGAATGACACGTGGAGATAACGACCCATGGTAAAAGCAAGCGTTGACGGAACGTTTCGGCAAACCAATTTGACCAACGAATCTCCCGAATATCTCGCCAAGCGCGAGGAGCTTCGCCTGGCCGAAATCGAGCTCATGCGGCAGCGCGAGAGCGTGGCTGAGTTGCGCCGGCAACTTCCGCAGGGCGCTGCTATTCAGGATTATGCGTTTGAAGAGGGCCCGCGTGACCTCAACGCTGGCGATGCCGTGCGGACCGTCCGTCTGAGCGAACTCTTCACCAAGCCGAATCGCTCGGTCGTCATTTATCACTTGATGTACGGAAAGCGGCAGACCAAGGCTTGCCCGATGTGCACTGCCTGGCTCGACGGCGCCAACGGCGTCGCCCATCACCTCGCTCAGAATCTCGACTTCGCCGTCGTGGCTGCCGCTGACGTCCCCACTCTGCGCGCGCACGCTCGCACGCGTGGCTGGGACAGGCTGCGCCTCCTCAGCGCCGGCGGCAGCACCTTCAAGTACGATTTAGGCAGCGAAGACCGCGAAGGGCATCAGGACTCCACCGTTTCCGTCTTCACCCGCGACGCCGACGGCACTCTGCACCACTTCTACACCGCGCATCCTTGGATGGCCTCCGACATCCGCGAGCGCGGCATCGACTTGCTCGCTCCCATCTGGCACTTCATGGACCTCACCCCGCAAGGCCGCGGCAACTGGTACACGAGTCTCGACTACGGCACCAAAGCCCACGCCGCCTCCACGTAGGCTCATCTCGACCGCTGGGAGCAACATTTCGAGCGTCAGGATCGTTGCCTTTGCAGTATTGCAGGCTCAACTGGTTCAGGGGACCATTCGCCCTTGTTTCAGCTTCGGTAGCTGCCAACGTCCTCCAATTGCCCCGCTGTGCCGCCTCAGTTTGAAGCACGGCCTCTTCCCGTGCAAGCCATTGACAATGGAGGATACGACTGCTTAGATTTCTCCAACCAGAGAATCGGCCCTCACAGACGGAGTAGAGCCGGGTTTGCCGCAGTTTGTCGGGGAAGCATTACCCTGACTGCTCACTGCCGAGTCCCGAAGGAAAGCATGAGCGCCCCAGAGAAAGTACCGGATCCCAACGGTCCTTCGACCTCGACGAATCGCGCGCAGGTTCTGCTCGAAATCAACAACGCCATCGCGTCACACTTGGAATTGGCGCCTCTGCTGAAGGCCATTTCGGAATGTCTGCGCCGCGAGCTGCCACATGATTTTGCGGGTTTGGCGCTTTATGACCCGGAAACTGGCCAATTGCGGTCGCATGGGCTCGATTTCGCGGCTGGGGAACCGCATTTTGCCGTCGGACAGGTCGTGCCCGTCGATGGGACGCCAGGAGGGCTGATATTTACCTCGCGCCAGCCGCTTCTGCTGGATCGTCTGGATACCAACCGTTTTCCCTCGCAACTCCTGAAAAAAGCCGTCGAGATTGGCGTCAAGTCGGGCTGCGGTGTCCCCCTTATCAGCCATGGAAACGTTCTGGGAACCCTAGCTATCGCCAGTTTTCGGGAAGGCGCTTACCACGAAGCGGATCTTGAGCTGCTCAACCAGATAGGCGCACAGGTGGCGATCGCCGTTGAAAATGCCCTGAACTACGAAAAACTGCGGAAGGCGGAACGCGAAGTTGTTAAGGAGCGGGACCGTTCCCAATTGCTGCTGGAAATAAACAACGCGGTTGTTTCTCAGTTAGGCCTGAAAGAACTGCTGAAGTCAGTGTCCGCCAGCCTGCACCGGATCGTTCCGCATGATGTGGCGTTCATAGCTCTGTGTCAAGAAGTTGGAACCCATCTGCGCGTTCAGGCTCTCGACCTACATGATCCACTGAAAGGGCCGTTTGACGCGGGAGTTCTTATTCCGCAGGAAGGCACGCCCGAGGGCGATGCTGTCCGCTCTGGCCGTCCTGTACTGGCCGCTTGCCAGGCTGACATCGCCAGGTTCTCTCCTCTCGCGGTTCGCATGGCGGAGGAGTACGGGGTACGGTCTGGCTGTACAGTTCCGCTGATTGCTCACGGGCGCACCCTCGGTTCCTTGAGTATCGTGAGTTTTCAGGACCGAGCCTTTACCGAAGAAGATGTCGGGCTCCTAGACCAATGCTCCAGGCAGATCGCCATCGCAGTAGAAAACGCCCTGTTTGTGGCCGATTTGGAAAAGCTTAAGGACAAGCTGGCCCAGGAGAAACTTTACCTTGAAGACGAAATAAGAACCGAGTTCAACTTCGACGAAATCATTGGACAGAGCCCTGCGCTCCGACAGGTGCTCCAGATGGTGGAAACCGTTGCGAATAGCGATTCCACGGTGCTTCTGCTCGGAGAAACCGGTACCGGGAAGGAACTCATCGCGCGCGCCGTACACAATCACAGCCGCCGCAAGCAGAGGACTTTTGTAAAACTAAACTGCGCGGCCATCCCCACTGGCCTGTTGGAAAGTGAACTGTTTGGCCACGAAAAAGGCGCGTTTACCGGCGCTATTACTCAAAAAATCGGACGGTTAGAGCTGGCGGATCAAGGAACACTCTTCCTGGACGAAGTCGGAGACATCCCGATCGAGATCCAGCCCAAACTGCTTCGAGCTTTGCAGGAACGTGAGTTCGAGCGCCTGGGAAGCACGCACACAAAGAAAGTAAACGTACGGCTGGTGGCCGCCACCAACCGCGATTTGGAAAAGATGATCGCCGCCCGAGAATTTCGCAGTGATTTGTATTACCGGCTAAACGTCTTCCCAATTCGCATACCGCCGCTTCGTGAGCGGCCAGATGATATTCCCTTGCTGGTGCGTTACTTTGCCGAGAAGTTTTCCCGCCAGATGCAAAAGTCCATCGAATCTGTCCCCGCAAGCGCAATGGCCAAGCTGCGAGCGTGGCACTGGCCGGGAAATATTCGTGAGCTGGAAAACCTAATCGAGCGATCTGTCATTCTCACCAACGGAAGCGCCCTACAGGTCCCCTTGTCGGAACTCGAGCAGACTCAAGCAAACGGCGACTCACTGAGCCGTACCGCGACGCTCGAAGGCACCGAACGGGAACACATCATCAAGATACTTCGCGAAACGCGAGGCGTTCTTGCCGGGCCGAATGGGGCGGCATGCCGGCTAGGTTTAAAACGAACGACGCTTCAGTACAAAATGAAGAAGCTGGGCATCACGCGCGACCATTGGTGGCCGGCGGCACCTCGATAAGCCTAGAACACATCTAACACATCTCATAAATGCCTCAGGAAGATCAAACAGCAGCCCAAGTCGAGCATTCCAAGAAAGTCTTCAACGTAGCGTTCGTGACGAACAACCAACGTGCGGAAATTCTCTAGCCACGCAAATAGCCGCGCAATCTTCCAACGTCGGTGACCTCGACATTTCTAACACTTCTGGTGTTGCCGTCTGTGCACCCCGGGCACGAACGACCATCCCGAAGGATAAGGCTACTTGGCTTCGGCGATCATTTCGATGAGCGCGTCCTCCACCTCCTGCGCTACGCGGGCTAAGGCTGGGGAATCGGAAAGCGCTTTCAGCATCGCGGATGGCTTCATCATGCCGATCTTTGTCTTGCCGCCCTCGAAATAGACGGAGACACGGCATGGCAACGCCATATTCAGGTCCATATCCTCGGTCAGAACCTCTTTGGCCCTTTGAGGGTTGCATA
>Ga0126379_10002025_pt1 | contig 12666 bp, 8 predicted proteins | sample PanSoiMetPlot_24_FD_92640 | JGI IMG/M metagenome (GOLD analysis project Ga0126379, IMG submission 92640) | Tropical forest soil microbial communities from Panama - MetaG Plot_24 | ecosystem: Environmental > Terrestrial > Soil > Tropical forest > Bulk soil | place: Panama | collected 2016-02-17
AAAGCACTATGCCGTGGCAGACCAATTGCTGCGATCCGCCCGAATCTCATTTTCCAGATAAGGAGGAAATATTCGACAAATGCTCAGCGCAACAATGCGGAAGATCTTGGCAATGGCGGCATTCGCCGGCGCTCGCGCGATCCTGCTAGGTCAGACCTTGCAGTACGATGTATCATCCATAAGCGGCGGTTACGCCTATAACATCAACGGGTCGGCGGCGGACCCGATCGCCGGCGATCTCACGCGAATCGCGGAAGCGGGGCGGCTGACGGCAGATGGCGCGGGCGACGTGAATGGAACCGATTCCGTGATGGTGGCCGGCTCCCTGATTCGAAGGACCTTTACCGGAACCTACACGATCAATGGAGACGGTACGGGAGTGTTTGTTCTCAATCCGAGCTGGGGCCCTCCGATCCATGCCGACTTTGTGGCGGGAGAAGGCGGCCGGATTCTCAGGTTCGTGCTGACCGATTACGGAAACACTATTTCGGGATTGATGGAAGCGCAACAGACAACACGGCAGCCGCCGCCTCCACAGGGCTACAGCGCCGCGGCTCTGAACGGCGCGTACGACTACCGCATCGGCGGGTCAGGCGTCGATTTCTTCGGCAATGTCATACCGATCCGAGAGATTGGGCGCTTAACAACGGATGGAGCCGGCAACATCACGGGCAGCTCGACGGTGAGCCTCAACGGATCGGCAGTGAAGAGGACGCTCTCGGGCGTCTATTTCATAAATGCGGACGGGTCGGGTATGGCGACGTTGTATCCGAGCTGGGGGCCTCCCATCGACATGGACTTGTTTGTTTCCGCAAATGGGCTGAAAGCTGAATTCGTCGTCACGGACTATGGGGACACTCTTTCCGGAGCCATGACGGCCGACGCTCTGCCTTCGCCGGCCATCGCCGCGGCCCGGCCCGCGCAGTACGGAACATAGTTATATGAAGATCGCGCGGCGCAGTCTGTTGCTGGTATTGTTCGCCAGGGCGTGGGCTCAGGACCAAGCAAGTCTGGACCAGCCCACCTTTTCGGCAGGTGTCAACGTGGTCTCGATTCTGGCGACAGTTCGAGACAAAGACGGCCGATTCGTGAAAGACTTCAACACGGACGATTTCGTTCTTCTGGAGGATGGCGTTCCGCAGAAGATCCGCTATTTTTCGCGGGAGAGCGGTCTTCCACTCACGATCGGACTGCTGGTGGATACGAGCCGAAGCCAAACCGGAGTGCTCGAACCGGAGCGCCGCGCGAGCAGGACATTTTTGGAACGGATGCTGCGTCCCGAGCAAGATCGCGCTTTCGTAGCTCACTTCGATGAGCGCGTGGAGATACTGCAAAACCTCACATCTTCTCGAACCGAGTTGGCAGACGCTCTTCAGCGACTGGCGATTCCGGGCCAATACGCCACGCTCATCTACAGCGCGGTTCGAGAATCCGCTGAGCGCGTGATGAAAAAGCAGACGGGGAGGAAGGCGTTCATCCTGCTTACCGATGGCGTGGCGTTTCACGACAACACATCAATCGGAACAGCCATCGAATTCGCCCAGCGCGCGGACACGATACTATATTCGATCCGCTTTTCGGACTCGATCAAGGTCTATCGTCCGCTCAAAGCGGCCGTCATGGGAGTGGCGAAGCAGCACGGCAAGGAGGCGCTTGCGCGCATGGCTAAGGAGACGGGCGGCGCCACGTTTGAGGTCTCGAAACGGCAGAGCATCGAAGACATCTATGCTCAAATCGAAGACGCGCTCCGCAATCAGTACAGCATCGGATACACGCCGGCGCCCCATAAGCTCGGAGCGGAAGCATTTGGAGGCTATCACAAGATCAAGTTGTCGGCGAAGGACCCGAAACTGGTAGTGACGGCAAGAGAAGGATACTATGCCCGATAGTGCGCGGCCGGTCTTTTTGACCGGCGGCACGGGCGTTTTAGGACGGGCCGTCTTGCCCTTGCTGACCGCGGCAGGATTCCAGGCGAGAGCGCTGAGCCGTTCGCCTCAAAACGCTCTATCGATCCGAGAGCTCGGAGGAGAACCAGTGGAGGCGAACCTTAACCAACCCTCCGATTTGCGAAGAGCCGTAGCGGGGTGTGGAGCGATCCTTCATCTGGCGACGCACATTCCGCCCACCAGCGAGATGAGGCGGCCAAACGCATGGGCGCAGAACGATTTTCTTCGCCGTGAGGTCACCAGGGCGCTGGTGGAGGCCGCCGCTGCCGAAGATGTGAGCGTTTTCATTTACCCGAGCGTCTGCCGAGTTTATCCGGACAGCGGAGACCGATGGATCGACGCCGAAAGCTCCACCACGCAGGGAGCTGGTCTGGTGCAATCCACGCTCGAGGCCGAGGAGCGCGTTATGGGACTCGGCCGAACTGGCCGGCGGAGCGTGGTCCTTAGAATGGGCCAGTTCTATGGGCCGGAATCGGCGCAGACCGTGGACGAGATTCGCATGGCGCGGTGGCGATTGGTAGCGCCATTTGGGCGTCCGGAGGCTTGTCGATGCGTGATCTGGATTGAGGATGCCGCTACGGCGATCACGGCCGCGCTCGCCAGTCTCGCTGGCGGCATCTATGACGTGGTTGACGATGCGCCTCTCACTTGCCGCGAATCGATCGCCGCTCTTGCATCGGCCGTTGGCAAGCGGAAGCTGTTCCGTTTGCCGCGGTGGGTGGTGAAAAGCGCGGTTGGCCCAGACCTATTTGACCTTATCGGGCGAAGCCAGCGAGTATCGAACCGGCGCACTAAGGGAGTATTGGGATGGCGGCCAATAATGACGTGCCTTCCAGAGGGACTTGCCCGACTGACGCGGCCTCAGTAAGCTGAGAATCGTGAGGCTGAGATCTCTGTCGTTAGCGCTTCTGCTTGCGTCCGTGCTGGCCGCGCAAGCTTCCAGGAACGCGACAAAACCCGGCGCCAAATGGAGTCCGGCGCGCACCACCGACGGCCGGCCCGCTCTTCAAGGCTATTGGACCAACGCGACGTTCACTCCGTTGGAACGCCCGCCGGAGTTGGCTGGGAAGGAATTTTATACGGAGGCGGAAGCCGCGTCTTTTCAAGCCGAGCGTCTCCGGAGAGAGAACAGCCAGGCTGCTGACGATGTCCACTATGACAACGTCGCCTGGCAAAGCGAGAACTATAACAAAAGCGCCCTGAGCTTGCGGACCTCCGTCGTTTTCGATCCGCCCGATGGCCGGATCCCTCCACTGAGCGCTTCGGGCCAAAAGCGCGCGGCCGAGTTAGCGCGAGCTGCGCGGCGGAGGGAAGCCGCGGAAAGCGCGGACAGCCGCAACCTGGGCGAGCGCTGCATCACTTGGGGCGCCGATGGACCACCCATGCTCGGCTCCACATATAATGCGAATCTTCAAATCGTGCAAAGCCAGGGCTTGGTGGCGATTTACAACGAGATGGTTCATCGCGTGCGGATCGTGCCACTAGATGGAAGTCCGCATCTCCCCTCGAACATCCGTCAGTTGGGCGGCGATTCGCGAGGGCGCTGGGATGGAGAGACGCTGGTGGTGGATTCGACCAATTTCACGGATGACACCAACTTTCGAGGTCCGCCGTCCACAGCGCGGCAAGATATTTTCTCGAGCCACAACTTGCATGTGATCGAGCGATTCACGCGAACCGGCCCGGACCAGATCTTGTATCAGTTCACTGTGGAAGATCCCTCGACCTGGACGAGGCCGTGGTCAGGCGAGATGGTCCTGCGCAAGTTCGAAGGACCGATCCTGGAATCTGCCTGCCACGAGGGCAACTACGGCCTGGCCAACATCCTGGCGGCGGCGCGGGCGAAGGAAAGCGGCGCGAAATAGGGAGTTCGCAATCGCCGCGGCCCTCCGGGCGCCCTTGCGGCTCAAAGCACCGGCTCAATTCGCCAGATGTCGCGGGCGTACTCGCAGACGGCTCGATCGCTGGAGAATTTCCCCATTCGGGCCATGTTAAGGATCGCCATGCGGGTCCATGTGGCCGCATCCTGAAAAACGTTCCCCACCTGCTCCTGCGCGTCCAGATACGCAGGCAGATCCGCGAGGTGAAAATACTCGTCGTTTTCATTCAGCAGAAGGCGATAAATCCAGGCGAACAGCTCCGGCTCGGCAGGGCAGAACAAGTTGGAGCGGAAGGCGTCCACCACGCGCTTGATGCGGGGATCGTACTCATAGTAGTTACCGGGACGATAGGACTTCTGCCGGCGCATCGCTTGCACCTCGTCGGCTGTCAACCCAAAAATAAAGATGTTCTCATAGCCGGTCGCCTGCCGCATCTCGATATTGGCTCCATCCAGCGTGCCGATGGTGAGAGCGCCGTTCAGCGCAAATTTCATATTGCCGGTTCCGGAAGCCTCGGTCCCGGCAGTGGAGATCTGCTCGCTGAGGTCCGCCGCGGGAATGATTTTCTCCGCCAGCGAGACGCGGTAGTCGGGCACGAACGCCACTTTCATCCAGTCTTTCGCGCGCGGGTCGTTGTTGATCGCCCGGCCAACGTTGTGGATCAATTTGATGATTTGCTTGGCCACCCAGTATCCGGGCGCCGCTTTTCCTGCGAACACAAAGGTTCGCGGCTGCGCCGGCGGCCGTCCGTCTTCGATCAGCGACAAATACTCGTGGACAATATGCAGAACCTTGAGGAGCTGGCGCTTGTAGGCGTGAATTCGCTTGGCGTGGATATCGAAGAGCGAAGCAGGGTCGCAGCGGATCCGGGACGAGTCGCGAATAATCCGGGCGAGCCGCTCTTTGTTGGCGCCTTTTACCTCCGCGAATCGCTCCTGGAATCCAGCGTCGGAAGCGAACCTCTCGAGAGCCCGGATCTGGCGCAGATCCTTGATCCATGCATCGCCGATAACCGACCGGATGAGTCCGGCGAGGGCGGGATTCGCCGCCAGCAGCCAGCGGCGTTGAGTGACGCCGTTGGTCTTGTTATTGAATCGCTCCGGCCAGAGACGATGAAAATCGGGAACCAGCGAAGTCGTGAGCAGGCGCGTGTGGATGGTTGAGACTCCATTGATGGAATGACTGCCCACGATGGCGAGATTCGCCATGCGCACCTGCTTGGGAGTGGATTCCTCGATGAGGGACATTCGCCGGATCGGGCCATCGGCGCTCTTATCGGGTTGAACCGCGCGAATCGGCGCCAGGAATCGATGGTTGATCTCATAGATGATTTGCAGGTGCCGCGGCAGCACATGCTCTAGCAGTGGAATGGGCCATTTCTCCAGAGCCTCGGGCAGCAAGGTGTGATTGGTGTAGGCCAAGGTCTGGCGCGTGATGTTCCAGGCCTCATCCCAGTCGAGGTCTTTTTCATCCACGAGCGTGCGCATCAACTCCGCCACGGTCAAAGCCGGATGCGTGTCGTTCATTTGAATAGCGACTTTGACTGGAAAGTCGCGGTAGGAAGAATGGGTTTGCTCGAATCTCCGGACGATGTCGCGCACGGTGCAGGCCACCAAAAAATATTCCTGCACCAGACGGAGCTCCTGGCCGGCGATGGCCGCCTCGGAAGGGTAGAGCACTTTGGAAACCTTTTCCGAGGCGATTTTCTGCTCCACCGCCTTGACGTAGTCCCCGTCGTTGAAGATCCCCATATCGAAATCGTGGGAGGACCGGGCCGAATAAAGGCGCAAGAAATTGACCGTTTTTCCCCCATAGCCGGGAATCAGCATGTCGAAAGGAGTGCCGATCAGGATCTTCCAGTCCATCCACATGGGATTGTAAGCGCCACGGCGATCGACGCCATGCTCGATGCGGCCGTAGACCGGAACGATACAGGCTTCGTCGGGTCGCGGGATTTGCCAAGGGGAGCTCCGCGCCAGCCAGTTGTCCGGTTTTTCCCGCTGGTATCCCCCGTCGATCTCTTGCCGGAACAGGCCGTACTCGTAGTTGATGCCAAAACCGAATCCGGGCATGCCCAGCGTCGCGAGCGAATCGAGGAGACAAGCCGCCAGCCGGCCCAGCCCGCCGTTGCCCAAAGCGGCGTCCGGCTCGCTCTCCTCGATCTGTTCCAGATCCGCGCCCAGATTGCCGACCGCCTCGCAGCACGATTCGCGAAGGCCGAGGCTGTAAAGATTGCTCGCCAGAGACTGGCCCACGAGAAATTCGATCGAAATGTAATAGAGCCGCTTAGGGTCGCGCTGCCGGTACCGTTCCTCGGTTTCCAGATATCGATCCATCAGACGGTCGCGGATGGTCAGCGCAACCGCTGTGAAGCGATCGCGCCGGGAAAGCTCGTCCCAGGCTTGGCCCAGCGAGTATTTGGCGTGACACAGGATCGAATGTTCCAGCGCCGCGATTTCGTGGCGCGAGCTTGCCAATGGCATCCTGACGACGCTCATACGAATTGACGTTGAAAGGCTTGCACCGCTTCTTCTTTTGTGCCGTAAATATCGAAAATCCGATGCATGCGCACCAGCTCGAACAGCGCCCGGACCTGCCGCGACATGGCGCACAGCTTTAAATCTCCTCCCTTGCCGCTCAATTGCCGGAGGCAAGAGAGCATGGCTCCCAGTCCCGAGCTATCCACGAAACGCAACTGGCTCAGGTCGAGCACCACTCTACGCTGCGATTGGAGCACCGGAGCGATGTCGCGCTTGAATTCGACGCTGTTGCCGGCATCTAGTTCCTCGACAGGCACGGTCGCGACTGCCACGCCGTCCATGTCATCCACATGAATCTCCATGAGGGCTTGCTTCCTTTCCGTTCGTCTTTGATCTTTTGAATTTCTTGAGCGCCACGCAATTTCTGCCGTGACTATCCCGGCCATAGTGCACTTCGTCGACGCTCTGGTTAATGATGTAGACGCCGAATCCGGAATCGCGCGAGCCGTTGAGGCGCGGCGGAGGCGTCGAGGAGGGGTCAAACGGATCGCCGAAATGATGCAGCCGGATGGAAATGTGGCTTGGAAAAGCCTCGGCTTCCAAGTGGATCCGTTGATTGGCGCGGCCATGGTAGGCATGTTTTATGATGTTGCTGGCAGCTTCGTTGACCGCCAGCTCGAGAGCCAGCTCACTGTCTTGGTCGATCGGCGTCCCAGGCAGATTGCCGCAAAACCCTCGCACGAATTCACGAGCCTGTCGAAGATCGCTCAGGTCGCTGTCCAACTCGATCTCCGCGCGCGCGGCCGGAAGCTGCCGTTCTTCCATCCGAATCGCCACGATGGTCAGGTCGTCGGTCAACCGATCCGCGCCAGAGAAGGCGACCACGGCCCTTCGAATTCGTTCCACCAATGCTTCCGGAGCTAGCCGACCGTTCGCGCAGACGAACTCCTCCAGCCGCTCGATGCCGAATAACTCGCGGGCGGAGTTGCGCGCTTCGGTGATGCCGTCGGAAAAAAACAGGACCAGATCTTGAGGCTCCAGAGCAGACGAGACTTGATCGTAAATCTCGCCCTCGCGGACTCCCAGCGGCAGGTTCTCTCCACGCAGCACATTGCACCGCCCTGTTTTGCTATGCCAGTGAACCACCCCCGTGTGTCCGCAATCGACCAAGGTGATCTTGCGGCGGCTTTCGTCAAATCGCGCATACACCAACGTCACGAAGCTGTCCAATTCAATCAGATGCGGCGCTAACTCCGCGTGGGCCAGCATGACGATGTCTTTCGGCTCGGGAGGCGCGCCGTCCTTGGACAACGTCTTTAGATCGCTGACAGCTCGCAAAAAGGAGCTCTTGGTGGCGGCGCCCAGCAGCGCGGCGGGAATGCCCTTGCCCATCACATCGCCGACGATCACATCCAAACACTCCTCTGACTGACGGATGAAGATGTAGAAATCTCCGTCGATTCGCTGGGATGGGATGGTCATCGCGGCGACTCTCAGTCCTGGAAAATCGTCGGGCGGCCGGTCGAGCAGCAGCGTCTGTTGAATTCGGAACCCGATCTCAATTTCCCGCTCGCGCGCCTGCTCGAGTTGCTTGTTAGCCGCCTGGAGCTGAGCGGTGCGGTGGATCACCCGCTGCTCCAATTGAGCGTTCAGAGTTCGGATCTCTTCCTCGGCCCGCAGGCGCTCGGCGCGCATATGGAGCGCCGTAATTCCGTAGCCCAGGTCGCTGGCCAATTCCGTCAACAAAGCCACTTCCTCGGCGCCGAAAGCCTCGGTGTCCCCCGAGTATATGGTCAAAGCTCCGAATGTTTTGCCGCCGTCCACCATCAGGGGAATGGCCAGGGACGAAGCATAGCCGCGCTTCAAAGCGTCGGCTCGCCAGGTAAGGACGCGGGGATCGGTGGCGTAGTTTTTGATCAGTTGGCTGTGGCCGGTTCGGATGGAGGCGCCCGTTTGCCCCCGCCCTCGCTCCGAATCGGCCCAAGTGAGGTTCAAGGCGTCGAGGTAGCCTGCCTCAAAACCGGCTTTCGCCAGGGGCCGTACCGTCTTGGCTTCATCTTGCTCCGCGTGACCGACCCAGCAGAAGCGGTATCCGGCCTCCTCGACGATGAGCTGGCAGATTTGCTCCAGCAAGCTCGTTTCATCCGTGGCGCGGATCAGGACCTCATTGCAATTGCTGAGCGCACGGTGCGCGCGGTTGCTTTGCAGTAAAGCCGCCTCGGCGCGCCGCCGCTCGATCATGATGCCAAGCACGTTTGCGACGGCTTGCAGGAAGTTCACCTCGTCGTTGGTGAACGTTCGCCGCTCGCGGGTATGAACCCCCAGGACGCCATAGGGCCCCTCCGCGGTCGTAATCACGACGCTTATACCGCTCACTACGTCAGGCTCGCCGAAGGCTGCAACACGATGAAACCGCGTCTCCGTGTGGAAATCTTCCGCGATCACCGGTTCTTTGGAACTGAGAGTGAAGCCGGCCTCCGTTTCCGGGCTGGCGCTCAAGGGGGTTCCCGCTACCTCTGCGTTCCAGCCCACGCTCGATCGAAGCACGAGACGTTCGCCGCTTGGATCCAGCTCCAGCACGCGCGCGTAGTCGACGTTGAGGACTCGCGCAGCCCGGATCACCGCTTCCTCCAGCACCTTTCCGAAGGGGTCGCTGCGAAGAGCCAATTGTCCGAGGTCCGCCACCGCGGATTGTTGAAGCGCGAGCTGGCGGATTTCGTTTTCGGCCCGCTTACGGCTGGTGATGTCGTACAGCATGGAACGTGTCATCAAGAAGTTGCCGTTTGCGTCGGTGAGGGCTGACGCTCGCACCAGCACCTGAAAGGTCGTTCCGTCCTTGCGAATGAGATCGTATTCGAGATCTTCAATCGCGCCTCTCGCTATAAGCAGCGAAAAATTCTTCTCGAACGCTCTCTGGCCTTCGGGATTGAGCAAGTCGGTGAAACGAAATTTACCCACCACCTCCTCCCGGCTGTATTGCAGCCACTCGAGCTCCGTGTCGTTAATCCGGACGAAAACTCCATCCCGATCCAGCGAATGATAGCCGCACGGAGCATGGTTATAAAGGTCGCGGATCTCCTCAGCGGATCTTTGCAGAGCATCCTGGGCCCGCTTACGCTCCGTGATGTCCTCGATCGTGCCGCGCACCACCACGGGTTCACCGCGCGCATTCCGCTCCACTTCGCCACGCGCGGCCACGGAACGAATCGCGCCGTCCTGGCGGACGATTTCCAGCTCCCGTTGGAAGGATGCGCCGCCGCGGATCGTTGTCCGGATCGCCGCTGCAAGCCGCGCGGCGCTCTCGGGAGTGAACGCTCCCAGGTGCTCCCGGTACGTGGGCGGCGGCAGCGACGGATCGCGCATTGTCAAGTGAAAGAGCCCCCGCGACCAAACGACCTGGTCGCTCTTCGGGTCCCACCACCAACTGCCCAGTTGCGCGAGCCGCTGCGCCTCCCGCAGCTCTATTTCATTTCGGTGCAGCGCCGCCTCCGTTTTCCGGCGCTCCACATCGCCGCGGTTGACCAGGTAGCCGTTCCAAACAACCAGCGCGCCCAGTAGCGCGATCATGGCCGAGGTCATCAGGCTGACGGAGGACGCCTCCGTATACCGGTGCTCCAATAGGGCTCTCCACGACAGAGCGCCGATCAAGATCGGGATGAGAATAGCCGCCGGCAACAGCCGGCGCGTGAGCGTGCCTCCCTCCGTCGAGCTCGCCAACAGTTGGGCAAGTCCTCGGTCGGTGCGGGTGCACATGACGCCAAGCGAGATCACCACCAGCCCTACAACCGTCTGGAGGGCAATGCGGGCGCCCAGGACTCGCGAGCCTAGAATGAAATCCAGGAATCCTGCAATCGCGAGCGCCCCAGTTACCGCAGCCAGATGCTGCGCCGGCCAGTAATGGCGCCCCTTCCAGCACACCGGCCGGTCCAGAATCAGGAACGCGATCCCAAGGAAGAGAAAGCTCCCAGCGGTAATCGGAGAGATAAGCCCGGGCCGCAGGGTAAAAGCGGCGTCGGCTGCTGGCTGGCGATACAACAACTCATCAACGCCGGACCGCCAACCCGTCACGTATTCCGCCAAGCTCAGCAAGCCTACCAGCGCAACGATGCACGCTGCGACCCGGCCGCAAAATCTCAGAATCCCGCCTTGACCCTCCGCCTTTCGCACCGTCCACAAACAGAAGCCGAGCAGCACCAGGCAGACGGCGGTGTTCATTGTTATCACCGGCCGGCCGGGTAAGGCGCTCTTCAAAAGAGGGATACCGAGAACGATCCCGACGATAGACAGAACTCCGACGGCGGCCGTGAACAAGCTGGCGAGCGAAACGAATAGCCGCAAGTGGCGGACGACGCGAGCGTCCGGCTGGGCTTCCCACGCCTTGCCGACATACGTGCGAACCGGGTGGGCCGTGACGACGACTCCGACGACGTTTCCGGCAGCGTCCCGGTAAAGAGAGGCATCGCAGAGAACCGAAATGCTGTGCCCCAGGCGATGACGCAGTTCCAGGGAGTACCCACGCTGGAAGCCGCGGCGAAGCACGCCCTCCAGGCCCCTCCCGGCTCTTTCCGTTGTCGTGAACAGTTCCGCGAAGCTCGCGCCAATGAGATCTCCACGCGAACGCCCGGTCGCCATCTCGGCGGCCGCATTCGCGTCGTTGATCTTCCCATCGTGGCCGACCGTCATCACCGGTTCGAGACTGGCTTCGAGTAAGCTCCGGTTGTAGACGCTCGCCAGCCTGGCTTGGCTGCGGCTCGCCTCCGCCTCCGCGGCTTGTTGCTTCGCCCAGGCCGAAAGTCGTCCCGCGGTTAAGGCAATGATGAGAAAAGCCGCAAGGACGATCCAGTCCTCTGGATCCACAATCGCGTAGCCGTACCGCGGCGGGACAACGAAATAGTACAGGCACACCACGCCTGCAATGGAGGCAAACACGGCCGGCCGGGAATTCCATGCGGCGGCGACGAAGAAGACGACCAGGAGCATGCCCAGGGCCACCGTCGTTTCATTGATGTAGCTCAGATGGAGAGCAGAAATACCCGTGACAGCGGCGATTCCGAGGATCGCCGCGATATAACCCGCACTCCTGCTCCGAAAAATCGACCGATTCATTTCCCGGGTTGCAACCTGCAACGTCACGATCCTATCCATCCGCGCCGCACGCGCGGAGACGCCAAAGTGCACGCGGGCGTATTTCTTGCTGAACTTGCCGGCTCCGGTTTTGAGCGGTCTGCGCCAGACGCGAGACCTGCATCACTAAGAAAATAAAGGCCAGCGGCATACTTGTCCCCACGGGCCGCGCGCTTCGAAATCCCTTCTCTTCGAAGAGGGTGCACGTACGGCGCCAGCCGAATCGCATTCCCGATGAATTGCAATCCCAGACTGACCCGTTACCCCGAGGGAGCGCTTCTTCGACGAAGGCGCGGGCGGCGGGCGCTCAAAAAAAAAAGCCGAATCCGCACCGTCTCCATCATGCTTGCCGTAAGGGGTCGCATGGTCCTTGGAAGACGGCATTGCCCAAATGCCTTTCCAGGATCGTCGCCAAGAACTTGCTTTAAAGGAGATGTTCGCAAATGAGAAAAAGTTTAGTGGTTGTTGGTGCAGCCTTGCTGTTTTCCATGACCGCCGGCGCCTGGAATTATCCTCAGTATGAAACCTTTCTAGGCTATAGCTTCGTTAGGTTTAACCCGGACTCGCCATTCATTCCGTCATACAACTCCAACGGCGGAGCCGGCCAGTTCGTATATAACTTCAACCGATGGTTTGGCGGCGAGATCGACGCCGGCGCCGTAAACAAGGGCGTCCTCAACATCTGTTGTGACCCCTTTACCGGCACCATCTTTAACAACGGCAACGTCGATACGACCACCGCCTGGGTCACCGCCGGTCCTCGCGTCACGTTTAGGGGCAAGGGTAATGACTCCAGGTGGAAACCGTTCGTGCACGTGCTATTTGGCGGAGCTTATACGACAGCCAGCACGCCGGACGTCACTTCTTTGTTCCAGAATCCAGCGGGCATCGTCCAGTCCCGCCTAACGGCTTCCCGATGGGGCTTCGCGATGTTCGCGGGCGGCGGCCTGGACATCAGAGTCAGCAGGCATTTTTGGTTCCGCCCCGTCGGAGCCGACTACTTCTTGACCCGTTACAATAACAACCTCTTTGGGAACGGGTTTTTTACGCCCAGCGGGGTCTTCGTTGTGACCGGGCACGGGGACACGACGGTTCGGAACAATTTCCGCTACACGGGAGGAGTCAACTTCACGTGGGGAGAACCCAAGTAGGCGTTTCCTCATAATCCTCGCTCGCTTGAAGCACAAATCTCTGCGCAAGCCGAAGGTCGAATCCAGCGCCAGGTAGCCGTGGTCA
>Ga0126379_10002027_pt1 | contig 12663 bp, 9 predicted proteins | sample PanSoiMetPlot_24_FD_92640 | JGI IMG/M metagenome (GOLD analysis project Ga0126379, IMG submission 92640) | Tropical forest soil microbial communities from Panama - MetaG Plot_24 | ecosystem: Environmental > Terrestrial > Soil > Tropical forest > Bulk soil | place: Panama | collected 2016-02-17
CCGTCGGCAACAAAGTCGAGTAAACGCTTAGATAAGCCAGTTGTGCCCGCAGCATGAAAGCAGCCTGTCGAGTGATTGCTTCGCCGGGGGCGTTCCTCCGAGTACGCCCCTGGCTCTTCGCTCAACACAGAGAGCCTGTGGGTTCGAATCTGCGGAATCCCCGTTTTTTTTTGGCAACGAAGTTATTGCACCAAAATAGTGCAAATAGGGCAGTTTTGCCCTCGCCTACCACCTAACCCCTCAATCGAGTCCTGGGGTATTACGCACTGAGGGAAAAATGCTACACCCCGCAATTAGGCAGTATTGCCGCCTTTACTTCGCCTCTCAACGCATGTGTGGCAACCATCCGAACTTCGCCAATCCCGGACTGTCGGGAACGGCAACGACTGGATATCCTGCGGCGGGCACACCTCGATTCCCGCTCGGTTTCGGCGAGTCCTCCGAATCAATCGCCGCAGGGCTCGGAGGAGGGGGCAACACAGGTGGCTTTAACCCTCTCTTCCAGCAGGGGGGTCGTGGCGCTTCAGCTTGCGCTCCGGCTCGAGTTCTAAATATCGAGACGTGATCTAATATAACTTGCAATCACACACGCTGCTCAAGGTGGAGAGGTCAGTGAATACCTGTCGTTACAACTACAAGACCACACTGCTGTGTTGGGTGGCTGTATCCGCGCTTCTTCTTGGAGGCGTGGTCAAAGCGGAAGATCAAAAGCCGCAACTCACGCCGGATGAGCAGAAGCTGTTTAATCAGCTATCGCCGGAGCTGCAAAAAGCACTCAAGGAAATGACGCCTGATCGGCAAAAAAAATTCTTGGCGAGGATTGCAGATATGACGCCGAAGCAGCGCGAGCGGCAGGTGGCGTTCGAAGAGATGCGCAAGGCGTTGGCGGTGAAGGATCCGGATCAGAAGATGGACGCGATGGGTGAATTTGTCAAGTCTCATGGTGAGTTCATGAAGGATGGAGGCGACGGTCCGGCCAACATTGCGTTCGAAGCGAGGGACTACATCAAAGCCAACCGAGACAACCCGGAAAAGGTTAAGGCCAAACTCACCGCGATTGACGATGCGTTTCCAGCATCGGCAAATCTGGGCAAATCCGCGTATGAATCGTACATTGCGAAGTCTCTCCTATCCAGCTCCGTGGCCCTGGATTATGCAGAGTCGCAGGTAAAAAGTTCAATTGAGCTGCTTCATGAAGATGAATATGTCGAATCCAAGAAGGCAGTTCATGATGAACGCGAGGAAGACGACGCCAAGCATGAGAAGCTTCACGTCCCGCAGAAATTCAATCCTGCCGACGCGAAGGACGACTATGACAGGGACCAGTCATCTCGATATGCAACTTTGGGCGGCATTGAGAAAGCGCTCGGGAGAGATGATGCCGCCATCGACGCATACCATCACTCTTTGAAGTTTCATCCGAACATGAATACCTATGTGGGCCTTTCTGAACTCGAGGAAGCGAAAGGAGACAAAAACGCGGCGCTTGAGAATTTGTACGACGCTGATCTTACCGGCCATTTGGACAAAAAGGATATAGCCCACCTGGAGCAGCTCTATCTGGAGCAGCATCCTGACGGCAACGAGAAATCGCTCATCGCCCTTCTGGATGAAAAATACAAAGCCACATTCAAGAATGCCGTCAATATGATTCCTTACGCACCCGACGGTTCCCGATCCACTCACACCGCTCTTGCAGAATTCTTCACGGGAGCCGCTTGCGAGCCTTGCATATCTCCCGATCTGGCATTTGATGCGAGCCTGGAACGGTACCGCCGCAAGGATATGGTTTTGCTTGTTTATCATGACAATGCTCCATTATCCGATCCACTTGCCAACAATGTGACGGAAGAACGGGCAGAGTACTACTCGACGGAACACAGCACCCCGCATGCGTTTGTGGATGGAAAGGAATTGGGCTTAGTGGAAGGACCTGCAACCCATGCGCAGGACGCCTTCGACGTGATTTCAAAGTCGATCGATAAGCAACTCGATGCGCCTGCCGAGGCAGAAGTGACTATTCGGGCGAAACTTCACGGGGAAAAGGTGAGCGTGAATGTTGAGGGAACAATTGCCAAGCCTCAGCCTTCCGTCCTCGTGCATATCGACCTCATCGAGACTGGGGTGAGTTACAGTGGGGAGAATACCATTCGCCTACATCCAATGGTAGTGCGCGCTACGGCCAAGCAACGAGCCGGCGGCTCTGGTTTTGATATCTCGAATCGGACGAAATTCAAAGCAAAATACACTTTCGATCTGAAAAAGGTGGCTTCAGAGAATCTTGCATACTATAGCCAATTTGACGCGGCTTTGAAGAAGCGCACTCACGGCTTAGCGGATGCGAATTATCGTGAGTACGAGAACAAGATGGATCCGAGCAAACTTGCAGTTGCGGCGTTTGTGCAAAACAATGCGACGAAGGGCGTTCTCCAGGCCGCATTTGCATCCGTTACGGATACCCCTTTGGCGGGGACATCCCAGGCTGGAGGGGAAGAATGAGGACCAGTCGCCTTGCAACTCTGTCGGTCGTTTTCCTCCTCGGTGCACTTGCTGTGCCATCATCACCAGCAGAGACCCCCCGTCCGGTCAAGTGGACACTCTCAGCCGAGACGGTAGAAAACTTGCCTCTAAGAAAAGGGGCGACGGTGGTCGCGCAGCTCCGTGCGACCATTGATTCGGGCTGGCACTTATACTCGCTCGACCAGGAGCCGGGTGGCCCGACAGCAGCGAAGATCAAGGTCGCTGACGGTCAGCCATTCAAAATCCACGGGGACATCGACCAGCCGACACCGATCAGCGCGCTCGACCCAAATTTCAACCTCGAAACACATTTTTATGAACGAGAAGTGACATTTAAGATTCTGCTCACAGTAACGACCTCGGTGAAGAGCAAGCAACCTGCGTTATCCATCGATGTCTTGTACCAGACATGCAACGACACCACGTGTCTGCCGCCCACCGTCGCTCACGTGACCGCAGAGGTGAAGCAGTAAGACGATTAGAGCGAAAGGTTTGAATCTTTGCGGTCATGCGAATTCATTTTCTATTCAGTGCTTCTACTCGAACTGACGCCATACCGCGGATTCCATGTCAGCAAGTCACACTGCCAAGGTGCCCACGATTAGAATTAGGACTGGACAGCTGCTAACGCTCCGACATCGCCAAGAAGGCGGCTAGATGATCTCGTTGGAAGCAGTGAATTAGGGAAACAGTTTCGCGATTGTCGCCAACCTACACGCCGCGCGGGCGCAACTCGCCACGTTCTTCCATTTCTAGCGTGTATTCTTGGGCGAGACTGAGTTGTGCCAGTGTGGGATCACCATAGGCCTGTAGACGCCGCACCTGTTCCGGATCGCCCTTCAAGGCCCGAACAACCTTCAAGAGCCAGACGTGACTGATGCCCAATTGTCGGGCCCATGAGCGGGCAGATGGTCTCCTTTTGTCACGGCAGGTGTGCCACCACAGTACGTATCGCTTGATCATGAGGCTTTCTTCGCAGCTGCGCCAAGGACGTGGTGGATGGTATCGCGGACTGCGCCGGGCTTTCGCTAGGTTTTTCATACTCGCGTCGTACGGATAATCGCGAGACTCGGGCCGATATTGTGAAGCCATCGCTTGTCTCTCACCCTTGAACAGCGTCCCAGCGATGGTGTTCCAGTGCCGCATCATCAGCTTAAATTCGTAATCCAAGCACCGTCCCCTCCTTTCTGCATCATTGGAGTTCGTGTGATTTCCTCGTGCTACTGAAAATCCTTGTCCCTGTAGGTGTCTTTGCCCCCCATCACCGTCAGAAGTACCTTCGTGTTCAAGATTTCTGCCGGCTGAGTGGTAAGGATGTCTTTAGACAACACAACGAAGTCCGCCAACTTTCCCGGGGTTAGCGTGCCGCGTACATCTTCATCGAAGCTGGCGTATGCTCCATCGCGGGTGAAGTGGCGCAGAGCAGCTTCCACAGAGATGCGTCCACTCGGATACCAGCCACCCGCGGGCGTGCCTTCCGGCGTCATGCGTGTCACGACGCAATAAATCGCTGGCAATGGTGCAAACGAAAATACACCCCAGTCGCTACCGAAGGCTTGCGTGACACCAGCATCATCGTAAATCTTGAACGAGTCTGCGTGCGAAGCGCGTTCCGGGCCCAACAGCACTGCAAAATTTTCCAGCACTGTTGCATCTGGATTTGCGAACATTGCCTGAGTAGAAGCAATCACTCCGAGCTGCCTGAACCTGGGAAGATCGGAAAGCAGGGGGATCTCTGCGTGCTCCACGCGATGCCGCCGCCCTGAAGTGCCGTTGGTTTTCTCTGCATACTCAAAAGCGTTGAGTGCCATGTTGATGGCTTTGTCGCCGATGGCATGCAGGAGTACCTGAAAGCCCTCTTTGTCATAGAGAGCGACTGTTTTGTTTAGGTCATCTTGTTCCCAAAAAGGAATTCCTGTTCCTCCGCCAACATACGGCTTAAACATGGCCGCTGTACGCGCGTCCACCGTCCCATCGAGCACCCCTTTTACTGCTCCAAACTTCAGGAGTGGACCTGTATACGTGTTCCTCAGTTCGCGATACTGCCCCAAATCCGTTGCCGTCAGCGCAGTTGTCAGCTTGTGATTCCGCGGAGCCCCTCCTTCCTTTGGCAAGATCCCAGGCGCGAAGCGAAACCGGAGCTTCAACGCGCTTGCACTCGCAGCGCGCTCGTAAACAGGGAAATTGGAAAGGCTCGTGAAAGCATCCTGCACCGAAGTAAGGCCGGTCGCTGCAGCCTCATCCATGTGCTGAAGAAGGGCTTGATACCGATCGTCCATCGATTCGGGAGGAATATTGCTGCCAATTATTCGTTGCGCCGCTTCCTTGAATTCGCCAGTCGGCTGCCCACTGGAATCTTTCATGATGTGCCCGTTCGGTGGGTCCGGCGTAGCACTAGTCACCCCAGCAATTTGCAGAGCCTTGCTGTTAGCGAGTCCCATGTGTCCATCGCGTTCGCTCACGTACACCGGTCGGTCCGGGATCACCGCGTCGATATATTTCTTGTCCACGGTTTGATTGGGAAAAGCTGAGTAACCCCAGCCATGCCCCGAGATCCAAGGAAGTTTGGGATGAGCTTTGGCAAAATCGGCGAGGCGCTGCTGAAACTCCTTCAGCGTCTCGGTCCCGTGCAGGTCCACTTCATTAACGGACTGCCCCGGAAAATGGAGATGAGAATCCTGAAACCCCGGAACAACAAGGCGACCCTGCAAATCGATGACTGCTGTGTCCGCTGTGGCGAGGGCGCGTACTTGCTCATTCGAACCTACGGCCAGAATCTTGTCGCCGCTGACGGCGAGGGCTTGCGTTTGTGGTCGAGCGTCATCTTCGGTCCATATCTTTCCATTCACGAAGATGCGATCGGCATGCTGCTGAGGCGCCTGAGCCGGAATACAAACGATCGTCAACCCTAAGACGAGAAACAAACCGAACAATCTATTCCGCATTCATTCCCCCTTGAAACTGCGACGCCTCATTTCTGGTACTCGCCCAATCTGCTCTAGCCGGGGTCATGACTGGCGCCTCAGTGGAACGCGGCGCCCAGCGTGTCAATCAGTAACCGAATCGCCGTCTGCTCAGTACGTGTACTGCTATCGCGCATCGGGTTCACCTCCACAATATCCATCCCCACCAAGCGTCCCTTCGCCGTCACGCCCTTCAGCAGCCCGTCTATTTCAGAAAAGTCGAGGCCGTCCGGTTCTAGTGTTCCAGTGCCTGGTGCAAGTGTGGGATCCATCACATCCACATCAAGCGTGATGTAGATATTTCCGTCGTCCGGAATCTGCGACAGCGCCCACTCGACTCCTTTCCGATGAATTTGCTCTCCCGTGATGATCGTGGTGTGGTGCTTCCGAGCGTTACCCATCGCTTCCTCATCGTTGGCTAAACCGCGTTGCCCAAGCTGAATGAGCTTCTTGACATGCGGAAGCTCTACGGCTCGATTTACCCATGACGCGTGATCGAGATTTCCGGGCGCTCCATTCCACGTATCGAGATGTGCGTCAAAGTGGATGACGGTAACCGGAATGTCGAAAGCGCGTAGTACAGGGAAAGTAATGCTGTGGTCTCCTCCCAACACAATCGGAAAAGCTCCCTTAGAACGAATCTTGCGCACCATTTCTGTGATCTTGTCGTCCGTCTGTGATGGAACGGTAGGCATGACAGGCACATCACCGACGTCCACCCAGTGCTTGCCCTTGAGAACCGTGCGATCACCGTCGATGTAGTAGAAGCCTTCGGTAAGATCGTGATTGTATTCTTGAGAACTTTCTCGCATAGCACGCGGGCCGTAGCGCTCGCCCGGCCACCCCCACGTTCCTTCGTCAAAGGGAACGCCGAGAACGGCGAAGTCGGCGTGTAAATCGCCGAGGTTGGTTACGTAAGGTGCCCCCAGGAACGTGCGGACGCCTACAAACGTCGGCACTGCTTGACAGAACGCCGCTGGCGCGCAAAAGCACACCGTCACCACCAGCTTGACCACCGCTTTCAACATAGGATTCGGCCCCCGGTTCACATCCAACTTTACTTCGGTCTTCTCTTTGGAACAACGCCCGGCCTTCAACGAACGGTGTTGAACCGTCCTTTCGACGAATAAGCTCACTTGAATTACGGAATTACGTAGACTTGCTTTGGCTCCCAGTGAAACGTTGGAACGTTTCAGTTAAACGAGGTCACGCAACAGCTGCTGCAGCCTTTCACTTCGAACCACTATTCAAACTGCCACCAACATGTTTCTGGGCGCCCCAGGAAAATGGGACCAGTTGCTGCCCGCCTAGTTCGCCTTTTCTCTGGCCCAAAAACCAAACTCTTGGTCCCGAACCATCGAAGCAAACAATCTATCGCGTTGAATCGGCGTCGGATAGTTGTGCAACTTCCTCCCTTTATCGGGCTACGGATTGGGCTACAAAAACGAGCTCAAAATGCGTGAACAGGTGACTCAAGCCTCCAACCCGCTGATTAAGAGACCGTGCAGAGAGAACTGAGACCGCCTGCGATTGTTTGCTACGGTGTTGATTTTCCGCATCAATACTGGCGATTCTCTTCCCTTCTCGTCTACTACCGATTGCTATGGTCTTTGATCTAGGGTGGACACAAAATTGGGCACAGCGAGCAGGCTCTGACCACAAGCAACGAGCAGCATCCATAAACGTCACGATCCAGGCAACGCGGGATACGCGATTGACTCAACCGGTCCAGGTCACGTAATGTGCAGTCCTGCGAGGACAGGGTGAGGAGGGTGCTGTGCGCGCCATCTTTCTCAGCTATCGTCGAGAGGATGCCGAAGGCGAGGCGGGTCGCCTCTTCGATGCCTTGGTCATTGAATTTAGCGCAGACAGGGTATTCATGGATGTTGCTACCATCGAGCCAGGACGCGACTTCCGCAAGGTCATCGATCAGAACGTGGCCTCTTGTGGCGTTCTACTTGCGATTGTTGGCAAAGCCTGGATCGATACCAACGATGAGGCCGGGCGACGTCGCCTTGATGATCCCTTGGATTTTGTTCGCCTTGAAATTGCTTCCGCACTAAGACGGGATATCCCGGTGATTCCCGTGTTGGTTCACGGGGGGCGTATGCCTCGGCCGGATCAACTCCCCGAGGACCTCAAGGATCTAGCCTATCGGAATGCGGTGGAATTGACGCATCCCCGTTGGGATTCCGATGTTCGGGTATTGATCAAGGCGCTGCGCCCTCACGTGGACAAGGAGCCGGAGGACGCAGGCGGCGTAAAAACCATGGCGCGGGACGCGCCGGTGGCGAAGGGCGACTTGGAAGGCTCGACGCGCGAAAAGGCTGAAATTGAACGCAAGGCCAAAGTGCAGGCCGAAGCTCGGACCCATTTTGAGCGGGGCTGCACCCTTTACAAACAACGCGACCTGGACGGAGCTATCAGCGCGTATCGCGAGGCTCTGCGCTTGGACCCGGACAATTCCGAGGTCCACAACGCACTCGGTGATGCCCACTACGATAAGAATGAGCAGGACGCGGCTCTAAACGAGTTTTGCGAGGCCTTGCGACTGAAGCCTGACTATGTTGAAGCGCAGCGGAACATCGGTGCTGTCTTCCAGCAAAAGGGCGAACTCGACAAAGCAATCGAGGAGTATCGCAAGGCGCTGCAGTTGAGCCCCGACTCTGCTGAGGCGCGCACGGCCGTCGCCTCAGCGCTCCGCTTAAAGGGAGACCTTGAGGGAGCCCTTGCCGAATGTCGTGATGCTCTTCGCCTTAAACCCGACGATTATGGATCCCATAATATGCTGGGACTCATTCTCTCCGACCAGCGTGACTCGGACGGAGCGCTGGCCGAGTTTGCGGTGGCAGCACGTGCGAAGCCGGAAGATCCCGTCGTGCACCATAACCTAGGCTGGGAATTTGCGCAAAAGGAAGATTGGGACCGGGCTATCCCGGAACTGCGCGAAGCGATTCGGCTAAAGCCCGATTTTGCCGACCCACACGCGTCGCTCGCCGGCGTACTGCACGCCAAAAAGAACCTTGCGAGCGCTATCGAAGAGTATCGCGAAGCGATCCGGCTGGATCCGAAGATTGGCTGGGCGCGCAGGGAGCTGGTGAAGGTGCTCAAGGAGAAGGGCGACACCGACGGAGCGATGGCCGTGCTGCATCAAGCGGTCCGCCTGGGACCGGATGACGATGAGACCCACAGTGATCTCGGTGACGCGTTGAAAGAAAAAGGTGATCTGGACGGGGCTATCGCCGCTTACCGGGTGGCCGTCCGCCTCAAACCGGAGTCGGAGGTTCGGCGCAGGAAGCTGCTGTCCGTCCTCAAAGCAAAGGACGACTCTGACGGGGCGACAGCCGTGTGCCGCGAAGCCGTCCACCGAAAGCCGAGCGATCCCGAGGCACGCGTAGATCTCGGCGATGCGCTGAAAGAGAAAGGTGACCTTGAGGGCGCCATTGCCGAGTTCCGTGAAGCAGTGCGGTTGAGTTCCGACTCTAACACTCGTACTAAGCTTGCCGACGCACTCACCGAAAAGGGTGACCCTGACGGAGCCACGGCTGTCTACCGCGACGCTGTTCGCATGAAGCCAGGTGATGCGGCGGCCAGGCGCGACCTCGCCGACCATCTCGAGACGAAGAGGGATTTGGAAGGGGCCATCGCCGAGTACCGGGAGGCGATCCGCTTGGAGCCGCAAGACCGTCGGGCACACGACTCCCTTGGCGACGCTCTTAAAGAGAACGGGGACCTCGACGCCGCCATCGCCGAGTATCGGGAGGCCGTTCGCTTGAGTTCCGACTTTATGCGTTCTTTTGCATGCAAGCGCCTTGCGAACGCTCTCAAGGACAAGGGTGACGAGGAAGGAGTTCTGGCAGTTTACCGGGAAGAGATCAGCCGCAACCCGAACGAAGCCACTCCACACAAAGACCTAGGCAACGAGCTTCGGGAGAGAGGCGACCTGGAAGGAGCCATCGACGAGTACCGCGAAGCCGCCCGCCTCGAACCGGATAATGGATACCTCCACGAGTTTGTCGCCTCTGCACTTAAGGACAAAGGAGACTTGGATGCGGCGGTTGCAGAGTATCGGGAGTCACTAAAGCTAGAACCGAATCGGCACTCACCGCGGGAGGAACTCGTCAAGCTGCTCAAAGAAAAAGGCGATTTGAACGAGGCTCTCGCCGTGTTACGGGAAGCCGTTGAGCTGGAACCGGACGATGCCATGGCTCATAACGCCGTCGGCAACATGCTGTTTGATGAGGGCGACTATTCCGCGGCCGCCGCCGAGTACCGCAAGGGTCTAGAGTGCAAGCCCGATGACAGTGTGATTCATTACAATCTCGCCCAGGCCCTACGGCTGCAAGGCAAACTGAAGGGCGCTATCACCGAGTACCGCAAGGCTATTGAGCTGAGTCCGGAAGACGCAGATTCGCACAATTGCCTGGGCCTTGTGCTCTGGGCACAGGGCGACGTGGAAGGCGCCATTTCGAAATACCGAACTGCCATCCAATTGGACCGGAACCTAGCGGTGGCCCACTATAATCTTGCCTTCGCCCTCGAAACCAAGAGAAGCCTAAAAGCTGCACTGAAAGAGTACCGTCTTGCTTGCAAGATTGAGCCTGACAATTCTGACTATCGCGCCGCCCATGAGAGACTCTCTGGCCAATCCAAGAGCTAGCGGTTTGATTACTTTTGTGCTGCCCGAGCGCGTGATGCCTCGATCCATCGGCCACAGCCTTTCGCATCAACTTTTGGATCTCATCCTAGAAGCTGACCTAGAAGCCATGCTGCCCAGCTTAGAGATTGGCACTATCGCGTACATGTCACCCGAACAGGTCCGGGGTGAAGAGCTAGACGCACGCACGGACTTGTTTTCATTTGGTGTGGTGCTCTACGAGATGGTCACAGGGGTTCTGCCCTTCCGGGGTGAGACCTCTCACGTGATTGCCGAAGCGATTCTGAATCGCAAGTCCGTCGCGCCAGTCCGACTCAATCCCGACCTTCCACCAAAGCTCGAAGAACTCATCGACAAGGCGCTAGAGAAAGACAAGAAGTTGCGATACCAGAGCGCCGCCGATATTCGAACGGATTTGCAGCGGCTGAAGCGTGATTCAGATTCGGCGCGGCTACCAGCAGCAACGGGCCCGGTAATTCCTGTGAGCGAACAGCGATGGAAACTGTGGAAAGCGGTTGTTCTCGCTGCTCTAGTGGTTGCGACACTTGCTGCAGCCGGATACTTCTAGTTCCATCGCACGCCAAAACTCACTGATAAGGACACTATTGTCCTCGCTGATTTCACCAACACGACAGGAGACCCTGTCTTTGACGGAACCCTGCGACAAGGCATGGCTGTGCAGTTGGGGCAGTCGCCCTTCCTGAGTCTCATTTCGGCAGGGCGCATTCAGCAAACCCTACGCCTGATGGACCAGCCGTCTGATACACGACTTACACCAGAGATCGCGCGCGAGATATGTGAGCGAACCGCAAGCGCAGCTGTCGTCAATGGTTCGATTGCAAGCCTGGGCAGCCAATACATTCTGGGATTACGGGCGCAAAGCTGCCGCACAGGAGACATTCTCGCGGAGGAGCAGGTACAGGCCGCCGGAAAAGAAGACGTACTGAATGCCCTGGGAAAAATGGCCAGAAAATTCCGTACGCGAGTCGGCGAATCCCTCACCACGGTCGAAGAGCACAACATTCCCCTGGAAACCGCCACCACTTCCTCGCTCGAAGCACTGAAAGCCTACAGCACTGCAATGCAGTCGTCCTCAGCGGGATTCGCCGATGCTATAGCCCACCTCAAGCGCGCAGTCGAAATCGATCAGCGTTTTGCGATGGCCTATGCATCCATGGGGCTGTTTTACAGCTATATCGGAGAGTCTGTCCTGTCGCTCGAGAGCACAAAAAGGCCTATGAATTGCGAGACCGCGCAAGTGACCGGGAGAGATTTCTTATTACTACCCTCTACGAACGAAATGTCACGGGAAACCTGGAAAAGGAAAAACAGACATTGCGGTTATGGGGACAAACCTATCCGCGTGATCGCGATGCCCATGGATTACTGTCGGGATTTGCTTTACCCGGCACCGGCCAGTATGAGAACGCGATCGAAGAGGCCAATATTGCGCTGGTGATCGACCCGGATGTCAATCGCGGGCATGCCAATATCGCCTGGTGCAATTTTTTCCTCGACCGTAGAGCGGAAGCTGAGAAGGCCATCCAGACAGCAGTGACCCACAAAGGAGAGACGGCCGATCTCTTTTTGCTTCAGTACTACATCGCATTCGTCAATGGTGATGCCGCGGGAATGGACCGGGCGACGGCCGCCGCCAAAGGCAAGCCCGGAGTGGAAGACTGGATGCTCCATTCGCAGTCCCTGGTTGAGGCTCGCTTGGGCAGGTCGCAAGCAGCCACGTCGTTGTCGCGCCACGCCGTGGACATGGCGCGGCAAGCAGGGCAAAAGGAAAGCGCGGCGAGCTACCAGGCCGCGGAAGCAGTGTGGCAAGCGTTATTCGGCAATACGCCTGCGGCACGGCGCAGTGCGAACGCTGCCTTGGATCTCTCCAGTGGCCGTGATGTCGAATACGGAGTTGCTTTTGCTCTCGCTGTGGCGGGTGTTTTGCCGCATGCGCAGTCACTCGCCCGCAATCTGCAGACGCGCTTTCCGGAGGATACTGCCGTCCAGTTCAACTACCTGCCGACGCTTGACGCGCTGTTTGCCCTGAACCGTCATCAGCCTGAAGAGGCAATCGAACGGCTACAAGTTAACGTTCCATATGAGTTGGCGGTACCGCCAATCGACTTCAATGAGTTCTTTGGGGGCCTATATCCTGTCTACGTGCGTGGAGACACCTATCTGGCCGCCCAACGAGGTGATGCAGCCGCAGCGGAGTTCCAGAAAATTCTCGACCACCGTGGGATCGTTGCCGCCGATCCCATCGGCGCACTCGCGCACCTGGGTCTCGCCCGCGCTTACGCGATGCAAGGCGACACCGCCAAGGCCAAAGCGGCCTACCAGGATTTCCTCACGCTCTGGAAAGACGCCGACCCGGACATTCCGATTTTCATCGCTGCGAAGGCGGAGTACGCGAAGCTTCAATAGTTTCGAAGGATTTTCGGGGTTATAATCGCCGCCAATTATGGCCCTCGCTCCAGGTTCGAAACTCGGACCCTATGAAATCGTTGGTCCGCTCGGCGC
>Ga0126379_10002029_pt1 | contig 12657 bp, 9 predicted proteins | sample PanSoiMetPlot_24_FD_92640 | JGI IMG/M metagenome (GOLD analysis project Ga0126379, IMG submission 92640) | Tropical forest soil microbial communities from Panama - MetaG Plot_24 | ecosystem: Environmental > Terrestrial > Soil > Tropical forest > Bulk soil | place: Panama | collected 2016-02-17
CGGGACGGCGCTGGCCGACTGGACCGCGATGCGGGGCGGCGAACCCATGGGAGCCGGCACCAACGTCTTCGATCTCTCTCCCGATGGCCGGATCGCCCGAGCCGCCGGGTTCTGGGGGAAGTGATCGCCGACGCGATTGGCTAAACTCCGCGCGGTGAAGAAGACGCTCCTGGCCGGTTGCGCCGCGTCGGTCCTGCTCGCCGCCGGGCTTTCGGCGGAAGCCGGAAAGATCGCGTCCGCGACCATCTCGTTCAAGGGGAAGACCCGGACCTATTCGCTCTTCGTCCCGGCGGGGGCGCCGGAGGGGGCGAAGCTGCCGGCGATCGTCACGCTGCACGGTTCCGGGGCCAGAGGCGAGAGGCTGGTGACCAATTGGATGGATCAGGCCCAGAAGGAGAAGATCATCCTGATCGGGCCGGACTCCCTCGACGCGGTCCACTGGGTCTCGCCGGCCGACGGCCCGCTCCTCCTCCACGACATCGTCGAGCAGGTCTCGGAGAAGCATCCGATCGACGGCCGCCGCGTCTACCTTTTCGGCCACTCGGCGGGCGCGGTCTGGGCCCTGCAGATGGGAGCGCTGGAATCCGAGTACTTCGCCGCCGCCGTGATCCACGCCGGGTCGCTCCAGCCGGGCTACTTCAAGATCTTCGATTACGCAGGCAGGAAGATCCCCTATTTCCTCATCATCGGGACGCTCGATCAGTACTTTTCGCTGGAAGAGGTCGCCGGGACGCGGTACGCCCTGAAGTCGCGCGGCTTCCCGGTCGAATTCTGGGAGATCGCGGGTCACGACCACCGCTACTCGGCCCGATCGAAGGACATCAACGCGAAGGCCTGGGAGTTCTTCCAGAAGAACCCCCTGCCGGCAGACCCGAAGTACACCGCCTACCAGGACTCCAACTGATTGCGGGAAGAAGGGGCCCTCCGGATTCGTTGCAAACGGCGCAGCGAGAGTCACTTAAGGTAACTGCAACAATCCGGGGGGACCGGACGTAGTTGCCCAAGTGGCCTTCTTTGGGAGGGGTGGCCGTTTCGGTAAAGTGTCTCCTCCGCGGCACCGCGCCGGGCCCGGCCCAGGAGAAGAATCCATGAAGCGAGCACAACGGGGAGAACGCGTCCCCTCCATCCTGGCGTCGGCGTGCCTGCTGGCCGCGGCGGCCGCGACGGGCACAGTCGCCTGCAAGAAGCAGCAGGCCCAGTCCTTCGAGAGGCCTCCGGCCGCGGTCACCGTGGCCCAGGCGGTCGCCAAAGACGTCCCGGTCTACCTGGACGAAGTCGGAAAGTGCGTCTCCCGCGAGGTCGTCTCGGTCATGCCGCAGATCGCCGGCAAGATCACCGAGCTTCACTTCACCGACGGCGCCGACGTGAAAAAGGCCGACCCTCTCTTCACGATCGACCCGCGGCCGTTCGAGGCCGCCCTCCACTCGGCCGAGGCGGACCTCGGCAGGGCGAAGGCCCTCCTGAACTTCTCGAAGAGCCAGTGGAACCGGGTCGAAACGCTGATCCAGACCAAAGCGGTCTCCCAGGAGGAGTACGACACCCGCAGGAACGCCGTCGAACTCGCGCAGGAGCAGGTCCGGCAGGGACAGGCGGCCGTGGAGACCGCGCGGCTGAATCTCGATTACTGCTCGATCCGGTCTCCCATCGACGGCCGCACCGGGCACCGCCTCGTGGACATCGGCAACGTCGTCAAGGCCAACGAGACCCCGCTCCTGATGATCGAGCGGCTCGACCCCATTTACACCGACTTCACGATCCCGCAGGGCCAGCTGACCGCGGTGCAGAAGAACATGAACGCGGGCAGCCTGAAGGTCGAGGTGGCTGCCCGACGAGACGGACAAGCCGATCGCCGGGACGCTGACCTTCCTCGACAACGCCGTAGCCGACGCGACCGGGACGGTGAAGCTGCGGGCGACACTCGGCAATGCCGATCACCGCCTGTGGCCGGGCCGGTTCGTCCGGGTGCGGCTGCTGCTCTCGACGCTCCCCGGCGCGATCCTCGTGCCCGCGGTCGCGCCCCAGCTCTCGGCCAAGGGCTCCTTCGTCTACGTCGTCAAGCCGGACTCGACCGCCGAGATGCGGGCGGTCAAGACCGGGCAGCGCCAGGGGGATTCAATCGTCATCGAGGACGGAGTCAAGGCCGGCGAGAAGGTCGTCGTGACCGGGCAGCTCGGAGTCACGCCGGGCGGCAAGGTCCGCGAGGTGTCGGCCGAAGGCGCCGCCGCGCCAGCGGTGGCGGGATCGGGAGGCAAGTCATGAACCTGTCCGAGCCGTTCATCCGCCGCCCGGTCATGACCGCGGTCCTGACCGTGTCGGTGATCCTCTTCGGTGTCCTCGCCTACAGGCGGCTGCCGGTCAACGACCTGCCGGTCGTGGATTACCCCGTCATCCAGGTGTTCGCGTCCTACCCGGGCGCCTCGCCGGAGACGGTCGCCAACAACATCGCCACCCCGCTCGAGCGGAGCTTCATGCAGATCAACGGGCTCGAGCTCGTCACCTCGCAGAGCACGCAGGGGTTCGTGACCCTGACGCTTCAGTTCGCCCTGTCGAAGTCCATCGACGCGGCCGCCACGGACGTTCAGACGGCGATCTCGCAGTCCACCGGGAGCCTGCCGGTGGATATGCCCTCCCCGCCCTCCTTCTCGAAGAGCAACCCCAACGACCAGCCCGTCATGTACATCGCGCTGACATCGGACTCGGTCACGCCCGGCCAGATCTACCAGTACGCGACGACGCAGGTCGGCCAGCGCATCTCGATCCTGCCCGGGGTCTCGCGGGTCAACGTCTACGGCACCAAGGCCGCGATCCGGATCAAGGCCGATCCCCGGTCGCTGTGGGCGCGAAAGATCTCAGTGGACGACCTCGCCGCGGCGATCCGGCTCGGAACGAGCTACTCCGGCGCGGGCCAGCTCGACAGCTCGACGGGCACCTCGGTTCTCCAGCCCAAGGGACAGCTCGACACGCCCGAGGGTTACGCCAATCTGATCGTCGGCTCGACCGAAGGCTCGCCCGTGTACCTGAAGGACGTCGCCCAGGTGCGCGAGTCCGTCGAGAACGAGCGCATGAACATGCGTTTCTGGGTCCGCGGGTACCCGATCCCCTCAGCCACGGTCGTCGTCGCCGTCAGCCGGCAGGCCGGCGCCAACGCCGTCGAGGTCTCGAAGAGCATCCGGGAGATCCTGCCGATCGTCCAGACGGAGGTCCCGGGCTCCGTGCGGATCACGCCGATCTACGACCGATCCCAGTCGATCGTCCATTCGGTCGCCGACGTGCAGTTCACGCTGCTCGTCGCGTTCGTCCTCGTCGTCGCGGTCATCTTCCTCTTCCTCGGCCGAGCGACCGACACGATCATCCCGGCCGTCGCGCTCCCGCTGTCGCTCCTGCTGACCTTCGTCGTCATGCGGTTCCTGGGATACAGCCTCGACAACCTCTCCCTGATGGCGCTGACGCTGGCGATCGGGTTCCTGATCGACGACGCGATCGTGTTTCTCGAGAACACCGTCCGTCGGATGGAGCATGGCGAAAACTCCTGGCAGGCGGCTCTCGGCAGCGCCAAGGAGATCTCCTTCACGATCCTCTCGATGACGATCTCGCTCGCGGCCGTGTTCATCCCGCTCGTTTTCATGGGCGGGCTCGTCGGCCGCATCTTCCGGGAGTTCGCGGTCACCATCATCGTCGCGATCTTCGCCTCGGGCCTCGTGTCGCTGACCCTGACGCCCCTGATGTGCGCGCGGCTGCTCAAGGAGCGCGGCCCCGGCTCCCGGAAAACGTGGATGGAGCGGGTTATCGGGCGCGTGGAGAAGCGGGTCCTCGACTTCTACGGAGGGTCGCTGTGGTGGTTCCTGCGCCACCGATGGATCTCGCTCCTGATCTTCGTCGCGTGCCTGGGCGGTACGGTCTTACTCTTCATGGTGATCCCCCGGATCTTCCTGCCGCCAGGCGACAGCGGGGTCGTCTTCGGGGCCTTCCTCGGCAAGGAGGGCTCCTCTCCCGAGCAGATGCATGCGATCCAGGACCGTGTGGACGAGTCGCTCCACAGCGATCCGAACGTGATGATGGACTTCACGTTGAGCGGCGCGACGGGATTCCTCTCGTCGAACATGGGGATCACCTTCACCATGCTGAAGGACGCGAAGAGGCGGCCGCCCATCGCCAATGTCGCGGCCGAGTTGATGGGGAAGATCTCCTCCAACCCCGGCATGTTCGCGTTCCTGCGTCCGTTCCCGGTGCTCGAGATCTCCACGGGCGCGACCTCACAGACACAGGGGCAATACGCCTACTCCGTCTCCGGCGTCAACGCCGCGCAGGTCTACGAGACCGCCGGGAAACTCATCGCCAAGATGTACCAGTACCCGGGCTTCCTGACGGTCTCGTCGGACTACTTCGCCAACACTCCCAATACGGACATCGAGATCCGGCGCGACCAGACCAAGATGTACGGGGTCTCCGAGGCGCGGATCCTGACGCTGCTTCGCAATGCGTACTCCCAGAACTATCTCTACCTGATCAAGAAGCCGGAGGACCAGTACCAGGTGGTCCTGGAAATCGGGGACCGCGAGCGGTCTAGGCCCGAGGACCTGGCCCTTCTCTACATCAAGTCGGACGACGGAAAGAACCTCATCCCGCTCTCCGAGCTCGTGACCTGGAAGCAGACGCTGGGCCTTCAGTCGGTCAACCACTTGAACCAGTTCACCAGCGTCACGATCTTCTTCAACCTGAAGCCGGGCGTGGCGATCGGGGACGCGACGAACTACATCCAGAAGGCCTCGGCCGAGATCGTGCCGGCGACGATCCGCGCGAGCCTCCAGGGCGAGGCCCTGACCTTCCAGAACACGGTCCGCGACCTGACCATCCTGATGTTTCTCGCGATCTTCGTCATGTACGTGATCCTCGCGATCCTCTACGAGAGCTACGTGCTTCCGGTCACGGTTCTCTCGACCCTCCCGACGGCGCTCGTCGGCGGCCTTCTGGCGCTCTTCGTCTTTCGCGAGCAGGCTTCCCTCTACGCCTTCGTCGGCATGTTCATGCTGATGGGCATCGTGAAGAAGAACGGCATCCTGATCGTGGACTTCGCTCGCCAGCGGGTGGACGCCGGCGAGAAGGCGGACCAGGCGATCCACGACGCCAGCATGGATCGCTTCCGGCCGATCCTGATGACGACGCTCGCGGCGGTCTTCGGCGCGCTGCCGATCGCGCTCGGGTTCGGAGCGGACGGGGCGTCGCGCCGGCCGCTGGGCCTCGTCATCGTCGGCGGGCTGATGGTTTCACAGCTCATCACGCTCTACATCACGCCGGTCATCTACCTGTACCTCGAGCAATTCCAGGAGAAGGTCTTGAACCGCACCTCCTTCTTCCACTCGGGCCACATGGAGGGGGAAGAGATCGAACGGCGCACGGCCGGGGCGCGGGCCCAGCACGTCTGATCGGCCGTCGATGCGCGGAATGAGGAAGCTCCTCGTTGCGGTGCTCCTGCCGTCTCTGGCGGCAGGATGCGCCGTCGGCCCCAACTACAAGAAACCGGACCTGCCGGTGCCGGAGAGGGTGCGCGGGTCCGTCACTCCGGCCGAAGCGGCGTCGCTCGCGGATGCGCCGTGGTGGGAGATCTTCAAGGACCCGACGCTGGAGCAGCTCGTGGACGAGGCCCTGAAAACGGGCTACGACATCCGGCTCGCGACGGCCCGGGTCGAGGAGGCCCGCGCCGCCGCCGGGATCGCCCGCGCCGACTTCTACCCGCAGATCGGCTACAGCGCGCAGTTCTCCCGCTCCCGGACCTCCGACTTCGTCACCCCGGGCTCGACCCCGATCAACCTCCACGACGTCAACCTCGGTGCGACCTGGGAGATCGATTTGTGGGGACGGATCCGCCGCTCGAGCGAGGCGGCGCTGGCCAATTACTTTGCAACCGAGGAAGCGCGGCGGGGAGTGCTCCTCTCTCTCGTCTCGGACACGGCGTCGGATTACTTTCAGCTACGCCAGCTCGACCTGCGGCTCGAGATCGCGAAGCGAACGGAAACGGCCTTCCAGGAGACCTACGACCTCTTCGACCGGAGGCTCAAGGCCGGGATGGCGTCGGCGCTCGAGACGGCGAGCGCGGAGGCTTCGCTTGCGGTCGTCGCGGCCGTCGTGCCGGCGCTCGAGACCCAGATCACGTCGCTGGAGAACTCGATGGCGCTCCTGCTCGGCAGGAGCCCGTCGGAGATCCCGCGCGGGTCGGCGCTGAACGACCAGTTCCTGCCGCCGGATGTGCCGGCGGGGCTGCCCTCGGAGCTGCTGCGCCGCCGGCCGGACGTGCGCGAGGCGGAGCAGAACCTGATCGCGGCCAACGCCCTGGTCGGCGTCGCGACGGCGAATTTCTTCCCGACGATCAGCCTGACCGGCGCCTTCGGCGCGGTGTCGACCGAGGTCTCGAACCTGTTCCCCGAGGGGAAGGCCTGGTCCATCGCGGCGGGGCTGACGGGGCCGCTCTTCCAGGGCGGGCGCCTGAAGAACCAGTACGACGTCCGGGTGGCGCAGTGGGAGGAGGCGAAGGTCCAGTACGAGAGGACCGTGACCAACGCGTTCGTCGAGGCCTCCTCGGCGCTCGTCGCGCACCAGAAGCTGGCGGCGGCGGAGCGGGAGCAGCAGCGCGCGGTCAACGCGTTCCGCGAGGCCGTGACGCTCTCCAACCAGCGATACATCGCTGGCTTCGCCAGCTACCTCGACGTCCTGCAGGCGGAACAGAACCTCTTTCCCGCCGAGAATGCCCTGGCCGTGCTTCGCTTCCAGCGCCTCGCCAACTTCGTCCAGCTCTACAAGGCGCTCGGCGGCGGATGGAACATCGAGGACCCGACGTGGGTCCGCGCGAAAGGAGAATCGAAATGAAACGCAAGGCATCCGCGGAGTGGCAGGGAGACTTGAAGGGCGGGAAGGGGAGGATTTCGACGGACTCGTCGGTCCTCTCCGGTACGCCTTACTCGTTCACGACTCGCTTCGAGAACGAGAAGGGAACGAACCCGGAGGAGCTGATCGCGGCGGCGCACGCCGGATGCTTCTCGATGGCGCTCTCGGCCGAGCTCGGCAAGGCGAACCTGAAGCCCGATTCGATCCGGACGACGGCGACCGTCAGCCTCGACAAGCTCGACAGCGGCTGGACCGTGACCGAGTCTCACCTCGAGGTCTCCGCGAAGGTCCCCGGCGCCTCCCGGGAGGCCTTCCTGACCGCCGCCCGCGCCGCCGAAACCGGCTGCCCCATCTCCAAACTCCTCAAGGCCAGGATCACCCTGGACGCCAAACTAGAGTCGTAGACCGACGAGAGTAGATCCTTCGTCGCTCTGCTCCTCAGGATGACAATGGGGAGAGCATCGCTTCCAGAATCTGCCGAATCCTCCCCTTGTCATCCTGAGCGAAGCGAAGGACCTACTCTCGTGAGGAAGAAAGCGTCGAAACGCGGCGAAGGGCCGCCTCGGCATCGGCGACCATCCGGCGCAGGATCTCCGCGGCGGGCTCGATCGAGTCGATCAGGCCGGCGTCCTGGCCGATGAAGAGGGGAGCATAGGAGGCGTCGCCGGCCTGGAACGCGGCGACCATCTTTGCGGAGACCTTCAACCGATTCGCGCGGAGCTCTCCCTCGCGGCCCGCCCACTCCTCGACCAGCCGGTTACGAACGACGCGGGACCACGCCCCAGGCCAGACCCGGCCGCGCGCGATGTCGGGGATCTCGGTCAGCAACGTGTCGTGGCCGTCGCTCTCGAGGATCGCCTTCTTGAATCCGTCGGCGACCGGCGATTCCGGCGTCGCCAGGAACCGCGTCCCGACGAGAACACCTTCTGCCCCGAGGACGAGCGCCGCCGCCAGCCCTTCTCCAGTCGCGATCCCTCCCGCGGCGATCACCGGCACGGGCGCGACGGCGCGGACGACCTGGGGCAGTAGCGCCACGGTTCCCATCAGGCCGACGTGGCCGCCCCCCTCCGTCCCTTGCGCGACGATCGCGTCGGCGCCCGCCTCGACGGCGCGTCGAGCCTCCGGCACGCCGGACACCATGTGAACGACCTTCGCGCCAAGGCCGTGGGCGCGGGAGAAGAGCGCCGCGAGGTCCTGGTCCGGCCAGGCCCACGCCGTCGAGAAGACCGGAGGCCGCGCCTGGAAGACGGCCTCGAGAGCAACCTTGTCGGCGTCGAAGAGAAGGAGATTGAGGCCGAACGGCCGGTCCGTCTTCTCGCGAATCTCCCGAGCCGTCGCCGCGATCCATTCCGGCGTTCGCCCGACGCAGCCGACCATCCCCAGGCCCCCGGCGTTCGAGATCTCGGCGGCGAGACCGGCGCTCGTCGCGGACCCCATCGGGCCCAGCAGCACCGGATGATCGATCCCGAAGAGCTCGCAGGCGCGGGTCCGCAGCATGAAACAGAACCTACTTCGGAACGGTCCGATCGGTCAAAGCCGCAGGCGCGGCGAGCTGATTGCAGGGGACCCGGAAGCATGTGGCGCTTCCATTGCGCGGTGGTTCTTCTGGCGGGCGCCGCCCTGCGCCTTCACGCGCAAGAGCCGGCAGGACAGAGCGCGCCGCCCTTTCCGCGCGACGCCCCCCCGGAGTGGGGAGTCGAGGCCGGTTACGGCTTTTCCGTCCACTTGAACCGCGGGCGCTCCGCCGAGCATCTCCTGCTGCTCGAGCCGTCCGTCGGCCTGCGCCTCGGTCCCCGCATTCAATACGTCATCGAGGCGCACATCGCTCACTACCTGACGCCGCACGGCTATATGGTCGGCGTGATGCCGCTCGGCGCCCGCTACCTCTTCGGCGGCCGCCGCACGATCCCGTACTTCTCCGCCGCGGCCGGCCTCGGCTGGACGGACCTCACGCAGCTGGAGGAGATCGACCGCCGCTTCAACTTTCTCCTCCAGGCGAGTGGCGGCGTGCGACACGCGGTCTCCGAGAACCAGGCGTGGACTTTCGAAGCGCGTCTCGCGCATATCTCCAACGCCGGGACCGCCCTTCCCAATCTCGGTCTGAACAGCCTGGTCTTCCTCGCGGGATTTCGCTTCCAGTAGCATCAAGGGGTGCGGCGCCTCCCGCCGATCGCCATCGCCCTCGTTCTCGTGCCCGCGGTCGTCGCGCTCGGGCCGAAGAAGGAGTCCGGTCCCGCGGAAGCCGCCCTCGACCGGAAGGGCCTCGCCGCGCGGGTCCGCGAGGAGACGCTCTCGGCGTGGCGAGCCTACGAGGCGGACGCGTGGGGCCACGACGAATTGAAGCCCGTCAGCAAGACCGCGAAAGACTGGTACGGCGCCGGCCAGTCCCTGCTGATGACCCCCGTGGACTCGCTGGACACGCTCCTTCTGATGGGGCTGAACGAGCAGGCCGAGCGCGCGAAGTCGGTGATCCTCGAGAAGCTCTCCTTCGACCGGGACATCTTCGTCAAGAACTTCGAGATCACGATCCGCCTCTTGGGCGGCCTCCTCTCCGGCTACCAGATGACGGGAGACGAAAGGCTCTTGCGGCTGGCCGACGATCTTGGCACGCGGCTCCTTCCCGTCTTCGGCTCGCCGACCGGCATGCCCTACGTCTACGTGAACCTGAAGACCGGCAAGACGAAGGACCCGAAGTCCAACCCGGCCGAGATCGGGACGCTCATCCTGGAGTTCGGGACGCTCTCGAAGCTGACGGGCAAGCCGGTCTACTTCGAGAAAGCGAAGAAGGCGCTGGCCGCGGTCTACGAGCGCCACTCGAAGATCGGGCTCGTCGGCGAGGAGATCGACGTCGAGACGGGGCAGTGGACCAACCGCGCCTCGCACATCGGCGGCGCCATCGACTCGTACTACGAGTACCTCGTCAAGTGCGCCGTCCTCTTCGGCGACGCCGACTGCGTGAACATGTCTCGCGAGAGCATCAAGGGCGTCAACGAGCGCCTGGCGGAGGAGGCGCCGTCGGGCTTCTGGTACGGCCAGGCGGACATGGAGACCGGCGTCCGCACCGCGTCCGAGTTCGGAGCGCTGCACGCCTTCTTCCCGGCGGTCCTCGCCCTCTCCGGCGACCTGCCGCGCGCGAAACGCCTCCAGGACTCCTGCTTCAAGATGTGGAACCTCCACGGGATCGAACCCGAGGTCCTCGACTACCGCACGATGAAGGTCGTCAGCCCCGGCTACCAGCTGCGTCCCGAGATCATGGAGTCCGCCTATTACCTCTACCGGTACACGAAGGACCCGCGCTACCTCGAGATGGGGCGAACGTTCCTCGAGGGGCTGGAGAAGCACTGCCGCGCGGGATCCGCGTTCACGACCCTCAAGGACGTCACGACGAAGGAGAAAGGCGACCTGATGCCGAGTTACTTCCTCGCCGAGACGATGAAGTACCTCTACCTCCTCTTCGCCCCCGAACAGACCCTCGACTTCCGCAGCGTCGTCTTCAACACCGAAGCGCATCCCCTTCGCCGGGTTCGGTAGCGCTGCCGAGATGGCGGGGCGAAAGAGAGTCGCGGTCGTCCTCGCCGTTTTCTTTCTCCTCTGGTGGCTGGTCGTTTGGCTGCGGGTCCAGCCGCGGGCGCTCTTCGTCCTCGTCAAGGCGCTGGTCTGGATCGGCGGGCCGGCGGTCTACCTCCGGTTCGTCGACGGCCGGGATCCGCTGGAATTCCTGCAATTGAAGACCCACCCGAGATCGGGCCTGGTCTGGAGCATGGTCGTGCTCGTCGTGATCGGACCTCTCTGGGTCCTCGCCGTGGTCCTTCTCCGATGGAAGAGCCTTGACCTTTCCCGGTGGACGCCATCCAACCTCGTCGGAGCGCTCCTGGTCGCCGCCCTGATCGAGGAGATCGCGATGAGGGGCTTCGTGCTCGGCAAGCTTCGCGAGGTCGCACGCTTCTGGACCGCCAACCTCCTCACCGGCCTCTTCTTCGTCGCCATCCACTGGCAGGCCTGGCTGTTCTCCGGGGCAATCGCTCGGGGGAGGATCCCGGCGATGTCGTTGTCGATCCTCGCCCTGTCGCTCGCCGCGGGATACCTCGTCCGGAAGAGCGGATCGGTCTGGCCGGCCGTCGCGCTCCACGGAGTGCAGAACCTCGTCGCCCTGCTTTGACGGGGCGCAAACTTTCTCCGGCCAGCCCCGTAGCTTCCTGCCGTGACGCTGGACGACGCGGCTGGCCGCCGCCCCGACCCGCTCGACACGATCCTCTTTCAGAGCCCGGTCGTCGTGATCGGCGCGTTCCGCGTCGATCCCGGCCACCCCAGATTTCAGGACTCCGGCCCGATCCAGCGGCACATCGTCGTCTTTCCGAGGACGTTCGTCCGTATCGCCCACGCGGGAGGCGACGGCTTCCTGGCGGGGCCGGAGCTCGTCACGTACTACAACCGGGGGCAGGTCTATCGCCGCGAGAGCGTTCGAGGCCTGCCGGACCGCTGTGAGTGGTTCGCGTTCGGAGCGGAGACTCTCGCCGAGGCCCTCCAGCGGTGGGACCCGGCGGCGGCCGGCCGTCCCTCGTCGCCCTTCCCGTTCGCCCACGGGCCGGGCGACTCCGTTTCCTACGCCCGGCAGCGACGGATCGTGGAGCTCTTATCGTCCGGACGCCGCGCCGACGCCGCCGCCGTCGAAGAGGCGGCGATCGAAGTCCTCGCCCGCCAGCTCGCGGCGGCGTACCGGGTCCGCGGCGGCCTTCCACGACCCGCCTCGCCCGCCGCGATCCGAGTCGAACGGACACTCGCCGAGGAAGCGAAGGCGCTTCTGTCCGAGTCGCTGGAGCGGCGGCGGCCACTGGCGGACCTCGCTTCCGCGCTCGGAGTCTCGGTCTTCCGGCTCTGCCGGGTCTTCCGGCGCCGAACGGGAACGACGCTCCACGCGTACCGCAACCGCCTCCGGCTGGCAGCGTCGCTGGAGCTCCTGGGAGACGACCGCGGCGACCTGACCCGAGTCGCGCTCGATCTCGGCTACTCGAGCCACAGCCACTTCACCGCCGCCTTTCGCCGGGAGTTCGGCAACACGCCCTCGGCTTTCAGGGCTTCCCTGGCCGCACCGGCCGGGCGGGCCGCTCGACACCACTCGAGATGATGAAGACACGTCCCGAGCGGTACCCATGGATACCGCTCCAGGCGGACGTCACGAGGAGATCGAGCGTGCCGTCGCCGTCCACGTCCCCGATGCCGACCGCGTCGAAGCCCAGGGTCTCGCCGGGTATTTTCCCCGTGTAGGTCTTGAGCAGGCTTCCGTCCTTCCCCGAGTAGAGCGAGACTCGGCCGCCCGACGCCGCGGCGCCGGCGTACTGCCAGGATCCGATGACCAGGTCGTCGAAGCCGTCGCCGTTGACGTCGCCGGCGCCCGCGGTTCCGATGCCGAACCCTTCGCCGGCGGTCTCGCCGGTCAGCGTGAAGAGCCGTTTCCCGCTCTTGCCGGAGTGCAGATAGACGCGGCCGGTCGAGCGCCCTTTCGCGTTGTGCGACCAGTCGGAGGCGTAGACGTCCGGGAAGCCGTCGCCGTCCAGGTCCCCCGGCACGGAAACGAACATCGCTCCGAGCGCGTTGCCCTTCTCGTCGGACTCGATGACGAACTTCGGCTTGCCGGAGAGATCCGAGTAGACATACACGCGGCCGGTCTTCCCCGGCCCTGCCCCGGGCGCTCCGACGAGCAGGAGCCGGCGCTTGCCGTCGGAGAAGCCGGCGACGGTCGAGCCGAACGCGTCGCCCTCGCGCTCGCCCGTAAAGGTC